>JACCEB011522285.1_pt1 | contig 38313 bp, 21 predicted proteins | sample 7454761 | NCBI WGS metagenome assembly JACCEB01 (sample SAMN15323454, study PRJNA562643) | freshwater metagenome | isolation source: river surface water | place: USA:Blue River Watershed | collected 2017-08-18
TGTACCAGTCGGTTTCGCCGAGGGAGACGCGGGCATGGGTCGTCCACACCGTTTGCACACACTCGGCAATGCGAACAATCAAGCGGTGGTAGGGCGAGAGGGCCTCGAAATCGGCGTCTGCATCTGCAATAGCTGGTGCCAAATCCCTCTCCTTGGATTGGGAAAACAAGACCACATTGGAGGAACGGCCGGGATCGTTCGACGCCAACGCGGGCTGAAAGACGTAGAGTCCGCCGCGCGTGACCAAGTGACCGGCAACGCCCTCTCGGTTTCGCAGGGGCCCCCGACCATCCAGTGAAGAACGAGGAGAGGAGAACAAGGACAGGGCGTACACGATTTCTTCCAGGGGATGCACTTGCAGATGATTCACCGCCGCAACAATCTCTGCAAACCGGTAGGCCTCTCGTTCTTTGAACAAATCTTGGATGGTTTCGGCGATTTCGCGGACGTCGTCGTGTACATACCGAGAGGAATAGGTGGACCAGTCGAGGTCTTCCTGCTTTCCCTTTTTCGCCGAACCGTCCGAGGGCGGCCTGCATTGGTACGCACAGGTCATGTAGTCGCACAAATTGGATCCATCTAAATCGCCTGCTCGGAAGTCGACCTCTCGAGGAACCCTTGTTTCTTCTTTGGAAGTGGAAGTAGACAAAGTGGACGAACGCAGCAGTGACGACAGTTGCAAGCGTATTGACTGATTGGCCACTTCCTGGTTGAGGCGGTCGGCGGTCCAGTGGCTCTGTGCGAGGTTGAGCTGGCAGTCGGCGGCGTTTTCTTTCAGCAGTCGGGTCACGCGGCCCATTTGGACGGCCTTCCGTTCGGCCAGGCGGTAGACCACGTTGTCCGCCAGTTCCTCTCCTTCGTTTCCGTTCTCGTCGCCGTCTCCATCGCCAACATGCGTGGTATGCAAATAGATTTGGACGTTACGTTTGGAAAATGGGAGACCGCAGTGGCTCAGGTTGCGCACGCCCCGGCCGATGACCTGTTCGAGTTGGTTGACGGACACGCCGGAGGAGGTGTGCAAGACGTGGATTTGCCGCACGTTTTTGAAATCGAGGCCTTCGGCCCCCACACTCGAGAGGAGAATGACCCGTGCTTTGGTACCGTCGCGGTTGGAGGCGCTGCTGGCCAACTCCACATCCAGCTCGTTCGACGGCGACAACTGCGTGTCCTCCGTGATCATCATGTACCGGGCCGGGTGAAACGTCGGCAGGTTGTCGCGCAAATGGTCGGCTTGCGTGCGCATCGTGGTGGAGTCCACCTCCTGGGCCGCGGGCTGACGAAACAGGGTGCGCTGGCCGTAGCCCAACGCGCGGCTGCACCGGGTGAATCCCATTTCTTCCAGGGCCAACGCCATGGGCAGGACGCCGTGTTCGACGGAATCGGCGTAGACAAGCACGATGCCCTCGCTGTCGCGGATGTGCTGGCAGATGGCGGCCATGCGGGCGGAGTAGCGGGGGAGCAGGTCCGGAGAGAAAACGCGGCCGTGCGTTTGCAGAACCGCCGACCGGTACTGGAATTGGTGGCGCAAGGTGAGAGGTGGCTCTTTCTGGAGTTTGCTCGCTACCTGGGTGCGTTTGGACGTCACCACACTGGCGAGTTGGAGGGCGGAGTCCAGCGCTCCAACGTCCTCTCCCCCTTCCACCAGCCATTGGTCCATCGCCGGCGACGGGAACGCAACGGTCAAGGCGTCCACGCACGGTTGCAGATCACGGAGTTCCAGAGGGGTCCAGCCTTCGTAGGATGCCCAGTCGCCAACGTGGGGATGGGTTCGCAAAAACCTCTCTTTGGTGGCTGCATACACCTGCATTTGGTAGGAATCCCGGGGATCGATCACCGTGGTGACAAAGAGATCCAGCAACGGTGCGTTGGCGGATTGCGAATGCTGGAGACTGTTTTCGGGTGCGAAAAGAGAGGGATAGAGACGGAAGGGAAACGTGTAGGGGTTTTCGCCTCGCACAAACGACACATACCCTCTCAATTTTCTGCGTAGCATTTCCTCTCCGCCTTCGATGCCGTTCGCGGGCTGTGCCTCACGGAAGTCGCCCGTTTCCGTGAATACGTCGGCCACGGAGAGCAGAGGGCGTTTGTCGTTGGCGTTGAACAAGTTGGCCAGCCACACGATTTCGGCGGGGCTGTGCACCATCGGCGTCGCACTCAAGCCCACGATGCGGAGCGTCCGCGTGTATTGCACGACGCGCATGAGGACGGCGCCCACCTCGTGGAGTTCCACTGAGGAAGGAGGGGTGTTGGGCAAGGGTACCTGTTCTTGTTCTCGTTCTCGTTCTCGTTCCTTTGCTCCCTCTCCTTGTTCGTCGTTTAAGACTGGCAACGCGGGGTCGCGCAAATACTCGTTGATGTTTTGGATTTCGTCAATGATCAGCAAAACGTTGTGGAACACCCGTTCGATGTTCTGCCTCTCTCTGTGGGCTTGTTCGTCGGCACTTTCAGTGGCACCGGGGGGTTTGTTGCGGTTCAACGCCATGCGGCAGACGTTGGCGAATTGGGTGTATTCCAAGAAGACGTAGGACGACTTGACCAACGAGTGGATTCTCCGCACGAGATCGGCTTTTTGCAGCGTTTCCAGGGACCACGTTGGAGAGGCCATGATTTCCTCCAGGAGTGCGGGGCCGACACAGGACGGCAGATTCCACTGGAGGGTGGCGGGATCTTGCGACAACTGCGATTCGTCAAAGAGTTGACGGCGAAAATTATCGAGAAGAAGAGAGGGAGCCACCACCATGATTTTGGATTTTTGGCCGGACCGTTTCATGAATTGCCGGGTTTCTTCGGCCAATCCAATCGCGGAGCAGGTTTTGCCGGTGCCGACGCCGTGGTAGAGGAGCAAGTTGCGGTAGGGTGTTTCCGGTGAGAGGAAGCGTCGCACAAAGGTTTGGTGGGGACTGAACGTGGGTTTTTGGTTGCAGAGCGTGTCGGCCTGTTCTTCGATGGGGAGGATGCGGCTGTCCGCCGCGGTGTCGTGAAATTCCTTTTTTCGTGCGATGCGGTACACAAACAGCGGATCGTCCAACGATGGGTACCCTGGCGTTGGCGTTAGCATTGGCCTCTCTGCTGAAGGTGTTGACGGAGTGGGAGTGGGAGTTGTGGCAGGTTCTTGCTGGGCGGCAGGTGGAGTCAGCGAGGAAGACGTCGACGCGGAGGGGTCGTCGGGAAGTGTTTGTGGGGGAGGTGGTGACACTGCCGTGGGTTCTTGCGGGGTTTCATGGAGAGGAGCTTCGTCGGCGTCCGCATCCAAGGCTATGTCCATTTCTTCTTCTGGAACGGCCAGCGTTTTGTTGGTGTAGTCGAACGCGGAGGACGGCGCATGGGCGACGTCGGGACCCACGGTAAGGGACGATGCTGTGGCGTGTGCGTTTCCTGCAAAAGAAAACATGGGGAAATCCACAAAGCAGCACAATATACTTAATTACAGGACACAACACGCGATTTATATACTATTCGCCTACATTCAAGCTTTTTTGGTGAATACAACAGGAAAAACAAAGCATATGGGTGGCGCACAGATAGAGACAGTCCGGGACGGAGAGGGAGTAGGGGTAGGGGTGGGGGGGGCGTTTCACAAATACGAAAAATCGCTCACGGTAGGACGGGTCATTTCGACGGTTCGGCTGCGCGGAATGGACAACCATTCCAGCGAGTAATCCAAATAGTACTTCTGCGAGGTGGCGTAGGTGACGGCCAAATCCGCTAAATTCTCGTTCGCGTATTCCACCACGGCGAAAACTTCTTGCAGACGCTCGAAAATGGCGGTCATCAAGTCCTCTCGATTGGAAAACGGACAATTCGGCGGTTCCAGCAAATCGGTGTAGATGCGGCGGAAGATGCTGCTCGTGGCCATGATCACCATTTCGATCAGTTGGGTAAGTTCTCCGTTTTTCATGGCCTGGTTGCGCATGATGTAGACCCGGCGTTTGAATTCGTCTTCCGTGATGTCCTTCTGCAGGAAGCGGACGCGTTCTTCCTCGGCGTCGCGGCGGTCGGTGACAAACCGTGCCAAAACGGCGTAGCGCAAGTGCATGATTTTGCGCAACATTTCGCGGCAGCGCACACTGATGGCGACGCTGTCCACGTGACGCTCGTTGTCTGCTCTCCGGCCGGCCGGTCCGCCGCGGGGGGCGTACCACGACGCGGAACGTTCTTCGTCGACGACAACCCCGGGGGTTGCCAATTGCCGCATGAGTGAATGGAGACGGTTGTGAAAGACGTAGGCCAGGTGGTTGTTGATGTTGTCGTTGTCGCAGTTGCCGCCGACGGGCGGGGCGTGGGCCCCCGGGCCTCCGCCGCGCCCCGTGGATTCCAACCACGCAAAGTAATGCGGGTTGTGGATGGCGCCGGTGGAAATGGCGAGGGTGCGCCAATCGAATGCCGTGTGGCAGTGCGTGCAAAACATTTGGTTGCATCCGTCGATTTTGAATATGAACACGCCGCATTTCGGGCACGGCTTCGAGTGGGACATGACCTCTTTGGCGGAGGCGACGTTTTCGGGTCGGCAGACGTGGTCCGCTTCCATGCTGACGAAGGCGTCGTCGAGGGGAACGAAATCGTCGTCATCGTCGTCGTCACCGCTGTTGGAGGCATCTCGCGAACGATGGGGTCGAGGGGGATCGTCGTCTTCGTCGTCGGACAGCACGACGCCGAAAAAGGGATCGTCGGATGCGGCTGCTGCTGCAACGGCGGCTGCCTCCCTGGCCACCGGTGTTGCTGCGGGCCTGTCCTTCTTCAACAAACAGCGGCCGACAATTTCGTGGCAATCCTTGCAGACTTTCGTTCGGCAGATCCCGCAGGTCCACATGTGGTTGAGGAACCCGCGGCAGTCGTCGGCGGGGCAGGGACGCATGTACTTCTGCGCCGGCGCCACTTCGTCGGCGGCGAGGACGCGGGCGTGCCGATCGACGTGGGACAAGGCGGGGTTGTCGACACCGGTGCGTTCGCGGAAACGGATGCGTTCCTCCATGGCCACCAAACTGGCGGTGATGCGGCGGCGGCGTTCTTGCACCAGCGCAATTTCGGCGTCTACTTGGCGAATGTTCCAAAGTATCTGCTTGCGTTCGTTCCGCAGTTCAATCAGCCCTTGTGCGTCGGGCAACATGCTTTTCTCCGTATCATAATAAAACTCCATGCGGTGGCTGCGCCAGCGTTCGTTGATAAAGCGGGAGGTGAGGTGGCGACGCATAAAATAGGGCGTCCATTCGCGCTGGCACTTGCCATCGGGGTTCATGCACTTCGGCGTCGACTGCTGCGACAGCACATACTGCTGGCAACAGGTGCGGCAGGCCACGAAATCGCAGTATTCGCATTGAATCGGCAAGGCGTACGTTTTGTTGAAGGCGTTGTCGCAGACCACGCATTTGGGAACGGGCGGTTTTAGACCTCGCTTTCGGGACCGTTTGGCCGCCGCAGCTGGGAGGTCGCCGGTCGCAGTGCTGGTAGTGATGGTGCTGATGGTGACGTTCGACACCACCGATGCAGTGTCTTCTCCGTCGTCTTCGTCGATAGCGGCAGCAGCAGCGGCAGCAGCAGCCATCGATGCCGACGCGCCGTAATGATCTCCCCGACTTTCTTCGTCCCTGTTTGTGTGCATGGCCAACGGAACGGGGATTTGCAAATGACCAGTGCTGCAGGCAATACTGGCATTGGCCTCTCTCATTTCCATTTATTTCTTGGATATAAACAAGAAACAAATAACGTATTGCAACCAACAAAAGAGAGGGGTACACAAACCTTCCCGCGCCCGTCAGTTGCAAACCCCCCATTTCCGCAGTCTGCGGCTGCTATTTCCATGTCATCGAGCTGGACGGTCCACACACTCTGGCTGCTGAGACAGCTGCAAGTGCCCGACGTAATCGTCGACTGCATCATGGATTTTGCGTTTCGACGAATCCGCAGAATAGCTCCCTCGGATGAACGCTATGCGGTTTTGTACAACATTCCGAAAATGGAGTTCCATCCGTCCTCCAACTCGAATTACGTGTACCTGGGCACGCAGGCACACCACGATTTTATGTTGACGTATCTTTCGGACGAGGTCCAGCTAATCAAATTCGGGTACGGTGAAGAGAACGACAACCGTGTTACGTTTTTGGGAGGCACGCGCACCCAGCGGACGTAATGGGTGGGGTGTGTGTCCGTGGTCACGGGGGGCACTTGACCACCAAATTCGACGTCAACATGCGGTCCACCGACGCCAAAACGCGTTTCTTTTCGATGTTGTAGGGCCGCATGCGATCCATGCAGTCGGCCAGCGATCCGAAGGCCAGGGCGCTGATTTCGCTCGCTTGGATGCCACCGCACGGTTGCATGGAATCGTCGTATTCTATACAGGCAATGTAGTATTTGTGCCGGTACGATTTCAAATTGGAGCCAGTGAAGGTTTCTTCGAAGGGCGCCACGTTTTTCAACAACGTAAGTTGGTGGGGGGCGAAGCCGGTTTCCTCGCAGAATTCGCGGACGGCGCAGTCCAAATCCCGTTCTTGGGTGTTTCGCCGGCCTTTGGGGAACCCCCATTCGGCTTCCGCCCATTGGGTCGAGACGTCTTCAACAAGGGTGGCCAGCGTGTATGTGCAGCCCTTGCATTGCACGCCGGCGCGCAAGCTGTCGAACTTGTTGCGGGAATGGACGCCTTCGTTGCTGTATTTGTCCTCGCGGAGGTCGGCGATGCCCCAAAGATCTTTCCAGAGGGTCCAAAAGTCAAGCGTGAGCACGCGCGTTTTCTCGGCGTTTGTCATTTGCGAGAGCATGTTCTGGATGTATTCGCGGTTATAGACAGAGTATTTTCCACGAATGAAGTCGACGTAGCCCAGGGTGTCTTTGCGGCGAATCATCAGGTATTCCAGCGATCCGTGGAGAGGGTGGCGGCGGTAGGCAATGACGCCAAAACTCGTGATGGGCAGTTTGCATTGGTGGAAGGAGTGGCCGGCTTTCCCGCAGTTGTTGCAATGGATGTTGTGAAAATGGAAAAACGGTCCCGCGGACGACAAGAATTCGGGCGATGCGCCGCCGCCGCCGCGTACCAGGGACAGATGCTGCATGTGATTGATTGGGTCAAGAGGTCCCTGCCAAAAAAACTCTGAAAATTTACTCCTGTTTTTGTTTATATGGATTTGGATAAGCGTGCCGTTGCTTGTGTGCTGTCCGCAAAAAAAAACAAATAGCTTTTCGCCCCTCCACCCCCCCTTTCTCAATCCATGCCAGAACCCTTGATTCCGCGGAGAGACCACTACGACTCCCGTGTGTGGGGGCCGCAAGTGTGGTTTTTCCTGCATACCATCGCCATGACCTATCCGTTGCACGCCAACGCAGTCACCAAACGCAAATACTACGATTTCATCCACAACCTGCCTCTCTTCCTTCCCAACGAGGAGATGGGCAACCGCTTCAGCCGCATGTTGGACAAGTACCCAGTGACGCCCTATTTAGGCAAACGGGAATCGTTCGTGCGGTGGACGGTGTTCATTCATAACAAGGTCAACGTAGAGTTGGGCAAACCCGAAATGGAGTTGGCCGACGCCATTGCCGCGTACGAGAGGCAGTACGTTCCGGCGAAGCTGCAATTGTACGGCGGATCCGGCGAGCGCAAGTACATGGTGGCGATGTTTTCGACGGTGGTGTTGGCGCTCCTGTTGGTGGCCTACATGGTGTATTTCTGAGAGGAGAATATACAATATTGATTTCATCGTCCTCTCATGCGCATCGAATTGGTGTTGTTGGTGCTGACGTCGTTCGTCATGGCGAACATTTACACGGACGGTCGCCTGCTGAAACGCGCTTTGAGTTACAAAAAGTATTACCAGATGGCAGCGGTGGCGTTCGGTGCGTTCACCTTGTACGTGCTGTTCCGGCGGAACCCCGACCGGGCGCGGGACCTGGTTTTGACCTCCAACGAATACCTGCGTTACATGCCGGTCGACAAACACGCCACCAGTATTTTGTCGCCCATTTTGGATTTCACGTCGCGGTACGGAGGTGGGAGTGGGGGCGACGCAGCAGCTGCGGGGGGCAGCGCAAGTTTTTGGGACAACGGCGCCCGCCCCCTCTTGAATTTGGGTAGCAGCGGAGGCACCCAACGGTATGCGGAGGCGCGCATCCGCCAGTCGGGGGGCGCCACGGGGTCGACGTTGTCCGGGGTGGATTCCGCCGCCCCCGTGAAAGCGACGAAGCGGTCCGTGAGTGAAACCAAAAAGAAATTCGTGGCCGCGCAGCAGTCGTGGAAGTGCGGGCATTGCGGCAGGCAACTGCCGGCGTGGTTCGAAGTCGACCACAAGATCCGGCTGGAGCACGGCGGCAGCAACCACATCGACAACTTGGTCGCCCTTTGCCGCGATTGCCACGGAGAGAAAACCGCCATGGAAAACCTTTGAAACACACCACGGTTTGGTGGATACGACAAATTCTTCTCTGCAGATCATATAAAGAACACGGAATCGGTCGCGACTTTGCTTGCAGTAAATGTGTTGGAACGAACACGTGTCGTTGAACACCTTTGTGTTCAGTGCGTTTGTGCTGGGCTTGGTCATGTACAACAATGCCTACACGCCGTACAAGGTGCCGGAACTGAACAACCGATGGATGGTGATTTTCGTGCTGTCGTTCATGTTGATGCAATTGATTGAGGTGTTTATTTGGCGAAACATCGACAACCCATTGTTTAACCGCGTGTTTTCCACCGTGGCGAGCCTGCTGCTGATTGCGCAGCCGGTGGCGAGCCTGATGTTGATTCGCGATGACGCGGTTCTCCGTCGCACGCTGGTCGCCCTGTATTTGCTGCTGGCGGTTCCTGTCGTGTCGTACCAGTTGGCCACGGGGCCCATGACGACATCGGTGGGTGCCGACGGCCATTTGCGGTGGAATTTTTTAACCCAGGGACCGTGGACGTCGATGTTTGTGTTTGTGTGGCTGTGTTTCTTCCTGTTTAGTTTTGTCCATTTGGGCAACTGGCAAGCGGCCGCGTTTGGCATTGTCACTTTGGTGATCACTTACATAAATTATAGCCGGCACAGCACGATGTGGAGCATGTGGTGCTGGTCGGTGAATTCCGTGTTTGTCTATTACGCATTCTATTTGCTGATTGGTTTGCCCTACAAACAGGACGGTGGTCTCATGTGTGCATAGTGGTGCGCAATCGCAGAAAAAAATACCCTTTTTATGTTTTGCTTGAAAAAAGGGTATTTTTTTGGTAAGGGGGGGGTGCAAGTGGAGGCTACCCAGGTTCCGCCTGTGTCCGTACCGTATCTACGGGATACACCGAACGGATTTTTCGGATCGACCGGGTTGGGTCTACTTGCAATGGTAAAAACGGGGGGGGTGTCTCCGACCAGCACGTTCCTTCCTGCCCTCGGAGACGTCGGCAAGGAAGGAACTGGGGGGTCCCATGGGGATATCTGGACATAGACGCAGTTAGTGGTGGAGTGGAAAAACAAATCAAAAAAGAAGTGTTTACGTACCTTCGAATGTCTTGGATCTTGTGCGTAGAGGGGGCAGCGTAGAGGAACCATGCCCAGGGCGGCCAGCGAATGAACCTTGGAATGTCTTGGATCTTGTGCAAAAAAAGGGGGGCAGCGTAGAGGAACCATGACCAGGGCGGCCAGCGATTGAACCTGCAGAGATCAACAAAAACAAATAGCAGAAAAAAAACGCAGAAAAACGATGGACGAAAAAAAACACACACTGGTGGGGCGAAGCCCCACCGAACACCTACCTACGTTACAATACGTCACGTCACGATATGTCACAAAACACTATGTACAACAAAAATGTTCCCACCAACCCACCCAATCCCACGGTAACATGTCGTGCTGCCAGATCCTGCCGTCGGCATCGGTTTCGACCTCCACCAGAGGGAAACCACGTAGAAATCCAACGAGAGGCAGCTGTTACGGGATTACTCTTCTACTGAGAGAGGTCTTTAAGTAGGTTTTTGACACAAATTCAACGGCGCAAAATACTGGTGGGAAACCGGCCGATGGCGGTGCCCTGTTCCACCATCACCGGCTCCGTCCAAAAATAGCGCAATCCCCCGACGGAATGCACATGGTTGAACCAGTGGTCGATGGGATGTTGAACCAACGGCCCGTTCCAAAACAACCGCAGGAATTTCCGGCAGGCGGACCGACGGATCAAGTACATGCCGGTGCCGCGCGACCCCACCGTTTCGTACAAATAAGGTGCGTAAAACCCCTTTACTTCGTGCGGCCGCAAACTGTGTGGAGCATGCAAATCCAAGCAGCCGCCCCCAAAGACAATGTCGGCGTCGGCTGGAGCGGTCGCCAACACCGTGGCCTGCAAGTCGTGGAACTGGTCCGACAAACAGGCGTCGTCTTCAAACACGCACATCCACTCGTCTTCCCGGTCCAAGGAATCAACGGCTTGACAAAACCTCTCCATGGCCAGCACATGTTTCATGAACAGGGAAATTTCGGACGGTGTGATGGAACCCGGCTGGAAGCGGCGGTATTCGGCCGCGGTCAAATGCTCGCGGTCGAATTGCAACACCCAGTCGTAGTCGACGATGCCGTGCTGTTCCATTTGCTGCACCATGTGCGTTCGCCTCTCCGTCAGAGGAGTGTAATGCAGGATCACGTATTTCATTTGCGAGGGGGAGGGGTGGGGTTGGCCGATGTGGCACTGTCACCTCTCATCGTTTAAGTTATTTCAAACGCAAAATCATGCGTTTGGCCTCTTCTTGTTTGCGTGCGTACTCGGCGCTGCGGAGTTCGTCTTGACGTTGCAGCTGCCGGATGCGTTCGACACGCGCAGCTTCGCGTTGTTGCAATTGGAACTGGTGTTCTTGTTCGGAAAGCACCGGTTCCAAGGATACGCGGTTGCGTGCGCGGTTGTATTCGTCGACGCTACGGAACTGGGTGCGATCTTTGACATCCCTCTCACTGACGCTCAACACCGTTTCGTCTTTGTGCACTCGTCGCAGGTCATCGAACTTCAACTTGGCAAACGGGTCGGTGCTGATGTACGGCGACGACGACGACGACGACGCATGGTTTCTGCCGCCCGTCGAGGTACTGCCGTCTTCGGTATGGTCGTACTCGTCTTCGTCGTAAAAGGATGCACCGCCATAGGAAGTTTGCAGTTCTTGGATGCCGCGGTGCACCACCATGGCCTGTTGGTGCTGTTTGATCGCCTGCAGTGCCCGCTCCATGTCGGTTTGCGAACGGGCCTTGAACTGTTCGTCCGCGTAGTCTTCTGCGTGTTCGTTGCGGAACCAGGCGTTTCGGTCGACGACGGGTCGTTTCATTTCGGTGTCAAACACGCGGTTGAACTGCGTCATGAACTCTTTGCCGCTGGCTTGCTTTTGGTACTGTCGTTTGAGTTCAAGGTCCTCTGCCGTTTCGCCTGCATCGTATTGGAACTCGGATTCTTGCATGGATTTCATGCGTTGTTCGTAGTGCGATTCGCGGTTTTGTTCGGCGAATTCGTCGACGAGCACTTGCAGGGCTTTCGTGTAAAACTGGAAGTATTCCGGCGAGAGGCCGGATTTGTCGGGGTGGGTCATGAGCACCTGGCGTTTGGCGGCCTTGAGGTCGGCGATAGTGACGGAGGGGGGTTTGAGATCGAAGAACCCGTAGATTTGTTCCCGGCTATACTTGGAGAGGTGGAGTTGGGTGGGGGCGGGGTGGTTTTTGAGACGCAGGGAAATGGGCTGGCGGCCACAGGTGGCGGGAATACGTTGAATGGGTGGAGAAGCAGCTACCGGCGCACCTGCGGAGTGCCGCGCGATAGGCGGCGGTCGTTTAGAGCCAAACTCGAAGTCCATGGATGGGTGGTGGTGCGAGAAATATGTGTGGAACCCCGATTTGAAAAAAAATCAGCGACGGATTCGGCACCAGAAAAGTCCTACTGGGTTGTTTTATAAATCTCACTTGGAAACAAAATTTATGTACTTTTTTTTCAAGTTCCATGGTGCAACGAAAGGACACTGATATCCGTATTTTTCCTTACAATATTGGGAATTTAGTGATTCTTTTGGCACAAAGGACGGATGTTTTTACACTGCAAAAAAAATAATTGTACACAATATAAACAAAAATGCAAGGTTACCTGTTGGTATCGTACAACACCAGTTGGGCAAATGATTGCTCCAACAACCAACTGCATCCGGGCTTGAGCGAATCGGCCTCCATTGTGGCAAAAGCAAACCATATGGGCAAAATACAAAATGTAAACGGCGGAAAAGTGTTTGTTAACACAGAAACTCCCACACTCGATGGTTTACGAATGGCACTGGCAGATACTGCAACCAGTTACATACAGAGCAAAATGGCGAACGGCGCCGATTTCATCGCCATGATTGAACAAACCATCCACGTTCCCCCCACTTCACATGCAAATTACGATCGATTCGGGATTGATAAACTGCGTGGTGAACCTGCAAACAAACAAGATCTGGGAGCACAAAACAATGACTTTGGTATTCTGCGACGCATCAAGATGCTTCAAATGAATGACGCTTCCGTCGAAAACATTAAAGACGGTTACAACATCGTGTATGACATGGTTGTCAACCACACGTTGGACTACGGTGGGGAAGGCATCGGTATTGCCTTTCACAACCGATTGATGGATTCCATCCTCAGTTGGAACCAACTCGAACATCCAGTGGTGCAGTTGTTGAACAGCGGAACACTCCTTAAGAAAAAAAAGAATGCGAATGACCCCAACGAGAAAATCACCGAGAACGTCATTGGGCGGAGTAATCCCACCGTTCATTACTATTCCGACGATTTAGGACAGGTGCTTTGTTTTGACGAATCCAACAAACAAATTTATTTCAATGCGGGGGGTGTAGCGGCCGATTTAGGTCGCCCAATCATCATGACTGCCGGAATCAAAGGTACAACCACATTGAATGTTTTGGTATCTGCACACGGTCCTAATATTTTCAATTTGAAATTCGATGCTGGCAATGGACAAAAACTGCAAATCAAAGACGTAGTTGACAACAAAGAATACAAAGGAAAAGTGGACGAATTGTTCGAAACGGTGCGCACCAGCATCGGCCGATTCATCAATGCAGGTTTGAGATCAGTATCCGATTCTTTGTCCCAAATTGAAACGGTGAATGTGTTTTTTGGAGGGGACATGAACGATCCCCGAGGACAACTGTTGGAAAGTATGATCGATAAAAACAACGGTCTGAAAATTGAAATAGGCGACAAAACCTTTGATGTCAAGTTCAATTACGATCTCGGTCCAAGAACAATTCCCAAAGATGGCAACGACTCCCAGTACGGTTACCCCGACATCTTGTCGTGTTGTGCCAACGCCGATAGTATCAAACAAAATGTTGCGCAACCATTCAAAAGCAGAAACCTACAAGTGAAGGCCATTGGACCCATTGCCCCCACCCGAATAGATGGGTATCCCGAGGATTTTTTCAAACCCGAAAACTTTGGCTACAACGGAGACTACGCTTTGTTTGGAAGCAATGTCGCATATCCACCCTACGTCCTCCGTTTAGATAATGCACCACAACAGGAATATGAAGAAAATGGAGTCAAAGTAATTGCATCCGATCATCTTCCGGTAACGAGTGAACCAGCGGCAGGACGACAACCTGAAACCAGAGGTGGAAGAAACAGAAGACGCACTGTGAAAAGAAGAACCAAGCGCACTTGTCGTCGCCGCAAACAACGCTGTCGCCGAACCATGAGAAAATAAGTCTTTTTTTCCGGTAATTTCATCAATGAACAAAATCAAACACAATTCAAATCATTCCGGAAGCCGGTGGACCGGACGCCTGCAGGAAGGAGTCGATACCAACGCTTGCGACGAATTGGTATGTAAGACCGGAAAATAATCGCGAAAAATGTGGAGTTATGGACTAATTGCACATTTTTTGAATAGTGGAATATCACCGTTGGTAGAACTCGGCGGGAGCCCAATACAGCAAATACAAACAGGAATACACCAGAACAACAACCATACACACTGCACACATGACACTGTCGGCCATCGATTCCGCGGGCGCTTCTTGGTGGCATGCGGCCGCTGCGTCCCGATTCTCTAAATCCAGCGACGGATCGGCCACAGCGACGGAGCGCGGGCTCGCTCGGTGATGCAACGATTCCGGGGGAGGCAACCACATGGGCGAGGGGAGAGGAAAACAAACGAACAGAGGAGCAGAATAGCTGTTGGCGGAATAAACAAATGCGATCCTACCTTCGCATCTTCATTGTTGCATGTAGATTTCCTCCACGTCGGCTCCGTGTTTCTCTATCTCTTCATCTTCCTCTTCCTCTTCCTCTCCATTAAGGTTGTGGAAAACAACGGAATTGTTGTCGAATGCGCCCGATTGATCAAGCCACGACACCGCCTTCGCCTTGCGGTCGTTGGCCACCGAAATGCTGTGTTCGATTTCGGCCCTCTCGATGGTGTCGAGAATTTTCAGTCGTGGAGCGGCTGCCGCCGCGGACGGCGCACCGAAGGGGGACGACGCCAACGTGATAGGCGGCGGCACCGGCGGCGGAGGCGCAAAAACCGCCATGTCCATGTCGCGGCGTTTCTTCTGTTGCATCATCAACTCGTCCATGTTGCGGATTTTGGCGTCCGGCGTTTCGAAGGGCAGCAGCGAATTCGGCACCGCCGGCGCAGCCAACAACGCATTGTACTCGCTTTGGTATTGCTCAAAGTTTTGTTTCCATTGGTCCTCTCGTTGTTGTTTGGCGGCGGCGACGTTGTGCGAGGGCAGCACCGACGGCGTCTCGTAGGCATACAACGGCGCCGCAGACGACGCAGCGGCTAACGAAGGCGCACCCAACGAAGGAGAGGAGGGACACACCGGCTGCACCATCTGTTTGATGTCGGCCAGCACATAGTGCAAGGCGTGTTTGTTCATTTCCAGCAGTTCGTGTTTGCTGTGGGGCAAGCTATGTCCCTTGGCCAGCCATGCGGCGGCGAATTGCTCGATGACCTGGTGCCACCACACCACGCGTTGGGGTTGTGGGTAGAGGCGAACAAATTCCACGTAGTACGGCGTCTTTTGCAGGGCCGCCGACAAAATGTCTTGGTTTTCTTGGTGCAGAAACATGGTTTTCGCGAAAACAAAAAAACAGGGAACAAGGGGTGGTAGTTCAATCGATTCCTCTCTTTATGAAGGTTCGTTTATACAATTTATGCGGCTGAATCAGCATAAACCAATTGATCTGTACGTTTATATAGGTAATTCCAATATTTTTTGGAGACATCACTGAGAGGAGACCTGTCCGCGTCGCCATGGATTCTACGTTTTCTTCTGCGTCTGCATCGGCTTCGGCCGCATCGGCGATCGAGGTTCCGCCGACCTTCCCCAACTTGATCCGCGATTTCACGGCGGATTTGACCACCACATTTCCCGAGTACGCACGTTTGTGGGCCAAATGGCAAAGTCCCCACGTACGAGAGGACGAATGGTCCGCCCTGTTCCAGTACTGCAGCACCGTGTATCCGGAGCGATTTTTCGATATTTTGTACCAAAATAGCGACATCTTCCGATCTTCGCCACCGGAACAAGGAGAGGCGAAGGGACAAGAGGAAGACGAATGGGTGCCGGTAAACACGCGGTTTTTGCCAGCAGTGGAGTTCAAGACTCTGTATTTCTGCGAGGGGGTAACGGACACGACCCGCGACGCCATTTGGAAGTACTTGCAGTTGGTGCTGATGAGTGTGGTCAACGCAGCGCGGGACAAATCGGTGTTTGGCGACACGGCGTCGATGTTTGAAGGCGTCGACGAAGAGGAGTTGCAGGACAAACTGAAGACCACACTGGAAAATATCACAGACTTTTTCAAGACGTTGGATCCCTCGGACGCCGCCGCGGCGGACCCGTCGTCGTCGTCGCCAACGGGGACCACCGACCGCACCGGAAGCGAACCGTTTGCGGGCACCGATCCCGCCACAGGAAGCGGTGGCGCCATGCCGAATCCGAACGAGTTTCACGAGCACTTGAAGGGGTTGTTCGACGGCAAGATCGGCCATTTGGCGAAGGAGCTCGCGGAGGAAATTTCGCAGGATGTGGAGCACATGTTCGACGACGAGCTGGGCGCCGGCGGAGCGGACGACATCCACACCACGAACGACCTCATCAAAAAGATGATGCGCAACCCGAAGAAAATCATGGGGCTGATGAAAACCATCAGCGGGAAACTGCAGCAGAAAATGCAGGCGGGCGACATCTCCGAGCAGGACATCATGAAGGAAGCCGGCGAGCTGATGGGGAAAATGAAAGGGATGAAAGGCATGGGGGACATGGGGGACATGTTGAAACATTTAGCTAAGGGCATGGGGGGCGGCGGTCGCGGAGGGGGCATCAACATGGGTGCGTTGGCCAAAATGCAGCGCCAAATGAATGCCAAAGAGAGGATGATGACAAAGTTGGAGGAGCGACGAGCCGCAGCCGCTGCCACAGCGACCACAGCGACAGCCACTACGACAGCAGGCACCACCTACAGTTTGCAGGAAACCAGCGATCCCAAGCACCTGGTGTTTAAGGTGGCGGCCAATGAAGAGAGGGGTGGGGGCGACGACGAAGACGACGGTCCTTGCTATTCTTCTGCTGCCCACCCCCCACCATCGACCACCCAGCGTCCCATGTCCGACGAAGAATTGGCAAAGATGTTTGCTGCAACTCCAACCCCACCGTCGGCCAAGACCGACAAGAAACGGGGCAAGAGCGACAAGAAAAAGAAGTAAGCTTGCCAATGTGTGGAGAAGGTTGATTGAGTGGAGTTGGTTTTTTATAATCCCAGCAGGATTCTAAAAAAGTACGGGTTGATGGTGGGGGGCTGTTAACCCCCTTTGGTGTAAGGGGGGTGTTAACTTATTCTGTATGGGGGGTGTAAGAGGGGGTGTTAACCCCCTTTGGTGGAAGAGGGGGGTGTTAACCCCCTCTGGTGCTAACCCCCTCTAAAATATGTATTATTATGATATATGTCCCAAACCGACGACGTGTGAGCATGGTGCGCGATTGCAAAACCGAGAAAAAGGTATGCCGTCTGGTGTGCGAAAATTTGGAGAAAAAATGCAACAAAAAGCCGAATCAGACCTTGAAAAGTCGTTCGTCTTCTTCCTCGTCTTCCCGGGGCAGTCAACAATCCAGTTCCGTGACGTCGATCTCGGCGTCTTCTGCTGAGTCCATGCCGCTGGATCGGAACCTGCCGCCCCCTCTCCCTTCGCAATGGGCCCAGATGCGAGCGCAAGCGTCCGACAGTGGGGAATGCCCCGAGGGGTTCGAGATGGGCGACAAGGGCCGTTGCCGAAAGAAGTGTGTGCGCACGGACGGCGACCCCACGAAGCGCTGCGCACGCGGCAAAAAAGCGATCGCGTTAGCACAAGCCGCGACGGCTGCGGTGACACAAAAACGCAAACGTCCATCCCCCACTGCGCCAGCAAAGGCCCCCACGGAAAAGAGTGCGGACAGCACCCGCACGCCGTCGGGCACGCCCGATACCGTCGACAAGGAGCTATTTGCCGTGAAAGAGATGCCCACAGCGGTGGTGATGAAAGCGTGCAAGGAGGGGTTCGAAGTCGGTCCCAGCGGAAGGTGCCGGAAGATCTGCGTGCGCACGGACGGCGACCCGAACAAGCGCTGCACGAGAGCCAAAGAACCCAGCGAACCGTCCCGGAAGAGCCCAAAATCCAAACCAAACGCAGTCACGGCAAAGAAACGTTTGCCTGTCATAACGGTGGGAACGGATTTGGAAAAGTACAAAGCAAAGAAAATGGTCAAATTTCCGGATGTTTTTCTGGGGGGACCCGTGGCCAATTTGGTCAACGAACGCTACTCGGAAACGCCAGAGGCCACCAAGTCCAAATCCAAGTCCAAATCCAAGTCCAAATCCAAGTCCGCAACAAAGTCCAAATCCAAATCCAAGTCCAAATCCAAGTCCGCAACAAAGTCCAAGTCCGCAACAAAGTCCCCAGAGCATAAAGCAACGGAGGATTCACGACCAGTCTCTGTAACGCCTGTGACCAACGATAAACAGCAGGGTTTTTTTTTAAAAGTGGAAACATTGAATATGTTGGCCAAGACACCTCCCTTGGAATTCGTTGAGCAAATTAACGCAGAAAACGACACAGAAGGTGAGATGACAGAAAAACGTTTGCAAAGTTTTCACAAACAACTGGAGAATTTTGACAAAGCTTTCGACAAAATCGAGAGGCTGATGACCAAACGCAATGCAGAGGACCGCCAGCGATTGAACCGCAAAAAACAAGAAATAGTCGTGTACTTCCTCACTAACTACAAGGCCGACCCAGATGCATTTTTCGCGCCCGAAAACTTGAAGAAGGTACGGGAAACCATCAAGGAAAAACAACGCTTGATTGTGCGCGAACTGAAAATACGCAAAGGTGAAATAAAACGAACCGATAACGACAATGACAATTTCGCCATGTTGGAGACGGTTCGCGACCTCCGAGACACATTCAAAGATTATCCCGCGTTCACGCGTAAATTTCTGGAATCCGACCGCCCTCAAATTTGGGCAGTATCAACAATGGACGAGACCGATCTCGAAGACGACATTACAGACTTCAAATCGCGATTGGAAGAAAAATTACATGACGGCAAAAACATGTTGGATGAGAGTACCGAAAAGGAAATGTTTTACTTGCGCGTAGTGGCCATCGAGTACCTGCTGCGCAACGAAGACATCCGCAAGGAGCTGGGCATGGACTTTTCGCATGTGCTTCCCAAGAAAGAGGAGGACGAAGCCATGCGGGAGGAATACATGGAAGTATTGAACTACGAAGAGGATGAGGATGAGAATGAGGATGAGGACGAGGATGAGGATGAGGACAACGACGGCGGCAGTGAGAAAGGAAGCGAAAACGACGGCAGAGACGAACTTTCGCGTTTCATTGCAGAAAACGCACGTGAGATGTTTTACCGAAACATTGACTACGCAGGTTACGCCGAAGACGACGACGGAAACCAAATTCCGGTCGATGAAGTACACGACGAGAAATACTACGACCATGTCGCAAGAAAATTAAAAATTGCATTGGAAGTCGTGTTTGATTCCAACGCGGGCAACCTCCGCAAAGAAATTAAAGAAATTAAAGAAACCTACGGACCTGAGGGAGAGCCAAAATTAGGTGAAAGACAGAAATACAGAAGCAAAATATACGAAAACATCGTGAAAGAGTTTTCCAGTGACAAGTACCCGGACACCGTAATCGACGAGGTCTTCGAAGAGTTTGAACCCCGCGTGTTGACGGAAACGGGCAATTTCCGACCCAACGTGTCGTTGGAGGACAAAATCAAATACATCGTGCTTTCTGAACGCGCCGCCAAAATAGAAGTCAATTTAATAAACAAACACAAACCCGAATACGACAAAATTGCTGCCGAAGCCGAAGACATGACGAACTACGCACTCCAAAAGGAATTGAAAAAATACAAAAAGTTGGTGGAGCGTGAAAATGGGAAACTAAAACCGGAGGCCAATGTGATGGACAAATTAAAATATTTGGTCTATTTGATGCTTGGATCGCAAAAACGCGAAAACCTCGAGTTTTCGGACTTAAAGAAACAACACAAACAGTTGTACCGCGAAATTGCGGCGGAGGTGAATAAAATGTCCGCTAACGAAGTGCACCAACAGCTTCAAACGGTTACGGCGAAGGTTATCGGCGACAACGGGCGCCTCAAACCAGAAACCGAAATGAAAGACATCCTTCTGTACTATGAGCTCTACCGCGTCGACATGCTCAATCGCGAAAAACAGGAGATAAAAGCGGACAAGGAGGCAGCGAAGGCAGCGAAGGCGGCCAAGGAAGGCAAGGAAGGCAAGGCGGAAAAAAAATGAAGAAAAAAGAAAAGGAAACACTGGCAGAAAACGTGGCCATGTAACCGTAAACCGCAGCCCCCCCCACAACACAATTTTTTATGTCTATGTACTTTATATGCGCTCACAGACATACATTCCTTTTCTTGGCAGCGTTCCCACAACCATGTTGAAATTCATCAATCTTCCCGTGTTTCTCGCGAGTTTTGCAGTGGGCATGCTGTTTGTTTACCTGTACACCGAGGACAAACGCACGGTGTTTGTCTATCCCACGCCGGAAAACGTGGACCTGTTGGAATACAAGGACCAAACTGGCCATTGCTTCCATTTCCAGCAGACCGAAGTGAAGTGTCCTGCAGAGTCCAAAATCGCCAAAATGCCTGCGCAATAGCCAGGGTACTCCTCGTCGTTTCTCTCCACGTTTCCTCCAAAAAAAAGACACATAAATATCGGGCCGACGCAAATCTCTGCAGGAATCTTATACCCCACGTGGCAAGTTGTTTGACTTTTTCCTTTCCTATTTTCGACCTCTCTCCACACACACAACCAACCGCCGATATGCAAATCCGGTCGCTATTGAATTCGAAGTTGGGCAAAATCTTCATTTCGATCCTGCTGGGGCTCGGCCTCGCGACCATGTTGCGCACGACCTGCAAAGAAAAGCAGTGTATTCGGTTCCGTGGCCCCATCATCAGCGAGGTCGACAACAAAATCTACAAACACGGGGAAAAATGTTACCAGTACAAATCCGCCTCGTCGGCCAAATGCGACCCCGTGAAACGCGTTTTGGACACGGAATCGTCCCACAAAGCGGGGGCCGCCGACAGCGACGACTTGACTTCTTCGTCCACGTGAAATGCCCATTCCTTCACCGCGCCCACCTCATCGTGGCAGCGTTCGGAATCCCCCCTTTCCTTACTTTTCGTATATTATATTTTGGCGTTGCAAAATACAATAGTGCCGTTTGCATATCAGACAATGGAACCCCCGGAAAATTCCAGTACACGCATCGCCGATTTGCCGCAAGACGCCGTGGCCATCTCCTACCGTGCACCGGGGGTGGCGCCGTCCATGCAGCCGCCGAAGGACCGCGGGTTCGACATGGCGGCGTCGGCGTCCTACCAACAAATGAACATGCACCAAAATCCGTATGGGCAGGAGACTCCGGGGTTTTTGCCACCGCCGAGTGCGGCGAACGGCCAGGGCCAAGGCTTTTTGCATCCGCAGCAGCAGCAAGAGTGGATGACAGACGCTGAATATTTAGGGAGACCCACGCATCCTCTGCAACAACGCGACATTCCGTTGCGCATGGACGATTTCCGCGACGAGAGCGCAATGCCGAACTACGTGCCGCCTCCCCCGAAGGGGTCCGCAGCGGACACGGGGAATTTCGTGGAAGAGCAAGAAGACCGGTTGCACGCTCAAAAAATATCGGAACATACCAAACGCGCCGTACAGGACAAAATGGATTGGGTGGCGCAGATGCAAACACCGATATTGTTGGCCGTGTTGTTTTGGGTGTTCAGTGCGGACATGATCAACACGTGGATGGCCCGTTTTCTCGGGCCGTTGGGGCTCTTCAGCGACACCGGCAACCTGAATTTCAAGGGCACGATGTTCAAGAGCGGGTTGTTCGGCGCATGCTATTATGGCATCGCGCTGTTCCTGAACAGCTGGGAGGACTTTTTGGGGTAGTACGGTGGCGAACCGCAAGATATACAGCCCGCCAGACATTGCACAAATTTATGAGAAACCTCATAGGTGGTTTCTTCTGAATGATGGGCACCAAAAACCCGACCGTTTGCGTGATTGCTTTTTGGGTGGGATGCGTGGTTTGCGGTGGGTGCATTTGCGTCGACGGCGTCGGGAAGGATTTTTCGATTTGAGCTGCGACCCCCCTTTTTGTTTAAGACCCGCCGCGTGGGGGGCGGGTGGAAACGCGACCACGGGAATGCCGGATTTTTCGCTGTAGAAGAAGCCAATATCGGGACGATCAACATAAATGGGGAAGTTGTTGCTAACGGCGTCGGTAGCGGAAGCGGAAGGCAGTTCAACCCGCTTATCGCCAAACTGTGTGAGGGGGGGCGTGCTCCGTTGAACAATCGCACGCGGATCTTTGGTAGCTTTGGGGAATATTTTGTGCTGGTTGTTGTGCATCCACTTGGGCAAAGGTGATTGCGTTAGTGCAGACCCGTTCGATTTTCCCCCAATCATTTCTTCCACGCGCAGGGTTCCATCCTGGGCCTGTTCGTACAAGGTGGTATACATGTTCATCAGTTCGAATGCACAAAATGCGTTGGGCGGGCGATTGTTGGAATACGTGTCCATGAAGAAGGGATTTACGGCCGATTCGTTTTCGCAGATGTACTTGCGGTTTTCGGGACTCACAAAATCAACCCACAAATGCATCATGGGGAAGGCTTGCAGGGACGGCTTAATTTTGCCTTCGGAGGCCATCATTGCAAGCACCCGGTCCGCTGCTTTGGCGCAAACGTAGCGGTTTCCTCCAATTACGCGAAACAGTGGAATGTAGTGGTAATATTTGCCAAAAAAGTCATGAATTTTGGCATGATTAAAAATAAAGGTTTTTGGAATACGTTGTTTTATTATTGTCAGTTCATTGGTTAAAATGAGTTTTCGGTTATTCAACGCAGATAATGCGGCATATTGCTCTGCGTTTTGTTCTTTAAACCTTCGAAAGTTGTAATCCAGTTCGTACATTTCTTCGTATTCTTCATCGGTAAGGTCTTTTTTACTGGCATATGGCTTACGAGAAAGTTGATAACTTTCTTTTCTTTCTTTCAATGCGTTGAATTTATTTAATTCTTCATTGATCCTCCGTAATTCTTCTTGAATTGTGCGGATTTCGGACCTTTCTTGTTCTGTCATTTCCCAGTACGATTCATTTTCGATATCGAAAAGTGTGTCTATATCCGGAAAATTGTGTTGTGTTTCTTGTTCCATTGCGTTTTCATTTTCCGGAGTAACGAGTATCCCATTGTTTACCAAATCAAGTGGGTACAGAGCAAATTCCGGTACAGTATAATGTTTCTTGTTCAGTAAATAATTCAAGGAATTGCTTCCATGGAAAGTACCGGCCACGCCTGAAGGATATTCTTTTTGTGTATTTACAAACGCACACGATTTAAAAAGTCTGGTATTCCTCATGGGAATAGAGATCAAGGATTCCTTACAAAAGTTATTTATGTTTTTAGACATGCAAAGCATATCGTTGCCATCAATCGTGACAACTCCCTGGATATTTAATCCATTGCGAAGTACCGGAGAAACATATATATCTTCATAATTAAATAAACCACCCGAAGTTGTTTTTTTTTCAGGGGATGGACTTACCTCGGCAAGCATTTTGACGTCTTTGTTTAAAACAACAGCGTTTAGACTCCCAAAATCTTGAACTGCAGGGTTCATCAACGGATTTGGGTAAAAAAAAGCAATATTTTTCCGATAAAACGCTTTCACTGCATCCCTGTTTTCCGCCATTGAGGATAAATTACGATTTATATCTTTTTCAAAAGCAATGTTCGCAGTAAACAACAGGGTACCTTTCAAAATGGTAATTACGGGATACGTTTTCCCTTGCAAATTTTCCCAAGTTATGATGTATTTATCTGGCGGCAACACACTATTCATAATCAACTTCAATGGAATGTGGAGACTGGGGTCCGGTGAAACCACATCTGGTTTTCCATCGCAAGCATCCTGTAATTTTTTCTCTAAAATTGTCAAAATCGGATCATCTTGAAATTCTGGAAGCTGTAGTATTTTCGCGTACTCGGAATTCGCCAAATGTGGCAGCGAAGACATTGGCGATTCTGTGTTCATGGAATCGCTCTCGTCGGCCGCTGCATATGCTGCTGTTGCTGCCGTAACTTCTGGGGAAGACTCCGGTGGACGCACCAATTTGGCGGGCGGTTCTTCGGTGTCTCCAAGCGACCGTTTAGTGGATTGTGGCCCTACTTGCATAGAAAAAACCTCCGATTATATAACCTGAAATGACATTTAAAATTGTGAATTGCTGCCGCGGTAAGATATTTTGTCCAAACAAAATATAGTTTATTGTTTCCCTTGGAAGAGGCTGATTTTCCAATCCCCCTTCACGAAATCAACATGGCAAGTGCTCGCGTTCCGGTGGAGAGTTGCGGAAACGTCCAGTTGCAGTGGTACATCCATTACGACGGACTGAGGGAGAGGGGCTTGGAAGTCGATCCCGAAAAATACAACAGCGGAAGCGGGCCCACCATGGCGAACCTCACAAAAGAAATCAAAAAAAAGTCAAAACAACACCTGTTGCAGGGCCTCTGCAAAGGCGACTACGATTTATTGTATGCATTGAGGGAACTCACCGACTTCAACGTTGCGCTGATATGCCGTAACGTGGAGAACGAAGAGATTTACGGGTTTGGTTTAATGAATGTGGTCTACCGTCAACAGGGTGAAACCGAAATCGATCATCCCGTTCCCAACATAATGCACTTGGTGTATTTTTGTGGCCACCGGAATCTGTGCGGCGTCGGCAAGAAAATGATGAGCAGCATCAAGAAGTTTTGTGTGGACAATCATCTGCTGGAGATTGTGTTGGTTCCATTGGACGACGATTCGAGAGGTTTTTACAGAAACCAAGGGTTCGTTGGCTGGGGAGACGGATACATGGTCTTCCGCGTGGAGAAACCCGCTGCCAAAAAACGTTCGCGAAGTGCGGATGACAAAGCCGAAACCAGCGGCGTTCAAGTAAAAAAAACGCACAAGCGAAAGTCGTCGAAGTCGTCGAAGTCGTCGAAGTCGTCCTCCGCCGATCGTTCGAGAGGCGGACAGGCCACTCGCAAACGCAGACGTCGTCGGCCTCATCCACAATAACCCAGATGTTTACTTGCGCAACTACCCAAGTGAACATCCCTTTGCCCACCACCCCTCTCGGTGTGATAACCAAACAAAACGACAGCAAAGAATACCAGCCGTTAGAATATATATAAACCCCCTGCTGTGTTTGCAAAATATACGCCGGTCGTTACGCTCCACCACCAACTCCCCTCTCTGTGATTCTTGCTTGGACACATCATGGCCTACAACATCAACAGCACCGCTTTGTTGCGGTATTATCCATTCGACAGCGATTTGTCGGATTACGCTTCGGGTGCACCCGTAAGCAACGCCACTGTGGTGGGCGTGTCCGTTTCGTCTGCGGGAGGAACCAAACTGAACTCGGGAGCAGCGTTTTTCTCGGGCGCGGCCAACCAAGTGTTCAACATCCCTGCGTTGCAGTTCAACACGAACGGCATCACGGTGTCGACGTGGATCAAGTCCTCTCAAGTGCCGGTCGGTGGATACGTTCGCTGGTTCGACTTTGCAGTGAGCCAAAGTTATTACCAGTTTTGCGTGTTCCTCGCCTACTTTGTGGGCTACTATTCCGAAAACGTCACGTCCGGCCTCGCGGGCGGCATCTCCTCCGGTTACATCATCAACGACATGAACTGGCACCATTATTGTTTGACGATTACATCTGCTGCCACAAACAATGCGACGTTGTACATCGACAATGTCGCTGTACTGAATTGGACCACCTACCCGACGACGAGTGTGCTGCCAACATGCAAAATTGGGGTGAGTCATTCGAGCGACCCCATGTTTTACGGATACATGAACCAATTTGTGGTCTTCAACCGTGCCATTACGGCAACGGAACGGAATTACCTGTACCAGTCGCCCAATTTATTGACATTTTCTTCGGCGCCCACCGGTGCCAACGCCAGCTTGACCTTCAACGTCAACTCATCGAACCTGCTGTACTATCTGCCTCTCGACACCGATCTCTTGAACTACCCCTCGACGTCGGGAACGGGCCAAACAGCGTTTGCTGCGACGACAGCGTTGACGGTGGGCAACACCTACACCAAGTTGACCAGCGGATCGGCGGTCTTTAACGGCAACACCACGGTGGCGCGATTGAATCCGTTTTCGCTTTCGGGTAACGGCCTCTCCGTGGCGTTGTGGACCTTGACAGCAGCTGGCACACCCGACGGTTGTTTGTACGATTTCGCAGTGGACGCGAGTGCCACGTCAAGCACATCGCTGTTGGTAAACCAGGGCAACCTGGCGATCCGCATCAACAACGCGTCCTCCGGCACGTCGACGACGGGCGTCGGCACCCGCACCAACTATGTCTACCCCGTGGACGGCGCCTGGCACCACGTCTGCCACACGATCACGTCGGCAGGTGTCAACACAGTGTACGTGGACGGAACGAGCATCGGCAACACGCGGGTGGCGGCGTATCCCTCCGTGGCGGTGACGCTGGCCAACGCGTTCGTGGGCAAGTCGTCGAACAATTCCGTGGCGCCGTGGGCGGGGAACAACCGTCCGGGCTACATGAACCAGGTGTTGGTGTTCAACCGGGCGTTGACGGAAATGGAGGTGAGTTACATCGCACGCAATCCCACCACCGTGACGATTTCGTCAAATGCGAGCGCCAGTTCGACGGCGTACTTTTTGAACCCAAATACGTCGAATTACCGGTCGGTAGTGCCGGTGTCGATCTACTACATGACGGGCGACACCTTCGCCGGCCGCACGTATACATTGCGGGTGGGGGACACACAGGGGGCCATCCTGGGCAACGCGACCGCGGCGACGACGGGGGGCGGACTGACGTTTGAAGCATTCGACGTGTCGACGTACAAGCCGGGGACGACGTCGTTGGTGGTCGTGGACAACACGACCGGATCCGTCGTCGGAGCGCCAGTGGCACTCAACATCGCCTGTTTTTTGGAGTCGACGTTGATTTGCAAGTGGGATCCGGTGCAACGTGAGGAGGCGTGGGTGGCCGTGGAAACCTTGAAAAAGGGCGACTTCATCAAAACGTCCTGCAGTGGGTACAAGCGCATCCAGATGCTGGGCCGCCGGCGCATCCACAACGCGGGGCCGCGCAACACAAATTTAGACAATCAGATGCATGTTTTCCGGGTTTCCCTTGCAGAAAACCGAGAGGCGGGATTGTTTGCGGATTTGTATGTGACGGGCAACCACTGCGTGTTGCGAAAGACCATGGCGCCGGAACTGCGGCGAAAAGTCACGGAGGTCATGGGCGACGTGTATATTACGGAGGAGAGCTACCGCGTGCCGGCGTGCGTGGACCTGGGGGCGGAGAAGTGGGACCACAGCGGAGAGGTAACGGTGTGGCACTTCGCACTGGAAAACACGAACCGTCTGTGGAACTACGGGGTGTATGCGAACGGGCTGTTGGTGGAGTCGTCGAGCCTCCGGTACATGGAGGAGCTGGCGGGAATGGAAATTATTCGATAACGCCCATCCTCTGCGGGTCCACCTGCAGTAGCGTATTATATAGTAAAAATATGTGGAATTATTATATAATTTGCGATAAAAACACGTGTGATGCCCTTCAATGTCAATAAAAGTAACCTGCTCGGTTACTACCCATTGGATGTGGATTTCAACAATTACGCCAGTGGAAGTGGCGTTAACGACGCCACAGTCACACAAATTAAGGTTGCTCCTCCAATAACGGCCGTAACGACCGGATCGGCGTATTTCAGCGGATGGACAGGAGCCATTGTGGAAGGAACAACACCGTCGATTGCTTTGCCATTACCAACTTTTTCGCAAAACGGTATTACTGTGTGTTTTTGGATTCAAATCACGCGAAATGGCACAACAGATTACAACCGTATTTTGCATTTCAACAATGCTGCCTCATCGTTTGTGATATTGCATGCAACAGATAACAGTATTCGCGTGTCCATGTTTGGTCCGGCCACGGGATCTTCCAGTCCAGGCAGCGCTCCCTATTCAAACAATTTCGGTTACAAGTTACCCGTAAACAGCTGGGCACACATTGCAATGACCGTTACTCCGTACACACTAAATGTAAATTCGACGTGGTCGCTGTATGTAAATGGCATTTTGTCGAGTACGTTTGCGCTGGGTTACCCCACCACGAACGCATTTCAGTACGCGTACTTGGGACGAACAAACAGTGGCGCAGAGGGCGGATTCCAAGGATATTTAAATCAGTTTATGTTGTTTAACCGAACACTTACGGCCAATGAAATCTTGGGCATTGCCGGTCAGCCAACAACGTTAACGTTAACAACGCAACCCTCCAACGTGGTAGGCACCCCACCCACTATCCAAACTCTCGCCCGAAATGCACCAAACAGTGTAACCGTAACGTTTGCTCCATCGACAGGTGGATCACCAGCAGTGACCGATTATTTGTATTCATTGGACGGAACAACGTACTACACGGCAACCAACGTCGTCAATGGAAACGAATTGACCATTTCTTCGCTGTTGAAACCCACTGCGACAGTGTACATGAAGGCGACATCGGCAGGTTACTGGACATCGAACTCCTATGCTCCTTCTTCCAGCAGTCCGTTTGTTTCCCCGGTGATTGCAAACTCCTCCGTGTCGGGAACAACGCTCAGCGTATTTTATCGAACGCCATTGAACACGCCGACAGGCACGTTTTACACGGTGAGTGGAGGCGTTTTTGACGGGTCAGTGGCTACTGCAGTTGCGTCCTCTCCTTTCTCCATTGCGGGATTAGCTGCCAATGCGACGTACCAAATATCGCTGTATTCGCAATATGCAGTGGGAAGTGCGATTCCCAATACATTTACCTATGTTCCTGGGTCGTCGCCAAAATACGTTGCGGTGGGTTCTTCCACAGTAGACGGCGAAACCACTGTGGATTACACATACGACGGCACCAAATGGAACAGTGGAGGAGTTTCGACGTCTTTTCCAACGTCGATTTTTCACAACGCCAACATTTGGGTGGTTGGCGGCAACAACGCAAGCGGACGTTCGTCGGTGTCGTTCTCCACCGACGGTGTGAACTGGCAGCCGGCAGGAAATCCAAGTGCTGTTATTGCGCAGGTAAACTCCCTGTATTTCAATGGAAGTTTGTGGGTGGCGGTGGGTTCCGGCGTGAACACAATTGCCACATCACCGAACGTTGCGGTGTGGACTGGTCGTTCAACCACGCTGTTGGGCGGCAGCGGCCGTTCGGTTATTCACCGAAACGGATACTGGTTTGCCGGTGGAACCGGAGGAGCTATCGCGTCATCCACGGATGCCATAACGTGGAAAGCAAATACAATTGCAATCAACCAATCAGTAAATGGGTTCGAATGGAACGGCAACGCAATCGTTGCGGTTGGACAGAGCGCGGGAACGCAAATACAATACGCATTCACCGCGTATTGGAACCCGGACCAGTTGTTTTGGCGACCTGCCACAGTAAATGCCAACATAGCGACTTATGCAAACACGTACAGCACGTCTATTGCAGCAGTTTCGTACGGAAACGGTCAATTTATTGCAGTCGGAAAAAGTTCGGCTGCGTACCCAATCGTATACACTTCTGCCACTGGAGTCAATTGGACGCCCGTTGCTTTGCCCACCACGGTGACAACAAATTTGAATGCGATCAATTATTACGACACCTGGGGAGTTTGGGTAGTAACCGGACAATCCACGAATGGTAAATTCGCCATGGCCACTTCATCGGATGGGACGACATGGACGGGTGTCAACTCTACGCAGGTTGGATTGCTTGATGGAGATAACGTGACGGCCATTTCCCCGTTCAACAAAATACGCACATTCGGCACTGGAATTTTAAATGACGGGGGAACCCAATACAATGCCCTCCATTATTACTCCTTCAATAATTTGAATTGGTTTAACGGTGGTGTTGTCATAGTGCCTGCGCCAACGGTGTCTTCCCAAGGCCGCGCAGTAAGTCATAACGGCAACGTCTGGGTGATTGGAACCACCGGATCCGGCACATCCAATCGCTTATATTATTCCAAAACAGGGTTGGCATGGACGGCTGCCAGCAACGGAAATTTGCTCAACCAAGATTCACGTGCAATTGCGTATGGAAACGGACGTTTTGTGGTAGCGTCCACTGGAGGTACTGCTTATTCCTCGGATGGAAACGTGTGGACAAAGTCGGCAACAGTGTTTAGTTCCATATATGTAACCTTCAAAAATGGGAAATTTGTCGCGGGCACAACTGGAGCAAGCCCCTTGATTTACACATCCGCCGATGGAAATATTTGGACAGGCAAAGCCATTGGTTCATTAGTTGACGGCGACGTTGCCGGAATCGATTTTAATGGAGCGGTTTGGACGATTGTTTGCAATTCCACAAACAAAAATACAATTGTTTACTCCTACGATTTGTCGGGGTATTACGGCATCACGGCGACCAACGGCAAAACGTTAACCCGAGCAAATACGTGGTCCAACGGCGTAGTTCCCGGATGCATTGTTTACGGAGGAGGTCAATTCATTGCGTGCGGTTACGGCGCGGGTGCAGTCACTGCCAATTACGGATTTGTGCTGACTTCTCCCAATGGAATCAATTGGACATTTCGTGACACTCTTCCAGATTCCGAAGCGTTTCGGTCAGGTTATGCCATATCGTATCAAGACAACAGATACACCATTGGTATAACGGCGGCGTCATCGAACAATGGCAAAGCATATTCTGCTATCTCTTCAACAGACGGTATCAAATGGACACAAAACACATCTTTTCGGAGCGTGAACACATGGGACTATTTGTATGGAATAGGAACCGCATATGTGTTGCCCGGTTCTAAACCGACAATTACTAATGTGGTGGGTCAGAGTACTTCACTTACGGTAACATTTGTGCCGTCAACTGGCGGCGACACCCCGTTAACCAATTACCAGTACGCGTTGGACACCCCAACCAATTTTTTCAACGTGACCAACCTCTCCAATGACGGAACCTCCTTCCCCATTACCGGGTTGACGAACCCCAGCTACACGGTCTATCTGCAAGCCGTCGGCACCGGATGGACCTCCGCCTACGATTCCTCTCTTGGGTTTCTCAGTGTGGTGGGTGCCGCGCCCGTCATCACGGGCGTCTACAGCATCGTCAACGGCATCAAGGTCTTCTTCAACAAACCCGTCGGTGGCTACCCCGACCCCGACGCCTACTACTACACCCTCTCCGGCGATGTCTACGACGGCACCGCGTATTACCTCGCCAGCACTGCGACCTCCCCCATCACCATCACGGACTTGACCGCCCCGGTCTCGTACACGGTTGAATTGATCGCTCACAATGAAGCAGGAAACACCGCCGCGTCGTCGTTCTCCAAGGCGCCCTACTTGGCCCCTCTCACTGCCCCCTCCATCACGCAGATCGACAGCAGTTTGAACAAGTTGATTGTTTCGTTCACGGGGCCCACCGATACCTATCTGCCGGCCAACCCTGTTTACTATTACTCCTTGGACGGGGACGCCTTCGTCGATTCCACGAACACCACTTCTCCTCTCATCATTTCCTCCGGATTGACCACGGCGAAGTCGTACACGGTTGCTATTCAAGCCGTCGCGTCCGATGCCAGCGGATTGATTTGGACATCGAGCGCGTCCGCCGACGCCTCCGGCTCCCCCTACATCCAAGGATCCGACCCCACCATTCAATCGCTGACTGCCAACGTGTCGATCCTGAATGCCTTGGACGTCACCGTGAGCGCATCCACCGGCGGTTACCCCGACGCCACCAATTACTTGGTGGCCACCGACGCAGCGTTCACCAATGTGCTGGCCAACCTCGTGGCCCCCGCCACCAGCACGACCCTCACCGGCCTCTCCAACCAACAATACACGCTCTATGCCAAAGCCATCAGTGGCACGGCATGGTCCACCCCAGCGTCGAGTTCGGTATCTGCGACGCCTTACTACAAGGGCACCGCCGCCGTCGCCGCGGCCCCCGTTGCGGGCACCCTCAACGCGCTCCAGTTGACCTTCACGACGCCCGTTCCCGGCAACCCTCTCGCCAACGTGTACTCGTATTCTCTGGACAATGGAAGTACCTACACGTCCAGTGATGCCAACACAGTGGTGGTGTCCGGTCTGCCGTCGTCGTCCTCCACTGTGTACGCAACGGTGGGCAACGGGAGCATTTGGACATCGGACAGCGTGTATGTTTCAGCGAGTCCCTATTACGCGCCCACCTCGGACCCATCCATCAATGCGGTGGTCAGCGGGATCGAACAGCTGACAGTGTACGTGTCCGCAAGCACTGGCGACGGCAATCCGTCAACCTCTCGCTATTTCTGTGCATTGAACTCGACCGCCGACGCCTCGTTCGTCTATTCCAACGTCTCCTCCCCGGTGGTGATCACCGGCGTCAACACCGTGGGACCGCACACGGTCTACATGCGGTCCGTGGGCAACTTGACAGGCGGCAGCTCGCAGACCACCGTGTGGACCTCCAACGTGGTGTCGGTGTCGGACGTGTCCCCGTACGTGGTGTACAACCCGCCGGTCATCACGACCGTTGCCAGCGCCTTCAACAGTTTGACGGTGAGTTTCGATCTCTCGGGCGGCAACCCGGCGCCCACGGCCTTCTACTACACGGTGAGCGGGGGCGACTTCAACGGGAGCGCGTTCTATCTTGCAGCAGAAACCGCGTCGCCTATCACCGTCAACGCCGGCGGAGCCGGCCTCTTGAAAGCGGACACCTACACAATCACCTTGAAAGCTGAAAACGTCGCAGGAAATTCGCTGGTGTCGGCGTCAGAGACCGGGTCGCCGTTCGTGCTCGGCCAGGCGCCCACCATCACCAGTGTCACCAGCGCGGTCAACAGTTTGCGCGTGGAGTTCCAGCCGCCGGCGGGCATGAACCCGGCCCCCACCACCTATTACTACGCCGTGGATTCCACGGCGGCCAGTGCATTCATCGATTTGCAGTCCACCGACCTCTCATTCACGGTGCCGAACTTGTTCACTGCAAAGAACTACAACGTGTACGTGAAGGCCAGCAACGGCCTGGGCAACACGTCGGTGTCGCTCGCCGGACAGGGCCAGCCCTTCGTGATCGGTTCCGCACCGACCATCACCAGCGCGTTGAGCGGTCTCAATGCTGTCACGTTGAATTTCACGGCCGCTGTCGACGGATATCCGGCACCGGACGCCTACTACTACACCGTCAGCGGCGACGTCTACGATGGAACCACGTTTTACCTGGCGGATTTGCAAGACCTCAGCATAACCTCGTTCGACGTGTCGGGATTGAACGCGGCGATCCACTACGACTTCCAGTTGGTGGCCCACAACGAAGCGGGCAACACGGCGGCGGCCACGGCGTCCCAAATTCCTTACATCCTCTCGCCCACGAATCCTGTGATCCACAGTGTAGAACCGGCGATTGTGCAGCTGACGGTGGCCTTCAGCGGGTTGACGGGCAGCTACTACCCGACGACGGTGAGGTACGTGGTCCGTGCGGTCAACGGAGCGGACGTGGTAACATCCAACGAAAATCTATCGGCCACCTCTCCGTACGAGATCCAGGGGGTGATGGTTCCGTCGGCGTACTCGGTGACAGTGCGCGCGGATGCCTACGACGGCAGCACGTTGGTGTGGTCGCAAGTGAGCGATGCGTCGTTGGCCACGCCCTACGTAATCGGCACGGCGCCGACGATCACGGCGATGACGTCGGCCTTGAACGAGATCCGTGTGGGGTTTGCGCCCTCCCAGGGCAGTTACCCACCACCGACCACGTATTTGTATGCCTTGGACGACAGCACTGTATATGTGGACGCGAACACGACCACCTCTCCGCTGGTGATCAGTGGATTCACGGAGGTGGGGACACACACGGTACGTTTGAAGGGGCGGTCGGTGCAGGACGAGACAACGATTTGGACCAGTCTGGCGTCGGATGCATCGAGCGGCGAGCCCTACATCGCGGGCTTGGCACCGGTGATCACGGAGTTGGTGCCGGGCTTGAACGAACTGCAGGTGAACTTCCTGTTGTCGTTGAACGATTACCCGCAGGAAACGGGCTACGAGTACGCCATCCAGACGGTGCCGGGGCCGGATCCGAGCTATGTGTCGGTGCCGAGTTGGACCGGCAACACCTTCACCCTTCGGGATCTGTCGAACACTCAATACACGGTGTACCTGCGCGCCTTCAGCGGCAACGTGTGGACGTCGGAGGCAGACAGCCGCGTGGGATACCCGTATTTGCAAGGAACGGATCCGTCGAACGTGGTCGTGGGCAGCGAGCTCAACCAACTGCGGGTGTCGTTTGTGCCGTCGTCCGGCGGCCAACCGGTGGCAACGGAGTACCAGTACGCCTTCCGAAACGTGGACGCGTGCTTCAACACCGTAACCGATCTTGTAAATGGAAACACGTTTTCATTGGCTGCGCCGCTCAACCAGGTCTACACGGTGTATGTGCGGGCGCGAGGGCTGGACCAGGCAAATACGGTGGTGGCGTGGACGAGCAACGTGGCGTCGGGCAGCGGACGTCCCTATATCGTGGCCACGACGCCCCCGGGTATTCAATCGTTGACGCCGGGGCTGAACAGCCTGGCGGTGGCGTTCACGGCGGCGGCGGGGGGCTACCCCAACAGTTACACCTACCAATATTCGGTGGATGGGGGTGAGACATATGTGGACACGACGCCGGTGGGGTCAACGATCACGATCGGGGGCTTGACGGAGCCGCGGGCATATTCGGTGAAATTGGTGGCGATCAACACTGCGGGGACGTCGGCTCCTTCGTCGCCGACTTTCTCGGCCACTCCCTACGTGGAGCCCAACGTGGCCGCCACGATCGTGTCTGTGGACAGCAGTTACCAAGCGCTCGTGGTGAATTTCACGGGTTCGTCGGGCAGCTTCCCGGTAAACCCCACGACCTACTTCTATTCGATTGACGACGGGGACACCTATGTGGACGCCTCCTCGACAACCTCTCCCTTGGTGATCAGCAGTGGACTGACGACGGTGGGCGAGCGGTCAGTGCGCATCAAATCGGCCTTCCGGGAGAACGGCAGCATCGTGTGGTACGCGCCGCAATCCGCGGCCGTGCCGGGGTCGCCCTACATCGCTCCCGCGGTGGCCCCCACGGTGACCGCGGTCGACAGCAGTTTGAACCGGTTGTTGGTACGTTTTGGTGCATCCAGTGGCAGCTTCCCAGCCAACCCATCGGATTATTTGTACTCGTTGGACGGGGCGGCCTATGAGTCCATGAACACTGCAGATGCCACGTCCGTCTTCGTGATCGGCAACGTGTTCTCGGCGGGTCCGCACACGGTCGCGCTGAAATCGGAATACAGACTGCCGGCGCCGAACGGCACGCAGGTGTGGCAATCGAGCCCTTCAACCACGTTCACGGGTGCCTACGCCTACGTGGCGGGGTCGCGCCCCAACATCGCGGCCATCACGCCGGGTATCCGCCAGCTGACGGTGCGTTTCCAGCCGTCCACGGGGGGCTACCCGTCCACCAGCAAATACCAATACGCGTTTGCCAATGTGGACCCAAGTTTCGTGGACACGCCGGCATTGGTCAACGGGAACACGTTTGTGCTGGCGGATTTGAGCAACCAGAGCTACACGGTGTACCTGCGTGCGTTGGGTCCGACCAGTCCGTCGGCGACGTGGGTTTCCGCGGTAGACAGTTCGTCGTCGCGGCCCTACGTCGTGGGCAGCGTGCCGACGATTCGCAGCATCCAGAGCGGTACGAACAGTATGACGGTGACGGTGCAGTCGTCTACGGGCGGCTACCCCGCGGTCGCGGGCTATCGCTACCGGTACGAAACCGTCAGCGGAAGTTTCCAGTCGGCGAACGCGTTTTCTGCAGGAAACACGTTTACCTTGACGGGTCTATCCAATGAAATCTACACGGTGTCGGTGCAAGCGTTGGGCAACGTGGAATCGCAAGAGGTCTGGACCACGGCGACGGATGCGTCGGACGGGCGGCCGTTCGTAGTGGGCAGTGCGCCGGTGCTCCAGTCGGTCGCGGCGGGTGTGCGCAGTCTGGAGGTCACCTTCACGAATTCGACGGGCGGGTACCCGACGCCGACCATTTACTACTCGGTCAGCGGCGGCACGTTCAACCCGAACACCTATGTGGATTCGGGGCTGACGACGTCGCCGATTGTGGTGCCGGGGCTCACGCAGGCGGGAACCTACCACATTCGGTTGAAGGCGGTGAATGCGGGGGGCAACTCGGCGGCTTCGAACGCGCTGTCGGGGCAGCCAATCATCGTGGTGGCGACGATGACAGTGAATGGGGTGACGAGTCGCCCGAACGGGCTGGACGTGAGTTACCTGCTGGACCAGGACCCGAACTTCGTGCCAGCCACGTACGCGTATTCGGTGAACAGTGGCTCCTACGTCGCCACCAGCGGGAACGCGTCACCGATGGTCGTCACGGGACTCAACGCGGTGGGCTCCTACACGGTGCAACTGCGTGTGTCGGATGCCTTTGGCGTCAACGTGTTTTCGAATGTGGCGAGAGGCCAGCCGTACATTGCCGGGGCGGCGCCGGTGCTCATCCGTGCGAACAGCGGGCCGGAGAGTCTGGTGATTGCGTACGACAGCGACGCGGTGGGCGGCTACCCGTCCACGACGTCGTATCAGTACACCTTCGACGGGGGCAACACGTACGTCGACTCCTCGGGCTCTGCGTCGGTGACCGCGAACCCCTTGGTGCTGCCGAATTTAACGGAAAACCGCGAGTACCGGGTGCAACTGCGGTCGGTGAACCCGGGGGGCGTGTCGCCGGCGTGGTCGAACGCGGTGGTGGGTCGTCCCTTCGTGGGGGGCACGGCCCCGACGGTGCTACTGGCCACGACGGACGCGACGGCGGCCCGGTTGGTGATTGCGCCAGGGACGGGGGCCTACCCGGACATCGTGGCGTACGAGTACTCGTTGGACGGCGGCGCCTACATGGACGTGGCGGTGTCGGTGGACGGCGTGTTGCGCATCCAAAATTTAGACAGCGACACGTCGTATGTGGTGCGGGTGCGGGGCCGAAACGCCGAGGGGGTGCGGTCGGCGGCGGCGCTGGTGACGGTGAAGACGGACACGCCGGCGCGGTTCTACGGGCTCGTCATGACGCCGGTGGGCGCCATAAAGCGACCGATTTTCATTGGGCCGCAACCAAAACCGTCGAAATTGGGCACCAGCACAAACAATCCAACGGAATCGAGCAAGATGCGCTGGGCACGGCGGCGGGCGGGAGGCCGGTTGTACAGGTAAGAATTCCTTATATAACCCTACCCCCCCCTCCCTATCCCATTCGTCATTCCATTTGTCATTCCATTTTTTTCAATGAAATGGCACTTCAAAAAAACGCAACTTCACAAAAAAACTTAAGTTTTTTAAGTTCACGGAGAATAGTATAATGCAAAGAACCCCCGTCGCGTCATCATGTCGAATTATCCGGCTACGGCGCCAACAATCAATTCGGTAACGACGTCGTTTGTGAAGGATGTGGTGTCGTTCGGAACATTAACAACCGCAACCGCTCCAGGAACATTCAATTACGGCAGTGCTGCATCGGATTACAACCCAACTGGAAATCAGTTGGTCGTATTTACCTATCAGAGCAACGGAGTGTTGATTTATGTGCGCGTGGTCAACAACGTGATGAATGCAACGCATACATCTGCGACACTGTCGGGATTGAATTCAACTTCCCTCGGATATGTCGGTGGGTGCGGCATCACTGGCGATGGAACACGAGTGGTGCTTGCAGTGGGCAAAAACGCCAATAGCGGTTGGCAAGGACAATGTGATTTCTATTTTGCAAATTCAACCAATTTGTTGAATCTTTCCACAACTGGACAAAGTTTGTCGGTGACGGCAACATTGGCCACGTCCACTGCAAACGTGTTCGGGTTGGCACTCACGCGAGACGGATCGCGCATGGCCTTGGCATGCAGCACGGGAATACATTTGTCTTCTTGGAACGGTACAAATTATGGCCAATTTACACGAACCTTGGATACGCGTACCGCGACGTTTTATGGAGTCACATTTTCGGTGGACAACAGCCGAATTGCGTATTTGGACAACGGCTACCTCTATTGGGCCGACTGGAACGGCAGCAATTACGGCGTGCAAACGCAAGTCAACACGGTGAATTGGATGGGCAGCGGCGGGCGTTCACTCACCTTCATCGGGGGCACGTCCATGATTATTTTTGCGTCGTACAACTCAACCGTTAAATATGTGCTGTGGAACGGCACCAATTACGGTCCATCGTATGTGGATCTCGGACCTTCGAACAATTTTCCGCAAAACACGTCATCCACGGGGTTGTGCAGCGACAACACGGGCGTCACGTATTATTGGCCATACGGATCCAATTCGATACGTCGACTCAAATGCAATTATGTGTCCTTTGCCGCTTCCAGCAGCGTAGCGTTCACCCCGGGAACCAACGGCTCGCCGGCCACGACGGCGTATTACTACGTGTTGGACGGCAGCACCAATTACGTCAACACGGGATCGTTGACCAGTCCATTTACCGTCACGAACCTCGCGGGTGGCTACCATTCCATCGCAATAAAAGCCAATGCGGTTTCGGGCTCGACCAGTTACGATTCCCCCAATTCAAACGTGTTTTATTTTGTGGTGTCCTTGGCAGGAAGTGCACCCAATATCGTGAGTGCAACGCCAGGATTGAACGCATTAA
>JACCEB012008726.1_pt1 | contig 38288 bp, 26 predicted proteins | sample 7454761 | NCBI WGS metagenome assembly JACCEB01 (sample SAMN15323454, study PRJNA562643) | freshwater metagenome | isolation source: river surface water | place: USA:Blue River Watershed | collected 2017-08-18
GTCACCGCGTTGGCCAGCGTCCTCGCCCCTCCGCTCGCGCCCACCGTGCCGCCCGCGAGCGCCAGCGTGCCCGCGCCGAAAGCCGTGTCGCTCCCCGCGAGGAGCGTGCCGGCGGACAGGGTCGTCGTGCCCGCGTAGGTGTTCGCCCCCGACAACAGCAACGTGCCCGCCCCGGCCTTCGTCAGGCCGAAGGTTCCCCCGCTCTGGCCGACCACGCCGGAAAACGTCGTCGTGTTCAACACCGTCAGCGTCCGCGTCCCAGTCAAGGTCGCCGCGCCCGTGAAGGTGAACGCCTCCCCCGCCGCGACGATCGTGCTGCCGCCGAGCGTCACCGCGTTGTCGAGCGTGCGCGCGCCGCCCAGCGAGGCGAGCGTGCCGGCGCCCAGGGTCAGGGTCCCGCTCCCGATCGCGTCGTCGTGGCCGAGCCGGAGCGTGCCGCCGCTCAGGAGCGTGCCGCCGGAATGGGTGTTGGCGTTGGGCAGATCCGTCGTGCCGCCCGCGCTCAGGCGAACGATCTGGCCCGCGCCGGAAACGAGCCCCGAGAAAACCTGCGTGCCGCTCGTGTTGGCGCCGCGCAGCTGGGTGTGCGCGTCCACGAGCACGACGGCGGAGGCCAAGGTCACCCCCGCCCCGGATAACCCCAGCGTGGTGGCCGTGCCGGAAGCCGAGGTGCTGTCGACCGTGATCGTCCCCGAGCCGGAAACGGAGGCGCTGGAAAACACGAGGTCCGCGGCCGCCGCGCCCGAGATCGTGACCGGACCGGAAACCGCGAGCGCGTTGGCCAGCGTGCGGTCGCCACTGAAGCGCAGTTCGCCGCCCGCGAGGGTCAGCGCGCCTGTGCCGAACGAGGCGTTGTGGCCGATGGTCACCAAGCCCGCGGAGAGGTTCGCGCCGCCGCTGAAGGTGTGAGCGATGGCGCCAAGGGACAGCGTTCCGGCGCCGGTCTTGGTCAGCGACCCCGTTCCCGAAATCGTATCGCCCGTCCCCGTGCCGAGCGAGATGGTCTTGCCCGTGGCCGACGTGATCGTGAGCGCGTAGGATCCGAGCGAAACCGCGCCATTGAACGTCAGCCCGCCCGCGCCGGCCCCGGAGCTTTCCCAAATCTGGTCGCCCGCCAACGCGACCGCCGGGGCGAACGTGTGGGTCAGCGCGGAACCGTTGAGGATCCCGTGGCCGCCCACTCCCGCCAGAGTGAGCGTGGCCGTGCCGGCGATGGCCTCGGCGTCGGTGCCGACGTTGAAGTTAATCCGGCCGACGGAGGTCGCCACCGCGCCGATGGAAGGATCTCGCGCGGTATTTGAACTGAAGGTCACCGTGTCGCCCGCACCCGGCACCGCGAGCGTGCTCCAGTTGCCCGCCGTCGCCCAATCGGTGGAGACCGCCCCCGTCCAAGTCTGTCCGCGCAAGCCCCCGGCTGCTTGGGCCGCAAGACAGACCGCAAGCAAACGAAGCCGGGTGCGACGGATCGCCGGAAGAGGCATGAGCTTAAATACTCAGGCCATTCGGACTCATCATCAAGGAGAACGATCATATCAGATAGGCATAATACCCCCTATCTGCCAAAACCGGCCGCAGCGCAGCCCGCCGGGATCATGCCGCCGGATCGCTTCGAGCCGCGGAGCCCTCAAAAAGGCGCCGCGAGATCGCACCACGGGGCCCGATAGACCATATGATTCTATACGATAATAATTTACCCGGCCGCCACCACACAAAGCCGGCTCCGGCACCCTCACCTATTCCGTGAGTTCGACCCGCACACGCAGGAAGCGCGTCCCCACTCCGCCGCCCAGAGCGACGGTATCCTCCACGGTCACCCCCTCCGGCACGCCGGGAGAAACGACCTCGACCGGCGTCCAGCTCACGAGATCGGAACTGCCCTCGACGATATAGCTCAAGCCCGGCGCGTGTCCCTTGCGGGTAAACGTCACCGCGAGCCGACGCCCGCCCGCGTTCTCCGCCACGCCGACCTCGAGCGGCGCGGCCGCCGGTCCGGTCGCGGGCAACTTGAAGGCGTAGCGCAGCAAAGCCGGCACGCCCGATCCGCCATCGGGATCCGTCGTCGGACCGCCGGCCACGCCGTGCGCCGCAGACCACTCCGCGAAGGAGGTCTGCGATTCCGCATGCACCGTCACCCGGGCCGGGCCCGCGATCGTCTCCTGGCCGACGAGCGAGACCACCACGTCGTAGACGCCCGAGTCCGCGCCCTGCGCCGGCTCGATCACCAGCCGCGAGGTCCGCGCCGTCGGACCGTCGAGCGGCACGCCGTCCCTCCGCCATTGATACGACAAGGCGCCCACGCCCTCGGCCGTCACGGAGAGTTCGATACGTTCGCCCGTCCGCACCACCTGTGACACCGGCGCCTGTGTGACCACCGGCGCCGAAGCCACCAGGAACGCGGCGTGGGTCCCGCTCACGACCAGATTCAGCACGCCGCGCATCGACAAGGGCGTCGCCACCGACCGCGGCAGCGTGTCTCCCAGGCCGAGCTGGCCTTGCGCGTTGGTGCCCGAGACCCATGCGAGACCGTCGAACTTCAACACATTGAGCTGGTAGGCACGAGACGCGGCGGTGAAACGGAAATCCAACACCTCTTCGGCGATCTTCACCGGCTCTGCGACCGATGATCCGTTCCCCGGACCACCCCAATCCACGGGAATCGCCCCGGCCGCCCAGAGCGAACCGTCATCGCGCAAATACACGGTGGCGCCGAAGGACGCATGCGCCTCGATCACCCGGTCCGAAAGCTTCGTCCGCGGCGCCGAGGACGCCCCGTATCCGAAGCTCCAAAGCGTATTGTCCGTCTTCAGGATGACCGCCGTGTAAAGGCTGCCCATCGACACGTTCCGCACCTTGTCCTCCAACCGGACGGGAACCATCGAGGCCGCCAGATACTGGCCCATGCCCCAGACGCTGTCGTCGTTCCGGATGAAAAGCGTGTCATAGGTCGACGCCGACACATCCCGGACGTCGATCGCGACCAAGGCGGGCGTCACGACTTTGCTCGTCGTGCCGGTGCCGAGCCGGCCGCCGGCGTTTCCGCCCAGGACCCACAAGCCTCCGTCCGCCTTGATAAAGAAGGTCGCCGCCTCCGCGGCCACCGCACGCACGACCCGGTTCGCGATGAGCACGGGCCGCAGATGGGTCCAGGATCCCGTGTCGCCAAGCTGTCCGGAGGAGTTATCGCCGACACCCCAAAGCGTTCCGTCCGCCAGCACGTAAAGCGTATGCGCCGGGCCGACTGATACGGAAACCACGCTCTCCGCCACGAACGTCGGCGAGGTCCGCATATCCCGCCCGCCGTTGCCGAGCTGCCCGGACAGATTGCCTCCGGCCGACCACAGCGTGCCATCCGCCCGGAGAAACAGCGCATGGGAGTAGCCCAGGGCCGCTTGACGAACGCCCGAGGCGACAGGAATCGGAGTCGCGGAACCGGTCGTCCCGCCGAGCCCGAATTCCCCCATGAGATTCGATCCCGCCGCGTAAAGCGCGTCCCCGCGCAGGAAAAAGCCGTCGTGGGCGCCCACCGAGATCGAGTCGACGTTCTCCGCGATCTGCTGGAAGCCGAGCCGACGACCGTAGACGTCCCTGCCGGTCGCCCAAAGCGTGCCGTCCGTCTTGCGAAGCCAGGTGTGCGCGCCCGCCGAAGCGACCTCGGCCGCGTCGGTCGTGATCTGCCACAACCAGCCCACGGCCGGGCGGCCCGCCAAGCCGAGCGCGCCTTCGTTGGCAAAACCCGCGCCCCAAAGCGTCCCGTCCGTCTTGATGACAAAGGTCTGGGAGGACCCCGCGCCGATGCCTCTCGCCGAGTCCGAGATTTTCACCGGCGTCAGGGAACCCGCGAGGCTATCCGGTCCGATTTGCTTCTGCAGATTGCTCCCCATTCCCCAAACCGAGCCGTCGTTCTTTAAAAACACGCTGTGAACTGCCCCGCAGGCGACCGCCTTCACGTCGGACGCGATGAAAACCGGCGCCGCGCGAAAGGCCGTCCGTCCGTCGCCCAGCTGTCCGTAGGCGTTATCGCCGAGCGCCCACAACGTGTCGTCGGTCTTGATGAACAGCGTGTGCCCGCCGCCCGTGGAAGCCCTCGACACGCCATCGGCCATCCGCACGGGCAGAAGCGCGGGCTCGCTCCGGCCCAACGCCGTCCCGTTCCCCGCGCCCCAAAGCGTCCCCGCCGCGTCGACCCACAGACTCACATCCCCGCCCGCGGCGATTTGGACCACGCCGGCGGCGACCTGAAGGGGCGCCAAGGAGCGTCCCAAGCCCAATTGACCCAGGCTGTCGCTGCCCGTCGTGAACAGACGCGCGCCCGAAAGACGTCGCGCCCGCACCACCGGCGAATCGATCGCCCCGGCCGCGTTGGCCACGCGCACCCAGCAGGCGCCGTCCGCGCCCAGCGGCCCGTCGTCCAGGACCCGCCTCGTCGCCCCGGCGATCGGTTGCGAAACATCTCCCGGCACACCGCGATACCATTGATAGGAAAGGGCACCGCCGCTCGCCCGCACCCCGACGCGAAACGACTGGCCGGCCAACGCGCCCGCCTCCCCGGGGAGCGAATCGATCACCGGGAGCGAACACGCGACGGCGGTGATCGTCGCGCTGTCGGACGAACCGTAATCGTTGGTCGCGCGCACCCAGTAGCTCGTATCGGCGAACAGCGGCGGCGTGACATAAGAGGAGGCGGTTGCGCCGCTGATCGGACGGGACGCGTCTCCGCCGGTCCCGAGATACCACTGGTAGGCGACCGGCCCGTCGCTGGTCGTGACGACGTGCAGGGAGGCCGGCATCCCGACGGGCGCGCCCACCTCGCCGGATTGCGCGACAAAGCGCGGCGGAGGCAGCCGGAGGAACAGGCTGAAGGATGCGCCCCCGCCCACGTCCTCCACCCCGTTCATGATCCACCGGAAGGAAGAACGTGACGTCGTGGTGCCGTCCCCGAGCTGGCCCGATCCGTTGCCTCCCGCCGCCCAAAGAGCCCCGTCCGTCTTGATCACGAAACTGGTCCCGTCACCGACCGCGACGCCACGCGCCCCGTCGGCGACGCGCGTCGGAACGGCGCGATCCACCGTGTCTCCCGCCCCCAGGCAGCCCGTCCAGTTGACTCCCGCCGCCCACACGCTGCCGTCGTTTTTCAACCACAGGGTATGTCGTCCCCCCAAGACAACGCGCTTCACCCCGCCGAGCACTTCCACGGGAAGGGAAAGAGGGACGGTGTTTCCCGCCCCAAGCTCGCCATTGTAATTGAGCCCGGCCATCCACGCCCGACCGACCGTATCGACAAAACCGCTTCCCGCCCCGGAAGCCGAAACCTCGACGACCCCGTCCGCGACCCGGACCGGCGCGAAACGATCGACCGCGTCGCCCAAACCGAGCTGCCCATACGCATTCGCTCCCGTCGCCCACAAACTGCCGTCGCGGCGCACGAACAGGCTGTGATAATCGCCGGCGGCGATCCGCGCCACACCGGTGGCAAGAAGCGTGGGCCAGGTCTCGATCAAGCCGGTCCCGCCACGCTGCCCATGGCTGTTGCCGCCGAAGGTCCAGAGCGAGCCGTCACGCTTGAGAACAAGCAGATGCGAAGCACCGGCGGCGACATCCGCCACGTCCCGGGTAAAGTCGCCGTAAACGGACAGCTGCATAGGGCTCCAGCCCAAGCCTTCCTCCTTTAAAGATCCGTCCTCCAGAAGGCGGAACGACGCGTTTCCGCCGGCCCTCACCTTGAGCACCCGATCATAGAAAAGCCGGGGAATGGACTCATCCGATCCCGCTTTCCAGACGGACATCGGCCGCGGCGCCGGGATCGACACGCCCACCGTGTCGCTATCGGTCTCGCCCGCCGCGTTCGTCACCCGCACCCAGAGCCGCCCGCCCGCGTCCATCGGCGGCAGGATCAGCAAGGCGCCCGTGCCGCCCGTCACCGGCGCGGAGGTGTCGCCCGGCTCGCCGCGATACCATTGATAACCCAGGCCCTCGCCCGTGGCGGAGACGCGCACGATGCCTTCGCCTACGCGCTGCGGCAGCTCCGCCGGCTGCGCCGTGATGACCGGCGCGGCGGGGGCGCCTTGCGCGCACAAATCGGCCGAGCGCAGAAACCACAGCGCGACCAGCAAGCACAGCCAGAGGCCTGCGCGGTTGAGAACCGCGCCGCGCGCCCTTGTCCGGGACAGGTGCGCGCGACGCGGCGTTTTGGGTTCGGGGCGATTGTGCATAGGGGATGCCTGGGTTGCCGGTTCGAACGCGCCGCCGGGGACCGCGAAACCGCGCCCCGGACGACGTGCCCCCATCCCGCCGCCAACCGGCGCCTTCCTCGAATTTCCCTTTTACCTAAATCAAGGTAGGCGGAGTGCTTCCTCGCCCCCGCCGGCGCCGGCCAACATAAACGCCTCCGCCAAGCACCCTCTCCCCGCCTTTCGCCCGCGCATGACCGCCGTCACCCTGTCCGCCCCCGCCGCCCGCATCCGGACCGTCCTCATCGAGGACCAAACCCTGGTCGCCGAGGGCATCGCGGCGGTTCTTCGCCAGATCGCCGGCCTGGAATTGAAAAAGGTCTTCCCCTCCGCCTCGGCCGCGCTCGCCGACGAGGCCGCCCTGCGAGACGCGGATCTCGCGCTGGTCGATTTCCACCTCGGCTCGAAGGAGGAGGAGAAGCGCCTGGGCGAACTCCCCGGCCGTTTCCCCTCGGTCCGCTGGATCTGGCTCACCGGCGCTGTATCCACCGCGTCATTACTCCGGATCGACGCGCTTCGCTTCCACGGCTTCGTCCACAAGGACGACTCCTCCACCCACCTGCTCGACGCCGTTCTCTCCGTGATGGGCGGCCGCGTCTACCAAAGCCCCACCGCCCGCGCCCTGCTCAAGGAGGTCGCCCACGCTCCGCTCAGCGTGCCCAAGATCCTTTCCGCCCGCGAACAGGAGATCCTCGCCCTCGTGGGACAGGGCCTGGCCAACGAGGACATCGCCGCCATCCTCAGCCTCAGCGCCAGCACCGTCCAGACCCACCGGCGCAACATCATGGGCAAGCTCGGGCTGCACACCAGCGTCGCCCTCCAGGCCTACGCCCAGCAGGGCGGCTTCGCCGACGCCCCGTCGACGACGAAGCCGTGAGCGACGCGCGCGCCGCATGAACGCGTCCGGCATCCTTTCCGCCATGCTCGCCGCGGCGAATCTCGTCGCCGCCGCCCTCGTGCTGGCCGCCGCCCCGTCGCGCGGCTTGCATCGCTCCCTCTGCGTTCTCGGGCTGGGCATGTCGGGCTTCGGCGTCGCATGGCTCCTCCTTGGCGCCACGGAACCGGTCCCCGCCGCCAAACCGCTGGCTCAATTCGCCTGGATGGCGGCCGCCTTCCTGCCCGTCGCCTGGCTGCACCACCTGCACATCGCCCTCGACCGGCCGCCCAAACGACGCTTCGCGCGCGCCTACGTCGCCGCGGGCCTGGGCGCGATCATCGGCCTCGCTCCCGTCCTGGGCTTCCTCGCCCGTTACCCGGCCTGGGACGGGCGCGAAAAAACGCCCGCGTTCGAGCCCCTCGCCGGACTGGGACTGCTCGCCCTCGGCCTCGGCACGATCTTCGCGATCGGACGCGACTTGCTCGCCGAGAGCGCCGCGGTCCGGCGCCGCGCGCGCACGCCGGCCCTGATCGGAGGCTACCTCGTGCTGCTCGGCCTGAACGACCTGATCCCGCTCCTCGGCGCCGAGGGCGGCCCGCTCATCTCCACCCGCGTATCCCCGCTTGGCGCCTGGGCCCCCGTGGTTTTCCCCGTCCTTCTCGCCCACGGGCTGGCGAACGACCGCCTGATCGAGCTGCGCATCGCGTGCGGGCGCTGGCTCGCCGCTTTTCCGCGCTCGGCGTTTTTCCTCGGCCTCTGCGCCCTGACGCTGTTCCTGGTCAACGCGTGGCGCCCCGACCTCCTGTCGGCCGCCGCGACTTTCATCTGCCTGGGAGCCGTGCTGCTCGCCTGGCTGGCGACCGGCCTCCTCTCGCCAGCCTCGCTCACCCATCACGCCGACCGCCTGCGCAGCCGCGTCCACGGCGGACGCTTCGCCTACCTCGAAAAGATCCGCGCGCTCTCCCCGCTTGTTCGCGGGCAGACCGACCTCGTCGCCGGCTTTGATCGTGTCTGCAAGGAGCTGCGAGAAACCCTGGGCGTCGACCTCGTCGAGATCTGGTATCGCGACGCCGACGGCGAGCCCCGCGTCATCCCCCCGCGCCAGGGATTGAACGACATCACCCGCCTCTCCCGCTGGGACGACGTCGTGCGCGAGGCGCGTCGCTGGCGCGACCGCGAGGACCTCTGGGTCGTTCCGCTCCAATCGGGCTCCGCCGAGCCCGCCGGTTATCTGCGCCTCGTCTCCAGCGGCTGGAGCCTCCGGCTCAACGAACTCGACCGCGAGGCGATCGTCGAGCTCGCCGGCGCCCTCCTCCACCAAGTGGAGCGCGAGGTCATCCGCGTCTCCCTCGAGCTCCGCCAGGTCAACGAGGCCAAGGACCGCTTCCTCGCCGGCATCAACCACGAGGTGCGCAACCCCCTCAACGGCATCACCGGCCTGCTCCACCTCCTCCGGCAGGAAAGCCTGCGCGGACGTCCCGCCTACCTGATCGACACCCTCAGCGCCTGCGCCGAGCAACTCGTCGCGACGATGGACAACGCCCTCGACTTCGCGAGCCTCACCCAGGGCCGCGCCGTCGCCCGCCCCGTGCGTTTCGAGCTCGGCGCGCTCGTCCGCGGCAGCGTGGCGCACCACGCCCTCTCCGCCGGGGACCGCATCGTCCTACGCGTCCCCGCGGACGAACACTGGTTGCGCGGCGACGCCGGAAAACTCCGGCAGATCATCTCCAACTACGTCGGCAACGCGCTCAAATACGGCCAGCCGCCCCGCGCCGAGCTGCGCGCCCGACTCCAAGACGCGGACTCGGGCCGCCAGGAGCTGCACCTCGAGGTCCTGAGCCCCGCCTCCGTCCCGGCGGACGAAAATCTGGACGAATGGTTCCGCCCCTTCCGCCGCGGTCAGCGCGCCGCCGAGATCGGCGCCGCCGGCTCCGGCCTCGGCCTCGCGATCTGCCAGCGCCTCGCGGAGGCGATGGGAGGCTCGGTCGGCGTCCGCCGCGAAGCCGGCCAACTCGTGTTCTGGCTGACCGTGCCCGCGAGCACCGCCTCCCCGCCCGACGCGCCCGCGACGACTCCGGACAGGACCGATGCCCGCCCCGCGCGGACGTTTCACGTCCTCGCCGTCGAGGACGAGGCCTACAACCGGCTCGTCCTCGGCCACCACCTTCGGGCCTGGAACCTCGAGGCCGACTGGGCCGGCGGCGGCGCGGAGGCCGAGGCGAAAATCCGCGAACGCCGCCCCGATCTCGTGATCATGGACTGGCTGCTCGGCGACACCGACGGCGCCAGGCTCATGCCCCGCCTGCTCGCCGCGCACCCCGCCGATCCCCCGCCCATCATCGTGCTCAGCGCCTACGCCACCGACGAAAAGGAGAGCCAGGCGCTCGCGGCCGGGGCCCGCCGCTTCCTCAGCAAGCCCCTGCGACCGGACGATCTCTGGGCCGCGATCCGCGACGCGCTCCCGGATCTGGCCGCGCCCGACGCCCGGGCGCCGGGCCTCGTCGGGCTGCCCGTCGATCGCGCACGGCTGGAGGAAAGCCTTCGCGAGGAATGGCGCTCCGCGCTCGCCGTCTGGCGTGAAAAACCCGCCGGGGCGGCCAATCACGTGCATCGCATGCGCGGCATCGCCCGCTATCTGCCCGCGTCGGAGATCCCCGCCGCGCTCCGCGATCTTGAAAAGGCCCTCGCCGACGGAGCCGATCCCGGGCGGATCGAGGCCGCCTTCGCCGCCGCGACCGCCTTGATGGGCGGTCTCGACGTCCGTCGTTCGTAAGGGCGCGCCTTGCGCGCCCGCGATCGATCAAGACGGAGCGGCGCCCCCCGCGGGGAGGCGACTCCGTCGCGCCGCCGGACTCACCACGTCACCGTGAGCAACGTCACCGCCTGCCGCGGCAGCGCGAAGGCGAGCGTCGCCCGGCCGTCCGCGCCGCGCTCCAGCTTCGGCGCCTTCGCCTCGGCCAGACGGCCCGCCGCCTCGAGCTTTTTGTATTGGCGCGGCGTCGGGTCCTGCGGCGAGCCCATCTCCTGCCAAAGGGTGTAGGCGTTGCTGTGCGTCCCGTCGATCAGGTGGCGGGTCACGCGCGGCCGCTTCGCCTCCTTCGGCAGGCCCGCGAGCGCCAGCGAGACGGCCGCGTCCGGCCCGGCGATGTCGTCGTCATGGTAATGCCAGATCAGCACGGTCAGCGTCTTCGCCGCCTTGTCCAGGGACGCGAGCGCCGCCACGTCGGGCTCGCCGCGCACGCCGTCCTTCATGATCGCCTCGAGCGAAACCTCGCGCGTGCTCGTCGTCGCCAGACGTTCGCCGCCCATGCGCGAGAACATCCGGAACACGTTCATCACCGGCAGATCCACGCCGTTGGTCGCCAGCACGCGGAAACCCGCGAACCAGGGCTGGTCCTCGAACTCGAAGGCCCAGGTCAGCGCGCCCTTGAGGTTCACCCCGTGCTTCTCGGCGAGCAGATGTTTCCGGTAAAAACTCGCCGCGGTGTAGCTGGAATAGACCGTGCCGTTGCGGTAGCCGAGCTGCGGCCCCTGGCAGGCGGCGCAGCCCTCGGGATCGGACTCGCCGATGATGATCGGCTTGTCCCTGGTCTCCGGATACGAGGCGACGATCGCGAAGCCCTTGTCGATCTCGCGCAGCTGGGCCGAGATCCCCATGCGCACGCGGCCGTCGACATACTTCGGCGATCCCTTCGCGTGGAAGGCCACGAAGTCGAGCGGCGTGCCGGTTCCGCCGTTGGCGTAGTTCACCCCACGGATGCAGTGCTCGAGAAAATCGCGCTGATATTGACCGCCCGCGCCCGCCACGTGGGAGCCGCCGACGCGCGCGTTGGGCAGGGCCCGGCGCACGCCGTCGACCGCGTAGTCGTGCAGCTTGCGGAAATCGGCCGGCGAGCCCCTCCAGTAGTGGCCGTTCGGCTCGTTCCACACCTCCCAATACCACTGCTCGACCTCCTCCTTGCCGTAGCGCTCCACGCAATGCTTCGTCCACTGGTAGGCCAGCTCGCGCCACTTGTCGTAGTCCTTGGGCGGATAGGTCCACCCGGTCATGATCTCCTCGTATTTCCGGGTCGGGTTCCAGTCGTGCTTGTAGGGCTGCGGATTCGTCGAAAGCGCCTCGGGCATGAAGCCGAGCTGCACCAGCGGGCGCACGCCGCGCGCGAGGTAGGTGTCGAAGATCTCGTCCACGATCTTGAAGTCGTAGACGGGGTTCCCGTTCGCGTCCTCGGTGTAGATGTTGGTGCTGCCCCACTTCAGCGCCGGCTTGCCGTCGCCGCTCGTCAGCAGGTTGTGCGCGCGGAAATACACCTGCTTGGGCTTCAGTTCGCCGAGCTCGCCGATGAGCTTCCTGCCGTCCGGCATCGTCGCGTAGTTCGGCTCGTCCGCGCCGAAAAAGCGCCAGATCGGCTTCAGCTCGCCGAGCGAACGGGCCGCGTCCACCTCGATCGACACCGGGAAGGGCGGCGCCGCCGGCGTCTCGGCCGAGGCCGCGCCGAGCGATTCTAGCAGACACAAGGAGGAGAACAGGGCGGCGCCGAGGAATCGATTCATGATACGCGTGTGGGGGTTGGGGATGGGACGGGGCGAAGACGCGAACACCTTGCGTCGCCGCCCGACGCCTAGGCCAAGGACCGCGACGCGCGGGCGCGAGAACGAAACCGCCTCCCGACTCGCACGTCCCGTCCGGTCGCGAACCACGGGCGGCGCCCTGTTCGCGACCGCCCGCCGGAGATAGGTTTTGCAGGCTAGGCCGCGACTTCCCCGAATCCATGGCTCCCGCCCCGCTCCCCACGCCCCTTCCTTCGATGCTCCGCCGACTCCTCTCCCCGCTCGCGCTCGCGCTTCTCCTCTCCGCCGGACTCGCCCCTGCGCGCGAATCCACCTCGCTCGACCAAGGCTGGCGCTTCGCGATCGGCGACAGCGCCGGGGCCGAGAAACCCGCCTTCGACGACTCGGCCTGGCAATCGCTCGCCGTGCCCCACTGCTGGGGCCGCGAGCAGGCCGAGCGCGGCGAGCGCCCGCTCCGCGCCACCGGCTGGTATCGGCTCCCGCTCGCCGACGTCCGGCCCAAGCCCGATCACCGCTACTTCGTGCGCTTCGAGGCGGCCTCCACCGAGGCCGAGGTCTTCGTCAACGGCGCCTCGGTCGGCCGCCATCGCGGCGGCTTCGGCGCCTTCTGCTTCGAGATAACCCATCAGCTTTCCGCCGACGGCCCCAACATCCTCGCCGCCCGCGTGAGCAACGCCGACACCCCCACCCTCGCGCCCTTGAGCGGGGATTTCCCCGTTTACGGCGGTCTCTACCGCCACGTCCGCCTGCTCGAGACCGACGCCGTGTGCTTCACGCCCGTCGACCACGGCTCGCCGGGCGTCGCGTGGCTTCAAACCGGCGTCGACGCGACCCGCGCCGTGCTCGACGTCACCGCGCAGGTGTCCAACGGCACGAAGAAAAAAGTCCCGCTCACGCTCGTGGCCCGCGTGCTCGACGCCGAGGGCCGCGCCGTCGCGAGCGTCGAGCAGCCGATCACCGTCTCGCCGGAGATGACCGAGCCCTACTCCCTCCGCGTCGAGATTCCGCGCCCCCGTCTCTGGCAAGGACGCAAGGACCCCTACCTGCACCGCGCCGTCGTCGAGCTGCGCGACCGGGACGGCGTGCGCGACACCGTCGAACAACCGCTCGGCCTGCGCTCGCTCCGCATCGATCCCGAGCGCGGCTTTTTCCTCAACGGCGAGCCGTATCACCTCCACGGCGTGAATCTCCACCAGGAGCGGCGCGGCAAGGGCTGGGCCGTCGCCGAGGCGGACCTCGACGCCGACATGGCGATGCTCGAGGAGATCGGCGCGACCGCCGTCCGCTGCGCCCACTACCAGCACAGCGACTATTTCTACGGCCTTTGCGACAAAGCCGGCCTCCTCGTCTGGACCGAGATCCCGCTCGTCGACCGCGTGGACCAGACGGACGTGTTCGCCGAAACCTCGCGCGGCCAGTTGCTCGACCTCATCCGGCAGAACATCAACCACCCCTCCGTCTTCTGCTGGGGCTTGTTCAACGAGCTCGCGCCGCGCAGCCCCGATCCGCATCGCCTGCTGCAAGACCTCAAAACCCTCGCGAACGGCGAGGACGCCACGCGCCCGACCGTCGCCGCGACGCGCACGGAAGCCTGGCCGCGGATGAACAAGATCCCCGACCAGCTCGGCTGGAACGTCTACTTCGGATGGTATGCCGACTGGGGACCCCTCTCCGACTACGACCCGATGCGCGAGCGCTACCGCGCCACGAGCCGCACCGGCGGCTACTGCATCAGCGAATACGGCGCGGGCGGAAACATCGCCCAGCACGAGCAAAACCCCCGCAAACCGAAGAACAACGGCTCCTGGCACCCCGAAGAATACCAGAGCATGGTGCACGAATACGCGTGGCCGCGGCTGAAAAGCGCCCCCTACGTCTGGGGCAGCTTCGTGTGGGTGATGTTCGACTTCACCAGCTGGTGGCGCGACGAGGGCGGCATGAAGGGCCTCAACGACAAGGGCCTCGTCACCGCCGATCGCCAGACGAGGAAGGACGCGTTCTACTACTACAAAGCCAACTGGTCCGACGAGGGCACGCTCCACATCGCGAGCGGGCGCCACACCGAGCGCAAAGACGCCGTCACCGACGTGAAAGCCTACTCCAACGCCCCCGAGGCCGAGCTGTTCCTCAACGGAGTCTCGCAGGGCAAACGCGCCAACGACGGCAACGCCGTGTTCCTCTGGAAAGACATCCCCCTCCAGCCCGGCGAAAACACCCTCGAGGCCAAAGCCGAGCGCGACGGCGCCCCCCTCGCCGACCGTTGCGTCTGGAACCTGAAGCCCTAGGCGCCCCGCCCGTCCGCGCCGTCGCCCGCGCCCGCGGTCGGCGGTTACAGTTGCCTGTTCGAACAACGACTCACCTCATCCCGGCCTAACCATGCTCTTGCGCGGACAACCCGGATTCGAAGACCTGCTCGTCGGCGAGGCGCGCTCGCACGGCCTCGCCACGACCGCCCAGGGCGGCGGCTGGGCCCTCGTCGCCGCCTCCTCCGCCTCGCCCGCGCCCGCCGCGCTCGACCTCTGCTTCACCCACGCCGCCCACCTCGCCCCGGTCGAGGTCTCCGGCGAATCGGTCAACGCCCTCGCCACGCGCCTGCTCGACCACTTTCTCGCCACCGCCCGCGACGAGCGCTTCGACGCCGCCTGGCCCTGCGTCTTCACCACCGCCGCCGGCCTCGACGGCCTCGGCCGCCGCGCCGACGCCGTCGCCACCGCCTTCGCCGAGCTCCTCAAGAAACGCATGGGCCGCGTCGCCCGCCTCGCCACGCCGGACCTGCCCCGCGCCCTCGGCCTCGTGCACGGGCTCTTCGTCCATTTCGTCGATTTCAAAAAGGCCCTCGTCTCGCGCGATCTCGTCCTCGGGGGCCAGCGTCGCATGGCCGACGACCCGCTGGCGCCCTCCCGTAGTTACCTGAAAGTCGAGGAGGCCTACGCCGTCCTCGGCCGCGAGCCCGCCCCCGGTGAACTCGTCGTCGACCTCGGCGCCGCCCCCGGCGGCTGGAGCTACTCCGCCGCCAAGCGCGGCGCCCGCGTCGTCGCCATCGACAACGGGCCCCTCAAGGGCGGCGCCCTCGACCACCCGCTCATCGAACACCGCCGCGCCGACGCCTACGGCCACCGCCCCGCCCCCGGCGAACGCGCCGACTGGATGTTCTGCGACCTCGTCGACGATCCCCACCACGTCCTCCGCAACCTCGTCGCCCCCTGGCTCGAAAACGCCTGGTGCCGCCGCTTCGTCGTCATCCTCAAGTTCGGCCGCGTCGACGCCCTCGCCCTCCTCCGCGAGGTCCGCGCCCCCGACTCCGTTTTCTCCCGCCGCGCCCCCGGCACCCGCGTCCGCCACCTCTACCACGACCGCGAGGAGTTCACCCTCGTCGGCGAACTTCGCGACTGACGCCAGGTTTCCTTTTTCGCGCCCCTCGCTCCCCGCTCCTCGATCCCATGAGCCTCGCCTCCGAACTCACCCTCTCCGGCCTCCCCGCCGTCCAGTCCCGCTTCGCCAAGGATCCGGACTCGATCAAGCGCCTCTTCTTCGACGAAGCCACCAGCCGCAAACTCGGCCCGATCTGCAAGGCCCTCGCCGCCGCGAAAAAAGTCTACCGCTGCGTCCTCCCCGCCGAGCTCGAGAAAATCGCCGGCACCGTCCACCACGGCGGCGTCGTCTGCGTCGTCACCGCCCCGCCGATCGGCGCTCCCCTCGCCAAGGACATCGCCGCCTGGGCCGCCGCCAAGACCCCGCTCGTCGTCCTCGACCGCATCGGCAACCCCCACAACCTCGGCGCCATCGCCCGCTCCGCCGCCTTCTTCGGCGTAGGCCACATCATCATCCCCACGCATCCGTCCGCCGCGCTCCCCGGCGAATCCGCCTACCGCGTCTCCGAAGGCGGCCTTGAGCACATCAAGGTCTGGCGCGTGCCCTCGCTCCCCGTCTTCCTCGGAGCCCTCGCCGGCTCCGGCTACGAGGTCCTCGGCGCCGCCACCCGCGGCGGCGCCCCCGTCGCCCGCCCCCCCGCGGCCAAGCCCCTCGCCCTCGTCCTCGGCAACGAGGAGCAAGGCCTCGCCCCCGACGTCGCCAAGGCCTGCACCGGCCTCGTGACCCTGGCCGGCACGGGCAAGGTCGAGTCGCTCAACGTCTCCGTCGCCGCCGCCGTCCTCCTCCACGCCCTGATCGGCTCCCGACCCGCCGCCTGACCGTGCGCCCGCTCCTTCCGCTCGCGACGCTGGCCCTCGCCTCCCTCGCCTCCCTCGCCTGCGCGTCCGGGACGAAACCCGCCCCCGGGACCGCGCCCGCGCCCGTCACGCTCCCGCCGCTCGTCGTCAGCGCCACCCGATCGCCGCGGGACGCCGCCACGCTTCCCCTCGCCGTCGACGTCGTATCCGCGGATTCGCTACGCACGTCGCCCGCTCTCGCGCTGGACGACGCCCTGCGCCGCTCCGCCGCCTTCTCGCTTTTCCGCCGCTCCGGCTCGCTCACCGCCAACCCCACCGCGCAAGGCGTCTCCCTCCGCGGCGTCGGCCCGAGCGGCGCCAGCCGCGCCCTCGTCCTTCTCGACGGCGTCCCCCTCAACGACCCCTTCGGCGGCTGGATCGCCTGGACCAAGCTCTCCCCCGCCTCCCTCGACCGCGTCGAGATCGTCCGCGGCGGCGGCTCCTCCGCCTGGGGCGCCAGCTCGCTGGGCGGCGTCGTCCAGCTGATCTCCTCGCCGCTCCTCGACACGGCCTCCGGCGGAACGGCCACCGCCTCCCTCGGCGATTTCCGCAGTCGTGGCGCCGACGCCTCCGCGACCCTCGCCACCGGCTCCGGCCGCGACGCCTTCCGCGTCGACGCCGCCACGTTCGCCACCGACGGCGTGAAACTCGTCCGCGAGCCCGGCCCCGTCGACACCGCCGCCGACCTCGAGACGTCGCGCGGCCGGCTTTCCTGGGCCCGCCGTATCGGCGAAACCACGACACTCACCGCCACCGGCCGCGCCTGGCGAGAAGCCCGCGGCAACGGCACGCCTTACCAGCGAAACGCCTCCGAGGAGCTGTTCGCCTCCGCCACCCTCGCCGGCGCCCCCCGCGCCACCGCCGCCACCGCCGCCACCGCCTGGTCGGTCACCGCCTACGCCCAGGACCAGGACTACCGCGGCACCTTCTCCGCGGTGAACGCCGCCCGCGACGCCGAGACGCCCGCCAGCGACCAATGCTCCGTCCCCGCCTCCGCCGCCGGCCTCTCCGCGCAACTTACGTTCGGCGACATCACCGACCGCGACGCCGCGCTGACCACCCTCGGCGCAGACGCCCGCCACGTCGACGGCGAGACCCGCGAGCATTACTTCTACGACGCCTCCGCGGCCGACTTTCTCCGCGAACGCCGCGCCGGCGGCACGCAAACCGTCGCCGGCCTCTTCGCCACCCACGCCCGCCCGCTCGCGCCCGATCTCACCCTCACCCTCGGCGCGCGCCACGACACCACCTGGCGAGCCGACGGCTTCCGCCGCGAAACCACCCGCGCCACCGGCGCCGAGCTCCTCGACGCGACCTACGCCGACCGCGACGACGAAGCCTTCTCGCCCTCCGCCGGCCTCGCCTGGCGCGCCACCGACACGCTCACCGCCCGCGCCGCCGCCTACTCCGCCTACCGCACGCCGACGCTCAACGAGCTCTACCGCCCCTTCCGCGTCGGCCCCGTCACCACGCAAGCCAACCCCGATCTCGACCCCGAGACGCTCGCCGGCGGCGAACTCGGCCTCGCCTACGCGTCGCGCGGCACCCGCCGCGGCCTGCGCGCCACGGTCTTTCAAAACCACCTCTCCGACGCCGTCGCCAACGTCACCACCGGCACGAATCTCCGCCAGCGCCGCAACCTCGACTCCGCCCGCATCCGCGGCCTCGAGCTCGGCGGCCATTTTTCGCCTTCGTCCCTCTCCTCGCTACGCCTCGAGGCCGATTATCTGCTCTCCGACGCCCGCGTCCGCTCCGGCGGCCCCGGCGCCGAGGCCCTCGACGGCAAACGCCTCGCCCAGGTCCCGCGCCACACCCTCTCCGCCGGCGCCGTCTGGCAGGCCGCCCGCGCCCTCGACCTCGATCTGCGCGCCCGCTGGTTCTCCGCGCAATTCGAGGACGATCTCAACACCCTGACGCTCGCCTCCGCGACGCGCCTCGACTTCGCGACGCACTACGCCTTCACCCCGCGCCTCCGCCTGACCCTCGCCGTCGAAAACCTCCTCGACGCCGAGATCGAGACCGGCCGCACCGCCGCCGGCGTGGTCAACGTCGCCCCGCCCCGCTGGTCCCGCGCCGAGCTCACCTACGCCTGGTAGGCACGCGCCGCTATGCGCTTGGCCCCCGGACGAAGCCGGTGTGCCCTCCCCGGGTGCGAGCCGGCCATCCCTTTCTCGTGATCTGCGCCGCCGCGTCATTCTTCGCGGCGTCCTCCCGCGCCGACGGCGGTCGCCCCGACCCGGTCATGCGCGAACGCGCCTTCGAGAGCGGCGCGCAGTGGATCAGCACCGACCTGTTCTCCGAAAAACTCCCCGCCGTCTCGCGTATCGTGTTCCCGGGCGGCGAGATGATCCGGACAAACCCCGTCCTCGGCGGACGAAACCAGCCCATCGCACCCTGACGCGGCGGCGCGGTTCGTCCGCGATTCATTCGCGCTCTCGCGCCCTCGCGCGATTTCATCGTTCCCGCCCGTCCGGCTTTCCGCCTTCATGGTCGGGACTCATGGAAAACATCCCTCTCACCGGCGCGCAGAAGACCAAGCTGCGCGGCCTCGGACAGACCCTCGAAGCCTCCCTCAAGATCGGCAAAGCCGGCCTCACGCCCACGTCGCAGCGCGAACTCGCCCGCCTCCTCCAGGCCCGCGAGCTCGTGAAAATCCGCTTCGAGGGCGCCGACCGCCACGAGCGCGCCGATCTCATCGCCCAGATCGAGACCACCCTCGGCGTCCCCTGCGTCGGCTCCGTGGGCCACACCGCCCTCTTCTTCCGCCAAAACGCCGACCCCGAAAAACGCGTCGTAAGCATCTAGCCCGTCCCTCCGCGTCCGCGCCTCCGCCCGGCCTTTTGAGTCTTCTGCGCCTTTTGTGGCCAACTCTTCGTCCATCGAAAACCACCCCCTCGCCCCCTACGGCTGGGACGCCGCCTGGGCCGAGGCATTCGCGCCCCACGCCGCCGCCGGACTCGAACCCGCGCGCGTCGTCGTCGAACTGCGCCGTCACTACTACGCGGTCGTGACCGCCTCCGGCGAACTTCTCGCCGAGTGCACCGGCAAATTCCACCACGACGCGAAACGCGACCCCGCCGCCTACCCCGCCGTCGGTGACTGGGTGGCAGTCACTCCCAGCGCCGGCGCCGAGGGCCGCGCCCAGCTCCACGCGCTCCTCCCACGCCGCAGCCGCTTCGTCCGTCAGGCCGCAGGCGGCGAGCAATCGCAACAGATCATCGCCGCCAACATCGACGTCGTCTTCCTCGTCAGCGGCCTCGATCGGAACTACAACCCCAAGCGCATCCAGCGCTTCCTCGTCGCCGCGCGCGACTCCGGCGCCCTGCCCGTCGTCGTCCTCAACAAAGCCGACCTCCACGACGACCCCGAATCCGTGCGCGAGGAGATCGAGCGCCTCGTCCCCGGCGTGCCCGTCGTCGTCACCAGCAGCCACACCCGCCGCGGCCTGAAGCTCCTCGGCGGCCACGCCGCGCCCGGCCGCACCCTCGCCTTCGTCGGCAGCTCCGGCGTCGGCAAATCCAGTCTCATCAACCGCCTCGCCCGCGACGCCGAGCTCCCCACCGGCGAGGTCCGCGAAAAGGACGCCAAGGGCCGCCACACCACCACGCGCCGCGAGCTCGTCCTCGCCCCGAGCGGCGCCCTCATCATCGACACCCCCGGCATGCGCGAGCTCCAGCTCTGGGACGCCGACGAGGCCGTCGAGGAGGCCTACGCCGACATCGCCGAACTCGCCCTGCGCTGCCGCTTCACCCGCTGCCGCCACGAGGACGAGCCCGGTTGCGCCGTCCGCGCCGCGCTCGAATCCGGCGCGCTCCCGCCCGAACGCCTCGCCAGCTATCGCAAATTGAAGGCCGAGCAGGCCGCGAAAGCGCCCTCCCTCCGCAAACCAGGCGCCGTCGCCAGCAAACCCGGCTGGAAACAAAAAGCCGCCGAGCGCGCCGCCAAACCCTTCCGCCACCGCCACCACCAGGAGGACTAGGCGCCTCGTCCGCACCCATGGCTCGCGCGTGGCATCCCCGCCGGCCGGCTCCGGTCCGCCCCTGCGGCGGCGCCGCGCAACAATACGCGCAAATTTTTTCCCGCCGCCCCGCGCCCGCCCGACAACGCTGGCGCCTCCGCTGCTTCCTCCGGCTTCCCCCCCCCTCGCGCCGGAGCCAACCCCACCCCCCAGTGCTCCTCTCCGATCTGCCCCGGCCGCTTCGCGCCGCCTCGCGTTTCCTCGCGTCCGTCTGCGCCCTCGCCTGCTCCTTGGCCTCGCCCGCGCTGCGCGCCGACATCTCGATCGTCGCCTCCGGGTCCGCCGACGCCTCCACCTACGTCCTCGGCGGCGCCGCCCACGCGCAGTCCTTCGACACGTTGCCTCTCTCCGGCGGCTTCACCTGGACCAACAACACCACCCTCCCCGGCTGGTATGCCTGCGACTCCGCCGGCGCGGTCAACCCCTCCGCCACGACCATCAACGGCTCCGCCACCAACCCCGCCCACCTCGTCGTCACGGATGTCGGCGCCGCCTCGACCGACCCCGACCGCGCCCTGGCCTACCACACCCAGCTCGCTTCGGCGCCGACCCACCTCGGCCTGGCCTTCGTCAACAACTCCGGCCGCGAGCTGACCTCCTTCTCCCTCGCCTACGCCGCCGAGCAATGGCGCGAGGCCACCAACACCCGCACCGTGTCCGTCGCCGTCGCCTACCGCGTCGGCGCCAGTCTCGCCGACCTCCCCGCCGCCACCGGCTGGACCAGCCTGCCCGAGCTCGCCGCCTCCACGCTCAACGGCTCCGCACCCTCCTCCGCCGCGCGCTCCGTCTCCGCCGTTCCCGTCAGCGTGCCCGCCGGCGCCACCCTCTGGTTCCGCTGGACCTTCACTAACACCGCCACCAGCGCCACCAACTCGCACGACATCCTCGCCATCGACGGCGTCGTGTTCTCCGCCACCAGCCCCGCCGCCGACAGCGCACCCGTTTTCACGACCCAGCCCGCCACGCAAACCGTCTCGCTCGGCGATTCCGTCACCTTTTCCGCCACCGCCACCGGCAGCCCCGCTCCGACCTACCAGTGGTTCAAAGGCGCGTCACCCATCTCCGGCGCCACCTCCGCCTCCTACTCCATCGCCAGCATCACCTCCGCCGACGCCGGTGACTACTCCGTCGTCGCGACCAACTCGGTCTCCTCAACCACCAGCGCCACCGCCACGCTCACGGTCTCCACCACCGTCGTCGCGCCGCTCATCGTGAGCCAGCCCGCCGCCCAATCCCTGCCTGTCGGCTCCACCGCCAATTTCACCGTCGTCGCCAGCGGCACCGCTCCGCTCGCCTACCAGTGGTTCAAGGGCGCCTCGCCCATCCCCGGCGCCACCTCCTCGGTCCACACGATCACGAGCATCACCTCCGCGGACGCCGGCGACTACTCCGTCACCGTCACCAATTCCGCCGGCTCCGCCCCGAGCGCCGCCGCCCGCCTCTCCGTTCTCCTCCCGCCCGTCATCGGCACGCCGCCCGCCGGCCAGACCGTCGCCACCGGCGCCAACGTCACCTTCTCCGTCACGGCCTCGGGCGACGGTCCCTTCACCTACCAATGGCGCAAGGCCTCCTCGCCGCTCTCCGGCGCCACCTCCGTGACCCTCTCGTTGAACAACGTCCAGTTCTCCGACGCCGCGTCCTACGACGTGATCGTCACCGGCCCCGGCGGCTCCACGACCAGCGCCGCCGCCACCCTCGTCGTCAACGGCCCGCCCTCGATCACCACCCATCCCGCCGCGCGTTCCGCCTACGTCGGCGGCTCCGCCACCTTCACCGTCGCCGCCCTCGGCACCGCGCCCCTCGCCTACCAATGGCGCCGCGGCGGCTCGCCGATCACCGGCGCGACGTCCGCCACGCTCAGCCTGGACGGCCTCCAACTGTCGGACTCCGGCGCCAGCTTCGACGTCGTCGTCACCAACGCCTTCGGCTCCGCCATCAGCTCGGCCGCCACGCTCACCGTCACCACCGAGCTCGCCTGGTCCGCCTTCGACCTCCAGGGCTTCGCCAAACTCGGCTCCGGCACCACCGGCGGCGGCGTGATCGCCGAGACCGACCCCGCCTACCGCAAGTGCGCCACGCCCTACGAATTCGTGAAGGCGATCAACGACGCCTCCAAGACCGCCGGCGCCGTCCGCGTCATCGAGATCCTCGACGACCTCGACCTCGGCCACCTCGAGGTCGACGACGCCACCCGCGCCTTCGGCAACTTCCGCGCCCACGCCACGCCCAAGCTCCATCCGCGCCTCATCGCCACCGGGGTCAGCATCATCGACGTCGTGCCCAAAGGCGGCGGCCTCACGATCTTCTCCGCCAACGGCGCCACGATCCGCCACACCTGCCTCAACATCAAGGGCACCTCCAACCTCATCGTGCGCAACCTCCGCTTCGACGAGATGTGGGAGTGGGACGAGGCCAGCAAGGGCGACTACGACTCCAACGACTGGGACTTCATCGACCTCAGCAACGGCGGCGTCGTGTCCAACGTCTGGATCGACCACTGCACCTTCACCAAAGCCTACGACGGCATGGTCGACCTCAAGAAGGGCACGCAATACGTCACCTTCTCCTGGTGCCGCTACGTCGGCGACGACGGCGCGACCAACCCGAACAGCTTCGTCCGCCAGCAGATCGCCGCGCTCGAGTCCAACCGCGCATCCCACGCCTTCTACAATTTTCTCCGCACGAACGGATTCTCCACCGAGGACATCGTCCAGATCATCCAGGGCCACGACAAATGCCACCTCATGGGCGCCACCGAACTCGACGCCCAGAACGACATCCTCTCCGCCACCTTCCACCACCAGTGGTTCGAAAACATCTGGGACCGCTGCGTCCCGCGTCTCCGCGGCGGCCAGGTCCACAACTACAACATCTACGTCGACGACAGCCTCGCCCTCGTCGCCAAGCGCCTCCGCGACACCCGCAAGGCCGCCATGGGATCCGCCGCCCAGCTGTCCCTGGAAAACACCTACAGCTTCAACCCCTTCCTCAACGGCTCCATCTCCACCGAGGGCGCCGCCCTCCTCGTCGAAAAATCCGTCTACCTCGACTGCATCACCCCGCTGCGCAACAACCAGACCGACGTCTCCAACCCGACCTACACCGGCAAGATCAAGTCCGTCGACACGATATACCGGTTCCACAACGCCAACGGCACCACCACCACGGTCCGCGGCGACAGCACCGACGCCGGCAGCCCCATGGGCCCCTTCCAGGCCGCGATCATCCCCTTCGCCTGGAACACCGCCGACGGCTCCGCCCCCTACCCCGCCCCGCCGATGGACGACCCCGCCAACCTGCGTCTCGTCCTCGAGGCCGGCGCCGGCGCCGGCCGCCTCGCCTGGCCGAAATCGAACTGGCTGCGCACCGCCAACACCGACACCCCCGCCGCCGTCGCCCCCGCCATCGCCACGCAACCCGCCGGCCGGTCGATCATCGGCGGCCAGACCGCCACGCTCACCGTCGTCGCCACCGGCACCGCGCCGCTCGCCTACCAATGGTATCGGGGATCGAGCGGGGACGACTCCACGCCCGTCGGCACGAACAGCTCCGCGTTCACCACCCCCGCCCTCCTCGCCGCCACCTCCTACTGGGTGCGCGTCTCCAACTCCGCGGGCTCGGTCTCGAGCGCGACCGCCACCGTCGCGATCACCCCCGGCTTCGCCACCTGGGCCGCGAAAAACGGCCTCTCCGGCGCCGACGCCTCCGCCTCGGCCGACACCGACGGCGACGGCCTGTCTCAGCTTCTTGAATACGCCCTGGGTCTCGACCCCTCGGTCGCCGACGGCGGCCCGGCTTCGCGGCCCACGCTCTCGCGCGAAGCCGGCGGCGCGCTCGTCTTCCGCTTCCGCCGCCCGGTCTCGGTCGCCGGCCTGGGCTACGCCGTCGAGACCGCCGCCTCGCTCGCCGAGACATGGACCGCCTCCGCCCTGTCGCCCGTCGTGGAGTCCACGTCGGGCGGCGTCGACACGCTCGCCCTCGCCTTCCCCGCGCCGACCGGCGCCTTTTTCGTCCGGCTCCGCGTCACCGAGACGCCCTGAGCCGTCCGCTCAGACGCCCGAAGCCAGACTGTTGAGATAAAGCTCCAGCCGCGAATAGCCGCTGGAGTCCCGCTCCGCGCCGTCCGCCGGATTCTTCGGATCGAGCTTGTGCGCGAGCTCCCACGCGTCGGGCATGCCGTCCCGGTCGCCGTCCGCCGGCGCCTCGCCGCCCAAGATCGGCCCCTGGCCGCCGACGAGCGCCTCGCCGCGTTCGTCCGTGTGCGGGATCGTCGCGCCTTTCTTCCCGAGCGAGCCCAGCTCCTCGATCAGACGCCGGTCCACCGCGTCGCGGCGCAGCGAACAACCCGCGCCCGCCGCCACCGCGGCGTAGGCCTCGGCCGCCGGAAGCACGGCGATCGCGATCAGGGGATGCATCGACGGCGCATCCACGAAGGTCGGCAAGGTATACTTCTCGTCGCCCTTCACCGGGTCCGTCTCGCGAAAATCCGCGTCGCCGGCGAGCTTGCCGCCCGGTTTTCCGTCCCGGTCGAGGTCGATCCAGTTGTCCGACTGGTAGACGTGGTCGGTCGCGGTGAACTGGCCGGCGAAATTGTTGTTCGAGGACGGCCCCTTGATGAAGGTGTTGCCCACCACGTCGAGCGCATGGTCGCCCGCCGAGTGGCCGCCGCAAAGGCCGGTGATGCCCCAGTTGTAGACGACGTTGTTGATGAACTGCACCGTGCCCTTCGCCTTCGGGTTGCGGCTCTCGTTGCTCATCCACAGGTTTCGCGCCAGCGACACGTTCTCCACGCTGTCGATCAGGGCGCCGAAGCTCTGCGGGTGGATCGCCTCCGCGAGCAGGCAATCCTGCACCGTGATGTCGTGACTCTTCACCGTGATCCCGAGGTCGTCCCAGCGCCCCCACTCGATCGAGCAGTGGTCGACGATGATCCGCGAGGCCTGGCTCATCCCGAGGGACTTCTTGCCGCGGTCGCTCGCCATGCCGCCGCGAAAACGCAGGTAGCGCGCGATGATGTTCGATTTTCCGCTGAACGATACGCTCCCGCCATACAGGCAGACGCCTTCCCCGGGCGCGGTCTGGCCCGCGAGGGTCGTGTCGCTCGCCACCTCTACGTTGGATTTCAGCGCGATCACGCCCGCCACGTCGAAGACGACCATGCGCCCCGGCCGGCTCACCGCGTCGCGGAAGGAGCCCGGCCCGGCGTCGTCCAGCGTGGTCACATGATACACCTCGCCGCCACGGCCGCCCGAGGCGTCCGCCCCGAAGCCCGTCGCGCCGGGAAAGGCCGGCAACGGCGCGGCCTTGGCCGCCGGGGACGGATCCGACGCGAAAAGGGAGGCCGAGATGCCGAGACCGAGGGAAACCGCGCGAAGGGGTGGACGCATGACGACGATTCCTCCCGCCCGACCGAGGCCGGTCAATCCGCACCGGGTATCAGTCAGTCTGATACGACGGCGTCAGACCACGCGATCCCGCATCGCCTCCGGTTCGCCGGCGGCGAACTTCAGCAGATTGGCGAGAAACAGCTCCGCGAGCGCGGCGTCCTGGTCGCTGCGTCCGCCCGCCGTGTGCGGGGTGAGCCAGCAGTTCCGCGTCGACCAAAGCGGGCTCGAGGACGGCAACGGCTCCGTCGCGAACACGTCGAGGTAGGCGCCGCCCAGCCGCCCGCTTTCCAAGGCCTCGACCAAGGCGCGCTCGTCCACCGTCGGACCGCGGCCGAGATTGTAGAAATACGCCCCCGGCTTCACTAGCGCGAGACGACGGGCGTTCACGTAGCCGAGCGTCGCGTCGTTCTCCGGCAGGATGTTGATGACGTGGTCCGCCAGCGGCAGCACCGCCGAGAGCTTTTCCTCCGCGATCACGTGCACGCCGCGCTCCGAATAGGTCCTCCGCCGCAGGGCGTAGATCTTCATGCCAAAGGGCGCGAGCAACTCTACCAGCCGCTTCGCGATCGCCCCGTAGCTGAGCAGCAGCACCGTCTGGCCGTTGAGCAGGCGCGAGCCCGCGCGGTGCTCGAAATACTTCCAGCCGCGCGGCCCGAGCTGCTCCGCGAGGGAGGCGGGCAGCTGGCGGCTCAGCGCCAGCATCATCGCCAGCGCGTGCTGGGCGCAGGGCTCGGCGAAGACCGACGAGGCGTTGGTCAACACCGCGCCGCGGGCGCGCAGCGCCTCGAAGGTCTCCTCGGTGTCGTAGCGCGTGTAGCCGGCGCTGGTGAGCGCGATCCACCGCAGCTTGCGCAGGTCCCGGCACGCCGCCGCGTCCGGCTGGCCGAAGGCCACGTCCGCCTCCGCCAGCAGCGGATCCGCCCCGCCCGCCGCGAGCACGGACGCGCTGGCGTTTTGCGAGACCAGAAGCCGGTGCCCGCCGGCGGCGATCCCCGCCTCCAGCCGCGCGCGCGCCGCCGGCTCCAGCGCGGCGTTCGTCCAGATCGTCAACCCGTCCGCCTTCTTCGCGCCCATGATTCGCCTCCGCTCACTCTTCCTCGGTGAAGGCGCAGATCGTGTGCACGCGCATCCCCGCCGCGCGCAGCCGCTCCGAGCCGCCCAGCTCGGGCAGATCGATGATCGCCGAGACGCCGACGACCTCCGCGCCGAGCGACTTGATCAGGCTGGCCGCCGCCAGCACCGTGCCGCCGGTCGCGATCAGGTCGTCGACGATCAGCACGCGGTCGCCCGGTTTGCAGGCGTCGGCGTGGATCTCGATCGAGGCGCTGCCGTATTCGAGCGCGTAGTCCGCGCCCACCGTGCGGAAGGGCAGCTTGCCCTTCTTGCGCACGAGCATGAAGGGCCGGTGCAACTGGTAGGCGAGCGCGCCGCCGAGGATGAAGCCGCGCGCGTCCACCGCCGCGATCAGGTTCACGCCCAGCCGCGTCGCGTCCCACGCGATGCTTTCCACCAGGATGCGAAAGGCCTCCGGATCCTGGAACAGGGTCGTCACGTCGCGAAAATTCACGCCCGGCTTGGGCCAGTCGCGGATGGTGCGGATCTTCGACTTCAGTTCGAGGGCGGGGTCGATGTTGGGCATGGCGCGGGAAAAGAGCCGCCACCCTGCCACGCCCGCCCGGCCGCGTAAAGCCCGCCCGCCGCACGCGCCCTTGACCCCGGTGAACGCTCGCGCACCGTGCCGCCTACCATGTCCTCCCTGCCCACCCAATTCGACGGCGTGACCGTCCACACCAAGGCCAACGTCTACTTCGACGGCAACGTCGTCTCCCACACCGTCCTCTTCGCCGACAAATCCAAGAAGACCCTCGGCCTAATCCGCCCCGGCTCCTACTTCTTCGGCACCGCCGCCGCCGAGCGCATGGAGATCGTCGCCGGCGAATGCCTCGTCACCCTCAAGGACAAGACCGAGGTCAAGACCTACGGCGCCGGCACCTACTTCGACGTGCCCGCCAACTCCGGCTTCACCATCGAGGTCAAATCCGGCCTCTGCGAATACATCTGCTCCTTCCTGCCCTGATCCGGCCCGTCCGCCGGCGCGCGCCCATCCCGGCCGCGCCGACGGACGTTCGTTTCCCGTCTCGCGTCCCGCCCGCGCCATGCGCTCCTTCCTCGTCCTCCTCGGCCTCGGCGTCGCCCTGCTGACCATCGCCCTCGTCGTCCGCAGTGGAAAGCTCATGCGCGCCAACCCCGGCGAGCCGATCAACGCCGCCATGCGCCAGGCCCTCGCCGGCACCGCCTACCAGTGGCCCGAGGCCGACGCCGCCCTCCTCGCCCAGCGCTACCCCGGCGCCCAGGACACGCCCAACGGCGCCCGCTACGTCGTCCTTCAGCCCGGCGTCGGCGAGGCCGTTCCGCAAAAAGGCCAGCTCGTCACCGTCAATTACGCCGCCCGGCTGCTGATCAACGACCAGAAGCTCGACGCCTCCGCCGACCACGGCGGCCCCTATAATTTCGTCGTCGGCCAGCCCAACATCCTCCCCGGCTGGACCGACGTCCTGCACCAGATGCGCAAGGGCGAGCGCCGCCTCGTCATCCTCCCCTACTGGCTCGCCTACGGGGAAAAGAAGAGCCCCCGCGGCAACGTCCCGGCCAAGGCCTCCGTCGTCCTCGAGGTCGAGCTCGTCGACTTCAAGTAGACGCGACCACGCCGGGGCGCGCCGGTCCGCGCTCCCGAACTCATCGCGTGTTCCAATCGACGTATACGCGGGACGAGGGCGTCACCCGCGCCACCCACTTTTCCCAGTCTTCGACCGCGGCCCGCAGATCCCGGCCGGTGTGCTTGCGATAGAGACCCTGCACCTCCTCGAAAGACGGCGCCACGCCGGGACGAAACTCCTTCAGAAACGCGACGAATCCGGCGCGCGCATCCGGGGCGACATACAGCTGATAAAAGATGAACGAGCCCGCCATGTGGTAGTCGGCGTGGTTGCCGAAATCGCCCAGCACGTCCCACAACCTCGTGCTTTTGATTTTCTCCCGCGCCGCCAGCGAGCAGTTGGCCTCGCCGATCGGGCGGAAGTTTCCCGACTTCTGAAAGCACTGGGCCATGCCCTCGGCGAAAGGCCCGAGACGCGGATAGGCGTGGAGCAGCGCATGGATGATCTCGTGGCTGTTCGGATAATCCCCGTGCTCGATGATCTCGGCGTTGTCCGCGGTCGTGTAGCACCCGTCGAAGATTCCGCCGTAAAAGCGGATCTTCTTTCCGTGAACCGGAGCCAGGCCGGGCTCGAGCACCGTCAGCAGACGCCCGGTCAGCGTCCGATAAACCGACTCCAGCTCCTTGATCTTCGTCCCGTCGCCGGTCGTGAAATAATCGAAATGCTCGCCGGCGACGTAGGTGACGTGCGGATCGCGCCGACGCTGGACAAGCGGCCGAGCGCCCTCGCGCTTGAGATAGGGATGATCCGAGTGGACCTGCGGATTGAGCGGATCCCGCCGATACCAGACGTTGGGCGAGGTCACGAACTCATACCAGATCTCGCCCTCCACCGGATGCGAAACGAAGTAGCGATTACCGTCCCGCCGCATCTTCACGTAACGCCACGCATCCTCGAGACGGTAAAGATACGCCAACGAGACCTCGTCCGCGTCGGACGAATAAAACTCGAACAGCACCTCGTTCGACGCCGGGGCCGCGGCCCGCACGACGCCGAACGGCAGGAGAAAAACGAGCAGCGCCAGACAGGTTTTCATGGGAAGGAAAGACGGACTCCGCGGCCGGCGCGGGGCGACGGGCGGACCGACGTTCTCACCGCGCCCGCGCCGCAACGCCGCGTCATCCGCGCCGGAGCGTCGTCACGCACTCGAGGTGGCGCGTCTGCGGGAAAAGGTCGAAGGGCTGCACCGCCGTCACCGCGTAGCCCGCCGCCGTGAACGCGCGCAGATCACGCATCTGGGTCGCGGGATCGCAGGAGACGTAGACCACCACGCGCGGCCCGTATTCGAAAAGTTGCGACAAAAACGCCTCGTCGCAGCCCTTGCGCGGCGGGTCGATCACCATCGCCGTGTCGGCGGCCGGCAGCTCCAGCCCGGCGAAGATCGCCGTGGCGTCCCCGGCGCGGAAGCCCGCGTTGGCGATGCCGTTGAGCTCCGCGTTTTGTTTCGCGAAGGCCACGCTGCTCTCGCTGATCTCGACGCCCTCCACCCGCTCGAAGGCGCGCGCGCAGACCAGCGCGAAAAGCCCGCTGCCGCAGTAGGCGTCGACGAGGAAACGCGCCCCGCTCGCCACCGCCTGCGCCCGAACGTAGGCGGTGAAGGCGGGCAGGATGAAGGGATTGTTCTGGAAAAAATCCCGCGCGAGAAACCTCAGCCGCAGCGGCGCCGCGTCCGGCCGGTCCGGATCGGCCACCGTCTCGGTGATCACCGCGTCGTAGTCGGTCGTCACCGCGCCCGAGGCCTCGCGCAACAGCAGGGTCGCCCCGCGCTCATAGTCGCCCGCCGCCGCCTTGGCGCGAACCCGTCCGCGCGCCGCCCCGAGCTCGACGTTGATCGCGTCGGTCGCGATCGGGCAGCGTGGCACGTCGACGACGTCGAAGCGCGTGCCCTGCCGCAAAAAGCCGATCGGCAGCTCCGCCGGATCGGAGCCGGGACGCGGCGGATGGAAATGCGGGGTGATCTTCGAGCGGTAGCCGAACTGCTTCGGCGAGCCGATGACCGGCGACACGGGAAACTCGATCCCCGCCATGAACTTCAACAGCTCCTCCACCTGCTGCCGCTTCCAGACCAGCTGCGCCGGATAGGCGAGGTGTTGGTATTGGCAGCCCCCGCAGCGGCCGAAAAGGGAACACGGCGGCTCCGCGATGCGGTCCGGCGAGGCCTGCAAGATCTCCACCAGATCGGCCTCGGAGTAGTTCTTGTGGTTGCGAAAGATCCGCGCCCGCACCCGCTCTCCGGGCAGCGTGAAGGGCACCATCACCACCCAGCGCGCCGCCGGGTCCTCGGGATGCGGCACGCGCGCGAGCCCCACGCCGAGATTGGTGAGCGTGGCGATCTCCAGCTCGAGCTCGGCGTGATAGGCGAAGGGACGGTCGTTGAAGGCTTTTTTCTTTCCCACAAAACACACGAAACACACGAAAGGCCCGGCGAAGAGGATTTTCTTTTCGCGTCCTTTCGTGTGTTTCGTGGGCCATGTCCTCGGTCGAGCTCATCACCAGCCTCCAAAATCCGCGCGTAAAACAGCTCGTGAAGCTGCGCGACCGCCGCCCGCGCGACGAAGCCGGCGTGTTTCTCGTCGAGGGCTACCGCCAGATCCGCCGCGCCCTCGACAAGGGCATCCCCTTCACCGAGCTCTACATCTGCCCCGAGTGGTATCCCGGCGACCAGGGCAACGAGGCCGCGCTCGTCGCCGACGCCCAGACCGCGGGCGCGAAGGTTTTTCAGCTCACCAAGGACGCCTTCGCCAAGGTCGCCTACCGCGAGCGCCCGGACGGCCTCCTCGCCGTCGCCCCGCAATGGCGCAAAACCCTCGCCGACCTCGACGCGCTCCTCGCCGCCAAGGCCGCCGCCGCGCCCGGCCGCGCCCCCTTCCTGCTCGTGGTCGAGGCGATCGAAAAGCCCGGCAACCTCGGCACCATCCTGCGCAGCGCCGACGCCGCCGGCACCGACGCGCTCATCGTCTGCGATCCGGTCACCGATCTGTTCAACCCGAACGTCGTCCGCGCCTCCACCGGCGTGCTGTTTTCCGTCCCGGTGATCATCGCCGGCAGCGAGGAGGTCCGCGAGTGGCTGCGCGCAAAGAAAATCCGCGCCGTCGCCACCACGCCCTCGGCCACCGAGCTCCACACGGACACCGACCTGCGCGGCCCCCTCGCCATCGTCATGGGCAGCGAGCAATACGGCCTGAGCGACTATTGGCTGCGCGAGGCCGACGCCCGCGTGCGCATCCCCATGGCCGGCCAGGCGGACTCGCTCAACGTCGCCATGGCGACGATCATCACGCTCTTCGAAGCCGTCCGGCAGCGCGGTTGAACCGCCCCGCCGCCCTCCTCCAAACCGCGCCCCACCCCATGAAAAAAGCCCTCTTCGTCGCCGGCGGCTGGGCCGGCCACCAGCCCGACAAGATCGTCCGCCTCTTCGCCGCCGAACTCGAAAAGGAAGGACTCGCCTCCGAGATCATCACCAGCCTCGAACCCCTCGCCGATCTCGAGCGCCTCAAGTCCTACGCGCTCGTCTTCCCTTGCTGGACCATGGGCCGGCTCGCCGACGACCAGGAAAAAAGCCTCGTCGCCGCGGTGCGTTCCGGCGTCGGTCTCGCCGGCGTCCACGGCGGCATGGGCGACGCCTTCCGCGGCCAGCTCGACTACGAGTGGATGGTCGGCGGCCACTTCGTCGGCCACCCGCACGTCGGCGACTTCACCGTGCGGGTCGTCGACAGCGCCCACCCCATCACCGCCGGCCTGCCCGTCGAATTCCCGTATCGATCCGAGCAATACTACCTGCTCGTCGACCCGGGCGTGCGCGTCCTGGCCGACACCGCCTACGCCCACGAGGGACGCGTGGTGACGATGCCCGTCGCCTGGACCAAGTCGTGGGGAGCCGGCCGCGTTTTCTACAACTCGCTGGGACACGACCCCGAGGAGTTCTCCCGTTCACCCGAAGCCCGTCGCCTCACCGTGCGAGGCTGCCTCTGGGCCGCCGGCCTGCTTTGAGCCGCCCTCGGAACCACGCCGGAAACGGAACCGGCCGCGTCGAAACCCGGAGCCCCGCCCGAGCGCGCCGAAGGTCCCGGAAATATCCCTGCAAAAAACCGCTTGCTCTCCGCCGCGCCGGCCGGCTTCCTGACCCTCCTTCAGTTTTTCGGGCTGTAGCGTAGCCTGGTAGCGCGCTTGCATGGGGTGCAAGAGGTCGTGAGTTCGAATCTCACCAGCCCGACCATTTCCCCGCCTCCGAGGAGGCTTCACGGATAAACCGAAGGCTATAAACACCAAGCGGTTGCTTGTGTTTCCATCGCCCGCACCGGACGCTCCGCTCAACCTGATTCCCGCGACCGCATAGGGAAAAACACCCGCCGCGTTTGCGGCTTGGCCCGGCTTGCGCCTAATCGCAGACAGATGAACTCCCGCTTCCGTTACCTCGCTTTCGCCCTCGCCACCCTCGCCCCGGCCGCCCTTTCGCACGCCGCCCCTCTCGATTACACGCTCCGCGGCACCTACCTCTGGACCGAAAACCTCGGCCGCGCCTCCGGCCCCGTCGATTTTCGCGACACCTCCAGCCACCGCGCCGAAGCCGCGGTAGGCATGTCCCGCGAACTGGCCTCCGGGCTGGGGGCTCGCCTTCAGGTCGAGGCCGCCCACACCGGCGTGCCCGACTACGAACTGCTCGACGAGGCCAGCTTCGGCCCGCGCGCGAGCCTGCGCAAAAAATTCGGCCTAGGCGCCGAGGCCCCGGTCCTCGCCTTCGAGACCGCCGCGCTCGGCCGTTTCGCCCGCATCGACGAAAACGACGGTCTCACCCTCCAGGGCGCGCTCACCCTTTCCAAACGCCTCAATCCCGTCGTGTCCGCCCAGCTTCGCGGCGAATGGCAGGAGCACGTCGCGGACGCCGACACCTACGACGTCCACCACTATCTCGGCGAGGCCCGCCTCGTCCTCGATCCCACCGACCGCGTCCGCGTCTCCGTCGGCGGCGGTTATCTCACCGGCACCTTCACCGCCGGCGCCTCCGCCGCGCGCTTCGCCGGCGCGCTCGGCGGGGCCCTCGGCTCCGAGGTGGCGAACTACTACGCCTCCGTCCCCCAGACCGTCACCGACGCCTTCCAGCCGGGCTGGACCGCCTACCGCGTCGAGGGCGACGTCGCCTTCTACTGGTTCGAGATCAATCCCGCCCTCACCGACTCGCTTTCGCTTTCCCTCCGCTTCGAGCGCAACCACGCGGTGAACATTGTGGACGTGAACTACCGGCAGGACATCTTCAGCGCCGGCCTGATCTATCGCTTTTGAGTCAATCCGCGCGCCGCGAACCGGCCTCGCGGCGCATCCACCGCTTCATGATACTCCGTCTTCGTCCGGTCCCGGCCCTTGTCGCCCTTCTCGCCGGCGCGCTCGCCCCCCTCGCGCCCGCCGCGGAGTTCTCCGCCGCGCTCACCGAAGCCGCGGGGAAAGCCGTGCCCGACGCCGTCGTCTCCCTCGTTCCCCTCGACGCCCCCGCCCCCGCTTTCTCCGCGCCCGCCGCCCCCGTCGAGATCGCCCAGTCCGGGCAACAATACCGCCCCTTCGTCACCCCCGTCCGGGCCGGCACCCGCGTCGAGTTCCCCAACAAGGACGACATCCAGCATCACCTTTACTCCGTCTCGAAACCCAAGCCCTTCGAGAAACCCCTCTACGAAAGCGGCGCCAGCGAGACCGTGCTTTTCGACAAACCCGGCGTGGTCACCCTCGGCTGCAACATCCACGACTGGATGGTCGCCTACGTCGTCGTGCTCGAGACGCCTTGGTTCGCCAAATCCGACGCCGACGGCCGGGCCTCGGTCGCCGGCCTGCCCGCCGGACGCTACCGCCTCGAGCTCTGGCACCCGCGCCTCTCCGCCCCGGTGACGCGCGAGATCACCCTCGCCGCCGACTCCTCCGTCTCCGAGCCGATCGAGCTCCGCCTCAAGCCCGAGCGTCGCGTCCGCCGCGCCCCCTCGGGCGAATCCCGGTCCTACTGAACCCGGAGCGCGCCGCGCGGCATGCCCTCCCCGTTCCAGTTTCGCCGCTTCGGCCCCCGGCTGCTGGTTTTCATCGCCGGCCTCGTCGCGCTCGCCCAGCTCGCCACCTACGTCCTCGTCTCCCGGGCCAACCGCCAGAACGCCCTCGCCTCCATCGAGGACGCGCTCGAGCGCGGCTCGCGGCAGTTCAGCGCGATCGCTCGCCGACAGGAGGAGGACCTCCTCCTCGCCGCGCGCATCATGGCCGGCGACTACGCGATCCGGCAGCTCTTCGTCCGCCAGGCCGACGCCGACACCGTCCAGTCCGCGCTTCGCTCCTACCTGCGCCGCATCGGCTCGGACTCCGTCGTGATGCTCCGGCCGGACGGGGAGTTCATCGCCGACGCCGAGACCACCGACGCCGCCCCTCGCCACGCGCCCTTCTTCGCGCTTCGCGACCGCGCCGACCTCGCGGAATCGGGCGAGGCCGCCGGCTGGGGCTTTTTCGGGCAGGCGCTCCAGCAAATCGTGGTCGTGCCCATGTATGCGCCCGAGCCCGAGATCGCCGCGTGGATCGCCGTGGGCAAAGCCGTCGACCAGGCCGCCGCCGCCGAGCTCAAGGCCACGTCCGCGCTCGAGGTCACCTTCCTCGTCGCCGGCCCCGAGCCGCGCGTCCTCGCCTCCACCCTGCCCGCCCCCGCCGCCGCCGCGCTCGCCCGGCTCCCGCCGCCCGACACCTTCGGCGGCCGGCCGCTCCGCGTCGACCTCCGCGGCGAGGACTACGTCACGACCTACCGCAGCCTGCGAACCGAGGGCGGAGCCGGCGTGTGGGTCGTGTTGCAACGCTCCCTCGCGGCCGAGCTCGAGCCCTCCCGCCGACTCGAGGCGCTCCTCGCGGGCATCACCCTCGCCGGCCTCGCCTCCGCGGTCGTCGCCGCGCTCGCCCTCGCCCGCTCGCTCGCCCTCCCCGTGCAACGCCTCGCCGAGCACACCCGCCGCATCGCCGCGGGGGATTACGAGACTCGGCTCGAACTCCGTCGCCGCGACGAGCTCGGCCAGCTCGCCGACGCCTTCAACGCCATGAGCGCCGGCCTCGCCGAGCGCGACCGCGTGCGCGACCTGCTCGACAAAAACGTCTCCCCCGAGGTCGCCGCCCAGCTCGTCCGCGAGGGCGCCGCGCTCGGCGGCGAAGAGCGCGAGGTCACCGTCCTTTTCTGCGACCTGCGCGGCTTCACCCCGCTGTCCGAAGGCCTCTCCCCGCGCGAGCTCGTCGCCCTGCTCAACCGCTACCTCGACCGCATGAGCGCCGCCATCGAGGCGCAGGGCGGGGTCATCGACAAATACATCGGCGACGAGATCATGGCCCTCTTCGGCGCCCCCGTCGCCGCGTCCGACTCCGCCGACCGCGCCGTGCGCGCCTCCCTCGCCATGCGGGAGGCCCTCGCGGAGTTGAACCGCGAGCTCGCCGCCGAGGGCCGCCCGCCCCTCGCCTTCGGGATCGGGGTCAACACCGCCCGCGTCGTCGCCGGCAACATCGGCTCCCACCGCCGGCTCAACTACTCCGTGATCGGCGACGGCGTGAACCTCGCCGCCCGCCTCCAGACCCTCACCCGCCGCGCCGAGTTCGCCGCCGACATCCTCGTCAGCGAGTCCACCCGCGCCGCCCTCTCGGGCCGCTACGCGCTGCGCGACCTAGGCCAGACCGCGGTCAAGGGCAAGACCCTCGCCGTCCGCGTCCACGCCGTCGACGGCGCCGCGTGAGACGCATCCGCCCGCGGACCGCGGGAAGCGCGGCTCCGCGGCCCGGCTCGTCTCACTCGTTTTCCTCGCGCGGACCGCGCACCACCCGCGTATCGCACATGAAGTCGTGCAAGGTCCGCTTCTCATCGTCGAACGCCGCCATCACGTAGCCGGCGAAAAAGGTGATCGTGCTGAGTCCCTCCGCGAAATACCGGCCGATCACGCGACCCGCCCCCAGGCGGCCGCCGTCCGCGCGCACGAGGCGCAGCCCGAGGATGCGTTTGCCCGGCGTGGCCTCGTGCACCGACATGAAATAGACGTGATAGACGATAGCGATGACGGTGTTGATCACGCCCGTGTAAGCCAGCAACCGGAAGATCCCGGCCCAGTCCCCCGCCGCCGGCGCCACGCCCTCGAAAGCGAGGGCCACCACCGCGCGCTCCACCAGCGTGCCGATTCCGTAAAGCACCACCCAGTCGATCGCCTTCGCCGCCAGCCGGATCCGGAAACCCGCGAAGTTCGGGCGGCCCGCCCCCGCGATCCGCGCCATCATCCGGGCCCGGGCATCCTCGCCCGACACCGACGCGTTTCCCTCCGGCCGATCGGCCCGCGGATAAAACTCCGCCTCCTCCGCCGCGTCTCCCTGCCAGGACGCCGTCGACATCGCCGGCAAGGGCGGCGGCACGGGCAACGCGGGCACGCCCAGCTCCGCGACCGAGGACGCCTTGTCCCAGGCCGCCATGCCGGGCCGCCACACCAGCGTGTCGCCGTTCACCAGGCCCTCCGCGACGCGCGCGTCCAGCTCCTCGCGCCGCATCGGCCCGTTGCGCTGCCCATCCTTCACGAAATACCACGACGACGACATAGTCCCGCACCCTCCGCGCCGCGCCCGCGCTTGGCAACCCGCCATTGCGCGACGACGCCTCCGCCGCTTCGCTCGCGCCATGCCCGCCCGACTCCCGCTTCTGCGCTGTGCCGCCGCCGCGCTCGCCCTGCTCGCCTTCGCCTCGTCCGGCTGCCGCTCGCGCCAGACCGCCGTCGAGACCGCCCGCGCCTCGCAAACGCTCCTGATTGGCAACGGCGCCGAGCCGGGCGATCTAGATCCGCACCTCGCCACCGCCTACACCGAGTTCAACATCATCCTCGCCCTCGGCGAAGGCCTGACCTCGATCGACGAGGCGAGCGGCAAACCCGTGCCCGGCGCCGCCTCCTCCTGGGACGTCTCCGCCGACGGCCTGCGCTACACCTTCCACCTCCGCCCCGAGGCGAAATGGTCCAACGGCGAGCCGCTCGTCGCGGCGGATTTCCTTTTCTCCTACGAGCGCATCCTCCGCCCCGTCCTAGCCTCCGAATACGCCTACATGCTCTTCCCCGTGCGCGGCGCCGAGGCCTTCAACGCGGGCAAGACCGCCGACTTCGCGAGCGTCGGCTTCTCCGCGCCCGACCCGCGCACGCTCGTCGTCGAGCTCGCCGCGCCCACACCCTACTTCCTCGGCCTCGCCGCCCATCAGGCCTGGTTCCCCGTCCACCCGCCCACCATCCTGAAATTCGGCAAGATCGACCAGCGAGGCACCGCCTGGACCCGCCCCGAAAACCACGTCGGCAACGGCGCCTACCGCCTCGCCGCCTGGGTGCCCAACGACCGCGTCGAGATCGTCCGCAACCCCCACCACTGGTCCGACCCGAAAGCAGGCCTCCAGCGCGTGATCTTCTACCCCACCGACAACCTCCCCGCCGACGAATCCGCCTACCGCGCCGGCCAGCGCCACGTCACCTACGACGTGTTGCCCGAGCGCATGGACACCTACCGCGCGCAAAACCCCACGCCGCTCCGCGTCGATCCGCTCCTCGAGACCTTCTACCTGCGCTTCAACACCACCCGCAAACCGCTCGACGACACCCGCGTCCGCCGCGCCCTCGCCCTCGCCATCGACCGCGAGGCCCTCGCCGGCTCCGTCCTCCACGGCTCGCGCCTCCCCGCCTACCACTACGTCCCGCCCGGCGCCGCCGGCTACCGATCGGAAGCCCGCCAGCCCCACGACCCCGCCGCCGCCCGCGCGCTGCTCGCCCAGGCCGGCTTCCCCGAGGGCAAAGGCTTCCCGCGTCTCGAGGTGCTGATGAACACCGACGTCGTGAACACGCGCATCCTCGAGGCCGTGCAATCGATGTGGAAACGCGAGCTCGGCGTCGACGTCGCCCTCGTGAGCCAGGACTTCCGCGTCTACCTCGATGCGATGAAGGGCCTGCGCTACGACATCACCCGCGCGCGCTGGGTCGGCGACTACGACGACCCCAACACCTACCTCGACATGTATCTCACCGGCGGCGGCAACAACCAGACCGGCTGGAGCAACGCCACCTACGACAAGCTCATCGCCGAGGCCGCCGCCGCGCGCGAACCCGCCGCGCGCTTCGCCCTTTTCCAGCAGGCCGAAAAACTCCTCCTCGAGGAGGCGCCCATCGCCCCCGTCCTCTTCGGCGCCCGCGTGCAACTCGTCCGCCCCGAGGTCCAAAACTGGCACGGCAACCTCCTCGGCGTCCGCCGCTACCAGACCCTCAGCCTCGCGCCCGCCCCCTGA
>JACCEB011379571.1_pt1 | contig 38278 bp, 64 predicted proteins | sample 7454761 | NCBI WGS metagenome assembly JACCEB01 (sample SAMN15323454, study PRJNA562643) | freshwater metagenome | isolation source: river surface water | place: USA:Blue River Watershed | collected 2017-08-18
AAATTCCTTGTTTATGTATTTGCGCGCAAGATCTTCTCGGATCTCATCAATAGTTTTCATCGGACTTCTCCCCATTCTCTAAACGAATCGATTTCTTCATGCTTTATAAACGACGGTTTGATGTCACCTGCAACATTCCAAACCAAAGTGCTCGGTACTTTCGGTACGCCTAGATGATCGTCAAGAAAGTATTCTAATCCCTTCATGTCATAGTTTGGCGCAGAGTCTACACCAGTTGACAGCGAGATTTGCTTGGCTCGATCCGCGTCAGTCAAGAAAGCCTTGTGGTAAGACTTCACAGATGCTCGACCAATCTCACCTTTATGCAGGTTTCGAGCAACGGCAACACCGTGGATCTTTGCATTCGGAAAAGCAATCTGCAATGTACGACTGAGCACTCCTGTAGAAATAACCGACACGATGTTCTCTGGTTCTGGTCTATCACCCCATTGCTGCAAGGTCGACTTGACTCCAGCTGCGACAACTAGTTCGTGATCCAATCCGAAAGGTACAAACGTGCCGCCAACTTCTTCGGCGTAATCCTTTGCGTACTTGTTTAGAACTGGCATCGCTGCAATACGACGAAACACTGGTTTTGCTCCACGCTCAATACAAATCAATTGATGATCTGAAATCTGTTTACTAGAAGGCATGAACAAAGTCAGTTTCTTGTCGTACTTTTTCGCAAGAGCAGACAAAGAGATCCCGGCCCAACCAACTCGCGGCTGAACGTAGACGACTTCGTCAGTTTGGATCTTGCTAAACAGCAGATCTCCCCAGCGGCCTTTTGTTCCAAGTCCAGTTTTGGAATCGTCCCAAAGAGTCGCTCCTCCGAAGTCCCGAATCTCTGGTTCAGGTGCTAAATCGTACCAACCGTAGGCTAGATCTAAATAGTAGTCTCGATCCTTACCGTCGACCAAATACTTGTTCGTGTTATCTGAAGTAATCTCAAACATTTTTCTTCCTTTCAATGTGCTTCTCATAAGTCCAGTGTTTTGGATAAGAGATCTTTGCGTTGTGAGTTACTTGCCAAGGTTCTAAATGTTCGTAACCCTTCGGTACGTAACAACCGATGTAGCGGACATAATCGCAAGCGACATCTTCAAGAGACATTGCTTTACCCATTCCAACCTGCTCATCTTTTGGATCCCATGGAGATCTGAACTCTTCAACAATCCGATCCATCGCTGCATCTAGGAACTGGTTACGACTCTTGAAACCACCATTACCAAAGATCAAAGTCAAAGCCTCAATCGCATTCTTGCCATAGTTTACCCTTGAATAAGGACTAACAAGATCTGGGAAGTACTCAGCAACATCCATGACAAATGCCGTCATCTGGAAATGGAAGCACTTGAGTTTCCTAGCGCGATGCCAATCATTGATCCAGTCAACTAGTTCACGAATCGAGTACATTTGCGGATGCGCTGTCACGTGCTCTGTGAAATCGTGAACAAGATCTCCCATGAATTCACCAATGTAGTACTCGCTTGCACGCTTGTAGTTCATCTGTGGCTTTGGGAACATTGGAATTGTGTTACCGATACTTGTGAAGATCGGACGACCGGAAGCCATCTCTACGAGAGCAAACCTCTCCATCTCCTCAACTGTTGAACATTTCTCGGCGAGTTCAGGAATGATCGTGTTTCTAAATCCGTGATCCCAACTAAACGATGCACCAGAACCAGTGATTCGATGGAACATGAACAACCATAGCCACTCTTCGAGAGGCAATGATGCGCGCAGACCATCGTAAACTGGTTTTGCTTGCCACTGCTTCGGGTTATCTGATCCATACCAAACCTGTTGCAAAGCGTTTGAGAATCCAGCAAAGCAACGATCTACCGTGTCGTAAATCGTTATGTGATGCTGCAACGGATCATCGACGTGCAATGGTTCACTTGTGTCGCGACCTTGTTCGCTCGAGATGTTTATCTTCTGAAGAGTCGCAGCTTTCTCATAGTAGCGCTTGAACTCTTCCCAGTGCTCGGTTTCAATAAGTTTAGCGTTCACAGTTATTCTCCAAATCCCATTCGTAGCGAGCAGGTGAAAGGTGTACTGAGCGTGGCTTCTCCATGAAGTCCTCGGCGTACGCTTCTGGATCAATTTCAAACCAACGATCTGGCCATGTCTTTACGTTCTTGAACTTGTTCAACATGATCTGTGTCATTAGTTTGCGATACTCGTTGCGTTCGTTCCAGCTGCCAAAGAAAGGAGTTCCCTTGTAGTAGCCCGTCTTTGGTAGTTTGCGACCTTCAAACTCAATTGGATAAGGAGCCGTGACCTCGTATTCAAAGATCCTGCCTTCCTGCCGAAGATCTTCCAACTGAATGTAAAGATCTTCCAGCATTTCTGCAATTGAATTCATCGGATCTGGTTGACGTCCTAAGTGGTGACGAATGTCAATGTTTCCTGCTTGAATTACAAGTTTTTCAACGCTTTCAAATCCTGCTTCATTCATCAGCTGCAGAACCCCACGCTTCAATAGTCCGTGCAAAGTCAAACCATCATGACGATCCACAACAGTTTTGGTTCGGTATCTAGCAACACTGTGGCTGTCTCCAATCACCAAACGACTTGCGTAACCAACGAGCGCGTTGTGAGTCATAACTCTTGCGTTATCCACAATTGCTTGCACTCGATCCCATTCTTCGTCGGTCAGGTTCCATTCAGTTTTCTCTGCTCTCGGGCGCAACAATCCAACAATGTCTGGCATTGGTCGCTCAAGTGAAACAATACCGTCTGGGCCTTTGGCGATGAAAGCCTTCAAGCGTTCAACATGTTCTGGGAGCCAACCGCCATTCAAGTTGTAAGTGTCTTTGAATTCCATTCCGTGACTGATTACCCATACGTCAGCATCGTGAATCATTTCAAGATCTCCGAAAGCCAACTCGGCATCATAACCAGCGTCCTTTAGCATGCACAACTGTGTGCGAGGCCAAGAAGATCTGTGAGAGTGGATCCGTGAAGTAAACGGTGTGATTATGTCGTCGATTACATACTTCACTTTGCACCTTCAATCGCTTGAGCAACGAGTTGCTGTGCTACTTCGTCTGTGCCTTCTTCGATGACAAGATAGCCGTGGAATTCTGCGTAACGCTTGTAAAAGTCGTACACTTCATCGACGTGTTCATCCTTGAGATAATCTTCGCCACGATCTTTGAGTCGCTGCTTGACAACTTCAATCGGCGGTGCCATAATTACTCGAACTGCACCTTTCATACCAAGGTAAAGTTCGATGTTGTCTTCCCAAACACCTTTGACTTTTGATTCGCCACGGTAGATCGGACCGTAGATCATTTCACCAACATGCCAACGATCTGTCACAAGGAATTCTTTTCCTCGTAGTCGTAGCAGTGGATCCACGTATTCCTGTTCGACGGTTCCGACAGGAACTCCTCGATGGATCTTGATTTTGTCGAAAGTCTTTGGAATAGTGTCCAATAGTTTTTCAACAAATGTTGACTTACCTGATCCGTCGACTCCCTCGACAATGATGATCGGCATTTGTTTCCTTTCTTATTTTGTGTACTCTTCGAGTACTTTCATACCGTCTAAGTCTATCACTTGAACGGAGATTACTTTGCTGTCTGTCTTACCGCGGCGATTCCAATAACCGTGTGCAGCATTTTCAGCGTCTTCTGGATAGCGGAACTCTTCGTCCCACTCTTTGATTACAGTTTCGCCTAAGTATTTGCGAGTCGCGTTGATTCTGAACAAAAACATTTTTACTCCCAAGAATAGTTGTTAGCGATGTAAGCCTGCGCAAGTTTTACCGCGCGCTTGATCTTTGCGTTAGTTGCTTCGCTCCAACGCTCGATTAGCCACTGACTGTCGATTACGTCTTGGATCTTTACTGCTTCTTCGAGTGAGCACTTTGCTGCCTCTGCTACCCATTGAGTGTGAATGTTCATTTCGGACTTCCTTTCCTTTGAGGCACTTTGCCTCATAAGTTCATTCTACTATGTTTCTGCACAAAATGTACGATTTTGATGAAAAAAAAGATCTTTTTTAGAGACGCTCAAATCCAAAGTCTGCGACAGTGTAAAAGACGCCATCGATCTGAACCTCGTCACCAACAGATAAAGCAGTGTGAGGACGTGGTGTTGGCATGATGTTCTCAATTGCATTCCAGAACGCGCCTGAATAAAGGTTGGTGTCACGATAAATAGTGTTCAAGATCTCTGTGTGGTCGTCAGTTGAAAACTCGTGATTGACCGCCAGAGAGGCTGTGGTACGTACATCGTTAGGGATTGATGGGTGAGGTTCGCGTACCCAGGTGATTTCGATTGCTGCCATTTGAATCTTCCTTTCATGTGAGCACCTTGCCCAACAAGATCCACTCTACACTGTTTTCGTACAAATTGTGCGTTATTTTGAAGAAATAAATAACATTTTGGTAAACTCGTCATCTAGCAAAAACCACTTACCTGAAACCATGTCGTAAACCGGAGAAGTCAAAGGATCTTCCCAAGAATCCAACTTCCAACCGTATTCTTTGGCTTTCATAGCACGATCGAAATCAGACTCGATCAAACCATTGAACAACGAGCACATAACGATAATGTTTGACGGTCGATCCAAGATCTTAGATCCACCCATACCGCGATTGATCCGATGCTGCGGAATCAGCGTGTCATCGGTTTTGCCACAATGCAAACAATGACGATCACGCTTTAGGTACTTTGCGAATTGACGACTCGTCATCTTCATAAGGATCTCCTCTAAAACCTATTTGCAACTCTGGTTGCGTCGTGTAATCCACGCGCTCGGTAATAATAGAAGAACCGTCGCGGAAGATCTCTTCACCTTCTTCAGGCTCTCCGCAGAAGTGATTATCTCGCCAATCGTCCAGGAGTTTGACGGCAAGGTTATCGTCTGCTTCGATTTCAAAAGAACCTCCGCAACGGCAAGTTTCTATTACTCTCATTTACAAATGTGCATTCCTGTAAGTTAGTTCAACCATTCGCGCCTGAGTTTGAACAGACATCTGAGCTTGTTCAAGAAGACGCAACTTTGTTTTCACACGGTTGAATTCTGCTCGAGCAAGATCTTCCTGAAACTTTGCTTCAGCAGCAGCAATCGTCGCAGTCGCAGTTCTCTCTGCAACATTACCAGTTGCTTCAAGAAGAGCATGCGCTTCAATTGTCTCAGTTTCAAGAACAGCTTTAGCCAATTTCACTTCAGCATCGTAAAGAGCCGTGATCCCGTTTGCGGCAGTCTCACGGATCTCTACAAGTTCACTGATAATCGAATCAGGGGTTTTGATGTCCATTAGTCTGGGAGTTCCTGAGCCAACTTGCTGATCTTGTCCAAGATCTCTTTACCAGCATTTGCCTTATTAGCAGAGATCCACAAAGTACGAGCCTCAGCCTTAGTAGTCATCTTGGTCAAAGCGTCATTGTAGTCAATAGTGTTTGACATTACTGGTTGTTGAACTGGTGAAATACCGCGTTCTACTTTTTCCATTTCTTCACGACTGGTACGCTTGTTTCCTGAGAAGTTAGCGTTTGCGAGAGCTCTACCGATTGCAGAAGTTTCGCAATTCTCGAGAGCCGACGTTTGATTAGCCATACCTGCGCCGTCCATCTCAAACGCGAGACCGGTAGCTTTAGGTATACCAGCCATCTGATCTTCAGCTGATAAAAAGACCGCCGCATAAACAACCCAAGTCTTACGATCACGATCTTGAGCTGTTGTCTGATTGTTGGTGATGATTCGTCCATCTGGATGTGCTTCATAGAATCTCCTGATTCTGACTTCAACGGTTTCGTAATCGTCTAGATTGAACTTAGCCATTGTCTTTTCCTTTCTATTTGTTCACGAGGAACGGGGTTCCTGCGCCTCGAGCTTGACGAGAAACCATTGGGTTCCCGTTTATTAGACCACGACGAGCTTTGCCCATCTTAGCCAAAACTTCAACCTTCTTCAGGTTGGCAACTTCTTGAGCAACATCCAAGTTTGCTAGAGCCTGAAAGTATTCGCTCCCAAGATCTCCGAGCTCAACTTCTAACTCTGGATCAATGTCAGGGTGAAGCGCACGAAGAGTCTCAAGAGTTGAGTTAGCGCCATCAAAATCAGGTGCCTTGTCTTCCTTGATGTACTCAATGAAGCGAGTGACCATGTGAACAGCAACTTCCTGCTCAAAGTCGTTAGCCTCAAGTTCGTATTCACGATACTTGTTACCGTGGAACAGGCAAACAACGTACGCGTGCTTCAAACCAAAAGTCTGCATGTACCACTGAACCTGAGTCTTGTAATACTTAGGAACATCGTCTTTCCAGTCGTCTTCATACATTGCAGTCTTGATCTCGACGATTCCGAGCGTGCCATCTTCTCGTTCGTAAATAGCATCTGGATTGGTTACTTGAAACTCACGCTCGGGATGACGCCAGGTTCCGACATTGCGATGGATCTTTAGTTCTGGATGTGACTCTTCAAACTTGTCGATGATTACAGACTCGAGACGAGTTCCCCACTCCATAGATTCATTCACAGAGATCTCGCCGGTAATTTTGCCCGTTTTCTGTGCCCACAAAGTGAACGGTGAAGTCCACTTGCTGAAACCACAGATCACGGCAACTTCAGATCCGCCAATACCTGACTTTCTAAGATCCAACCATTCTTGCGAACCGCTTGGATAATTTCCAAGAAAAACTGCACCAGTACGACGTGCAAGCTCATCTTGTGTTAGAGTGACATTAGCCATCTCTTAACTTCCTTTCTAGGTGGCCGAAGCCTCCAATTGTTTTCAGTTGGGGGCTTCTTTTATTTGCCCTTGAGAACACCATACACCTAGCCAGTGACATTTATACGATTTGTGTAGAAAATCTCATAACTTTTTCGAATTTCTTGATCCACTATCTTGACAAGTTTCCTATTTGAAGGACTTGAATGTAAGGCAAAAGTCTCTGACCAACCGTAAACCATTTCCTCGTCGTCAAGCCAATGGACCAACCGGTATTTATTAGCCAAGATCCCTAATGAGATCTGCTCAGCTCTCTTGGCAACCTTCATGTCAGGCGTGATCCACCAGGCAATCAAAGACCAACCAGAACCGTACCTGGATTTGATCGATTCAATGTCCTTTGTAATTCCAAGTTTGCGGCAAGCCAATTGCTTGTTTTGAATCAGATAAACAAAACCTTTGTTTTCCATTATTTATTCAATGCAATCTGAATCAGTTTGACAGCCTTTTTGACGCGCTTGCGGGCTCCTGGAGCCGAGATCTTCTCGAGCATTGCTATGTCTCTGTAAGTGAACTCTTGTTCAAACTTCCAGATTAGAACTTTCTGGTGCTCAACGCTGAGATTACCAAAAGCAAGTTTGACATCCAAAACCATTGTCCTAGCGTCGTCAAGGACCGGATCATAAGAATCAAGTAACTCGCCTGTTTGCGGATGCACGCGTCTTGTATTAGATCCAGTTGAATTGAACATGGCAACTAGCGCTCGTTCAATTTGCTGTGTCGAATACTTAGAACCAGAATCCAAAGGTGAACCAGATCTTTCTTGTTGTTCGGCCATGCAAAAACCATGGGCTTTCCTGCGCAAAGCTGTGATGAGTTTCATCTGACCGTCAAGTTCGTTGCGATAACGGATCACGGTTTCAATGTTTTCGTAAAGCCAAAGGATCAGTTCAGATTCAAGATCTTCTGCATCCACCAATGACCACTTGCCGGCAGAACGCCTCGCAATGTTTCTTGCAATGTTTTCTTCCCCCTGCAAGATGGGACTGAGTGGTTTATTCATAATTTGATCGTATCTTGTGGTCGTTCAACCAATAGTTGAAGGTCACTCGGTGTTTCTAAAAGTAATCACCGGAGAAAAAGAAAAACTCCCCAAAGCTTTCGCTAAGGGGAGTCTCCTAGTTGCAACTACTTTAGATCGTCGTCTTCATCTAAGTCCGATAAATCGCCAATGTCGTCGTAATCGATCTTGTCATCAGCGGCCGTTTCAAGTGCTTCCTTGATTTTGTCGTTACTCTCTGCAGCTTTCGTAGCAGCCGAACGGAAACCTTGTTCCACATCGTCAAGAGTAAGTTTACCATTCCACGCCAATTGAACACCAAAAAAGATGATAACAACTGAGAACGTGGTTGCCATTGAGATCAAACCGCCAACCATCCAGTCGGCTTGCACCGCGGCGCCAATACCCATTCCAGGGATAAAAGCAAACATCGCGATACCAATAGATCTGACAACAACTTGCCTAATTAGATCTTTCATTTCAATTCCTTCTTACAAGTTTCACAAACTTTATTCTCAGCAGTTGGTGTTGGCATTTCTAATACAGGCTGAGCAGCAAGAGCTTTTGCGCGCTCCTGACTTGCAATGGACTTGGCAATGAACGCGTGCGCGTCGTAAACCTTGCCGTAGAAAACGCCGTCCTTTGTCAAGGACAATGTAAAGTGCAAGTGCACACCAGACGAGGCCGAACCCGAGGTTCCAGCGAGTCCTACGGTATCGCCAGACTTCACTTTTGTACCAACCTTCAAAGGACTCTGCTTGTCCAGGTGACAGTATCCAAAGAAGTGTTTTCCAACTTGCAACACGACGACCCAACCGAGCACGTCTGACCACTTGTTCAAAACGATCACGCCATCGTTTACTGCTGGACATGGCGCACCTTTCTTCATGCCGTTCCAATCCACACCTCTGTGAGGACCTAAACCCATGTTCTTTCGAGCTTGAGAATGCGAACCAAAGTGATCCGCCAACATTTTATCTGGAAACGGTTGACGCCATTCACCCATTAGAGAATCACAACCATTCCTGGAACCAAAGTTTTGCCACTGTTCTTTGCGACAAGATCCTTTGCAAACTCGTGCTTCTTTGCTTTACCACAGTACTTTGCGGCGATTGACGCGTAAGAATCACCATCGACAACCTTGTGAGTCTTAGCCACAACAGGTTTAGTTTCTATTGGAGAAGTTTCAGCTTCTTCAATTTGTTCTAAATACTCGTCAGGAAGATCTTCCATCTCGGCTGCGAGTGAAGCCATTTTTGCCATGTTATCTCCTTAGATTCCAATTAGAAGCAATGGTTCGATTGCATTTGGTCGAGCAAACTCAATCCATTCAGTGCCGCTGTAAATGTAAACGGTTTTCTTTGTTGTGTGCACAAACAATTGGTTGGCGGTTGGACTAGTCGGAAAACTTGTTCCAACGCTCTCATCAGCTTTACCATTCAAAGTTGTTTGCAAGTTTGTCACATCTGCAATTGAATGCGTGTGACTAGTTGCAGCCTTACCAGCAAGATCTGTGGTTAGGTTAGTTACTTGAGATTGTGCGATTGTAATTGGATCGCTTCCAGCAGATCCGTGAGTGCTAGCGTGACTCGTTGGAGTACGAGAATTCGACAACCTAGAATCTGTAGTAATAACAGCCGTACCGGTTATCGAACTTGGAGACAAACCAGAAGCGGTTATTTTTGCATCGGTGATTGAACCATCGGCTACGGAGGCGGTGACAGAGTCGTTCACCCAGTAAGAACCATTATGAACAATTGCTTGACCAGCTGTCGGTGAGGTAATCTTGACATTATGCAACTCGTCAATCTCGTAACCGTTCTGAACGTGAACAAAGATCTCACCGTTAGAACTGTTTACCCTGGTGACTACACCGATGTAAACCATGTGATCTGGTGCGACGGGTTTATTTGCGATGCCAAAAACAAGTCCGCCGGCCGTAGAAGCAGACAACCAAACAGGATCTCCAATCGTGGCTGCGCTAGTATCTAAACCAGCAAGATTGCCTTCAGTAATCACGTACCCAACAGAATTGTTGAACAGATCTTGAGCAAGAATACCTAGAGTTTTTGAAGACGAGAACTCAGCGTTCGCTTGAGCTTTGCTAATAAGTACGTTGGTACCATTAGCACCCGAAACATAAACAGCCGAACCTTTGACAATCGTTGCTCCGGAGCTATTCTTTACCGTGATTCGCGACTGCTCCATTGAGGAGGATAGTTCAGTCCTTACGGTTTTGAATTCCGTCGCAACGCGTGTCGCCAAATCAGCAATGCGCGTTGCTAAAGACATTTACTAAACCAGTCCCGCCTCAAAAGTGGTGACAAAGTTAGTTGTAGTGTCACCAACGTTAGTAGTCAAAGTCGACAGATCCGATGCTGAAGCCTTTGAATCAAGAGCAGTCTGAAGACCTGTCACATCGCTAATAGCGTGGGTGTGAACAAGATCAGCCTTACCAGCAACTAGGTTGGTAACAGTAGTGACAAAATTAGCGTCATCACCAATCGCTGCAGCAAGCTCGTTCAAAGTATCTAGAAGAGCCGGTGCACCATCAACAAGCGCAGCAACAGCGTTTGAGATCTCGGTGTTAGTCTTGCTTGAAGACCAAACCTTGTCCGTCGCCGGAGTGGTGTCGTCAATCAGTGCAAGAACCTGACCAGAAACGTCTAGGTTGTCAATCTGTGACTGCAGATCAGTAAGAACACCATCGATAGTGGTCAAAGTTCCATTGATAGTTGAAATGTCAGAACCAAGACCAGCAACTGCAGCATCATTGCTAAACTCATAGTTTGAAAGTTCAGTTGAAAGCGAACCGATGCTTGCCTTCAATTCATTGATAGCAAGAACTAGGTTACTCTTAGCGGTGGTGTCCAGACCCGAAAGATCTGTAGCGTTGCCGTTTACAAGAGTACGAACGGCTTTGACCTCGGTCGCAACGCGAGTCGCTAGGTTGGAAATGTTAGTCGCAAGTGACATTAGATTAGTCCATTCTCAAAGATCAGCGTCATCTCAACCATGTCGTCGTAAGCCGGGTGAGGCTGAGGATTGACGACGTGAGTTTGAATCTGCTCTGTAGCATTTTGCTCGAGAGAGTCGAGCCACTCTTGTTCGGTTCCAACGAAACCATGTGCAACCGCAATCTCGTACGCAGAAGATCCACGCTCACCTTTAGCAAAATAAACGTTTAGGTGTTGACCAGGTTGCTTGACGATCTTGATGTCGTCATTTGCCGGTGCAATTACTCTGATTTTACTCACGGACCACCTCTGGACTTACGAGAACCTTACCCTCGACCAACCGTATAACCGGTTCGCCACCAGGCGCTGTGATCTCCATAGCCCAGACGTATCGAGGAAGGACAAGTAAAGATGTTGACTCTGCAGGAATAACCAAACTGATAGTTGCGCTAGGCACATCGATTTCTGGCATGATCTCCAAAACCAAATCTGTGTCAGCTTTTTCACGGATCTGAACCGTAGCAGTGTAACCAGTTAGGTCAAACAGAGTGCCATCTTCTTCAGCGTATTCGAATTGTCTTTCAAATGTGGCACCGGCTTCGATGTGCAACGGGTAAAATGCTGCCATTTTCAGCCTCCAATTAGTTGTGTCACCAAAGATCCACCAATGCCACCGCCAACTAGAGCTGCACCCATGATCAGGTACCTGAATTGCTCTAGGTTGCGGATACGCTTTTCATGATCCAGAATGTTTCTTTCTGTCCATGTGATGTGATTTGGAAGACGCTCGTTCAAGATAGTTACTTGACGCGTTAGTTCAAGTATTTGCTCTTCCATAATGAACTACTCCGCGAAAGGTAGTTCGAATTCGACCCAAGTTACAGTCTGCTCATCCCAGTAGTAATGCTTTCCATCGGTTGGGTACTCTAGTGGTGGTTCCCACTTCCAGAGATCTTTATTCCAAACCCATGAAGCAAATGGTTGAGGTTGCATGAACTTGCCTGAAGTAACGTCATAAGCAAGACCGATGTAAGCGACATGAGTCTCATCAGTAACTTCTAGAACGTTGTGATCTGGAAATGCAAGTACGAGCATTCCAGGTTCATCGCCAACAACAATGTTGTCAACGATGTTTGTCGCCTTTGCAACTAGAGCAAAACTAGTCATTTACTAACTCCAAACAATGATCGATAGGTAGCCTTGACCGCCTGAGCCAAGACCTTGGTTTTGTGGACCAGCTCCACCGCCACCACCGGCACCAGTACCTCCACCAGTAGGGTTGATGTTACCCATGTTTCCATAGTGTCCACCTTTTCCACCCTGACCAATAGCTGAACCGCCACCGCCACCAGCAGACCAGTTGCCGTTTGCATCGCGGTCACCGCCAAGACCACCGGCAGCAACAGTCCAGAACGAAGGCATTGCAACGCCAGACCCAGATCCACCAGCACCATAACCAGTCGAAGCTCCATTAGATCCGTTAGATCCACCAGCGCCACCATTTGATCCTGGGTTTCCGGCTCGACCGCCACCAGAACCACCGGCACCATTTGAACCGTTACCACCAGCAAAACTTAGCGCACCGATAGTTGTTGTACCACCGCTACCGTTACCGCCACCACCGTTTCCGATAGTTAGCGTGTAAGTACCAGCGGCAAGAGTTCCAGAACCCCAATAACCTGATCCACCACCGTATGACCAGTTGCCGCCGCCGCCGCCGCCAAGACCATAAATCGTTGCGCCAGCCGGTACGGTTACGCTCTGCGATGAAGAGTAATTTGTAATTGTACCAGTTTGGGTTGTAAGTTGATTGCCGATCTTCTCGACTTTCAGAGATCCAATAAATACTGATGAAATACTTGTCGCGCCATTTGGAAGATTCACAAAACCGCGGAATGGGTTTGCGGTTGAACCAGTGTCATCATCGACAAGAGTGACAGATTCTCCACCAGAGAATGAAACGCCATAGGAACCTGGCGAAGATGTCAGGCTTGAACCGTAAAGCGTAACCATGTAGTAACCAGCTTCAAGGTTTACTACGCTACGCTTTTGAGATCCAGCGTCAGAACTTTGCATCCAGTAAGCTGGTTGGGTAGCACTTGAAGTCGCGCCACCGATTACAGAAATAGCCATCTTTAGCTGTTCTCCTGTCCAAACGCCATGAAGGTTAGTGCATTAGCAGTACTTGAGCGCACGGAGATCACGTCGGTCGCTGCCATGGTAATACCTAGCGTCATCGCCGTAGTAGAGTTTGCAGCAATGCTTACGTCATAAACGATTGCATTACTAACCGCAGCAGTAGCACCAGCAACGCGAACAAACACTCTAGCAGTCGCGGTAGAACCGGTGACGTTACTAATCGAGATCGTCGAGATGATAGCGCTAGTTGCCGCTGGAACCGTGTAAAGGTTAGCGTTGTTGGTGTCTGTCGGAGCAGACTGACCAAGCACCTTGAATGTAGTTGCCACTTATTTTCTCCTTATTTTTAGGCGCCCATTAGCAAAAACTGGGATTGTAGATCTGGTATGAAAGGTCGCCACTCAGATCCAGACCAAACTTCGTGGTATCCAATAGTTGAATTGTAACCAAAGGTTTGATTTGCAATTGGATTGGCTGGACGTGTTTCAGTTGTCCAAATACCGACGCGTTGACCCATGAAAGATCTCCGGTCGAGAATCATTGACTGGCTAATTGCCGTAGTGTCATTCGGGATCACCACGTAACCGAGTAGCATTTGATAAACGCCGACATCGGTTTGTGTCAAAGTTGGTGCAACCGGATTCGCCACGACTTCATCGCCACGAACAGCCTTTAGAGTTACACCATTAGCGACAGGATCCAACTCTAAAACAATAGCATCGATGCGAGTATTTGTTCCAGATGAAAGAATCGTGATCGTCGCTGCATCGGTATTGATGTAGTAGTGACCTCGAATAAAGGCTTGACCAGCGCTAACGAAAACAACTAGACCAGATTCGTCTGCAGTGATCTGAAGATTGGCATCGCCAGGGATTCCTTTTACGCCGTAATCTTGAAAGTTTCGAGCCCATCGACTAAACTGTGATTCAGTTACGTCTATGTTCTCAAACGGGAATGACGTTTCTGCCATTGCGACTCCTATTTCCGTTCTAGTTGACTAATACGTGAAGATTGTGCAAGTTGTTGCGTGATGATCTGGGTTTCATAATCAAGCATTTTTGGTTCACCAATTGTGGCTGCAATTCTAACTCCATCATCAGCAACCATCAAACCGACTTCAGTAACAACGCTGACTAGTTCTGTATTACCAACAACAACTGTTAGTTTATCGCCAAGGTTCCAGTCAACGCCGTAAAGCATGGTCGTATCATCGCTAGGGCTAATGTTTACCGATACAACAGTTTTACCGTCGGTCGCCAAAACCTCTGCAGCAGCTTGTGAGGCTTCCTGTCCTCCACCATCATGGAAGACTTCAATGCGTCTTCCCCAATCTGATTCTGCCGTCAAACTTGTAGAGTTAGATTGTTCGCTGAAGTCCCTGGTTGTGCCAGAACCATTACCGCCAACAATTATTCTAGTGGCTTTCGGTTGACTAAACGCGTATTCGCTTTGTTTCAATCTTCCATTTTGCAAGTCAAGGCGGACGCTAGCAGATCTATCTATCGGCTGATAGACAATGAAATGCAGTTCATCATCGACTTGCTCGATGGTGTATCCAAGATCTGAAACTTCAGCTAAACCGGAGATTAGTTCCTGAATAGTTTGGAACCGTCCTGATCCTGAGACGCTAGTACCGCGACCCTGTGATGGTTCGACAACCAGTTTGGAGATCTTCCTGGACGCTGGAGCCAAACTACCGATGTTTGCGTCAACATACTGCTTTATGAGATCTTCTGCCAAACCAGTTCGCTCATCGTATGCGGCAATCTGCAGGTTCATGTCATCCGTAGAAGGCACTGGGTAAGCCAAGCGCTCTTTCAAGATAACAGAATCATCTACTCCAGTAATTGTGTAAGTTCCGGAATAGTCATCAATGCTTTGAGTCGTATTGACAGAAATTGCCGGACCGGATAAGAGCGTCGTGGATCCAAAACTAACTATGACACCAGATCCTGGTTGAACTAACATCTCGGCTAGGCGGTGTCCTACAGGAAGCTGGCAACTCCAAGTGCCAATCTCGTTCTTTCTGAGAACCGCGTGGAATCCGACAAGATCTTCCGGCATCAATTGACCAAGACGTTTCAAGTTCTTGTCACGGACCTCAACGGTTAGGTCAGTAATCTTCATTAGTGGATAACCTCGTATCTAGGAGAATACTCACAGATGATCCTGGTGTCAGGTGAAGCATCATAACCGGTGATCGAGATTGTTGAATCACCAGGTAGAAGACTGAACAACTTTGGCGCTGCCGACAATCTGAAGTAACTATTCGTTCCTTCTTCATCATAAACCTCACCGGTTTGCGTGTCTACAGTAAATTGCTTACCTGCTGGGACTTCATCGGTGAAACCAAATGACAATGAACCGTTGCTGATAATCAAACCCTTGATAGGACCCTTGATTGTCCACTTAGGTTGAATCGCAACATCGCCCTCATTGTTGACTTCGATAACGCCAAGGGTTTGACTGGATGAAACGCGCAGTTTGGTCAACTCAGGTAAAAGACCTCGACCGGTAGATCCAGATCCAACAGTGAAACTCTGAGTTTGTACCGACTCCCAATAAGGTTGAGGTGCTTGGAGTTGAATTACCCAATTACAAAAGTAGATGTTCGCATCTGAACCAAACTGGGTCTCGGCGCCGCCAACGTAGTGAACGTCAAGACTTAGTTTCTGGCCGTCTTTGTAAGTTGCCTCTAGTTTAGTTGCGCCCTTGCTAGTTTGCAACAATCTCGCCAGTCTGCGCAGTTTAGTCTGAACGTCAAGTTCATTTGACCCGATGATCGTTATCGGAAGATCAAGATCTCTAACACCACGCTTAGTGTGACGCCAAACTCCACCGTCGCCAGCAGAAGGATCGATACGCACCGAAGTAGTCGGGATACCAAAACCCATAACTCCACTAGTAAGAACATAATCGCCAGAATTACTTAGGACGATCGTGTCGCCGTTCGAACCAGTTAGCGACATTGTTACATCTACCATGCGGCAACCACCTTAGCTCGTTTCATAGCAACCAAAAGAGCCTGTTCAGAATCTAGAGACTGATTTGGCGCTGCGTAGTAGTTTACGGTTGGAGTATTGTTTGCTCCATTGATTCCCATCATGCGCTCGAAATCCTTCAAAGGAGTCACAACTTCTGGACCAGCTTCACCAATCAAAGCATTAGTCGGCCTAGTCACAAACCCGCCATCAGCTAGCGCGATCTTTGAACCAGTCTTTGAACTAGTTACCGGCTGGTAAACCGTCTCAACGACCTTAGTGATCTTGATCGGCTCCATCGCGAGAGCACGAGCAGCCTTGATGTCGCTATTGATTGCGGCAATTTCTTTAGCGTGACCAGACAACTTGCCCTTGAATTCCACCAGAGCGTCATTGAACTCTTTCTGAATAGTCCTTAGAGAATCATTCAAGTTCTTGGTTGCTTCAGTCAGGGCGTTTTGTAGTTCTTGCTGAGCTGCAGCCATAGCCTCATCGCGGGTAACCTTCGCAGCTGCCATGCCCTCATCAAAAGCTGTCTGAATCTCGACTTGCTTTTCCTTGTAAAGAGTTTCCTCGGTAGCAAGAGCAATTACAAGATCCTTTTCAGCTTGCGAATAGAGATTACGCAATGCTTCAGTTGCCAGGCCTTGCTTCTCGTACATCGTGTTAGCAAGGTTATCCATTCCGTGAGCGGCAGTAGTCTCAGACTCAGCAAATAGAGCCTGTAGTTCTGCTTGGCTTTCAGGGGTTGCCGCAAGAATCGCCTTAGCCATCGCGTTACCAGCGTCCGGCCCTTGAGAAACAACCTGCTCAATAAAAGTCTGTGAGAAACCAGCCGAAGCCAATGAACCAGCATTGGCGACAAGATCTCTGGCGGCTTTGAGCTTGGACTTCAAAGACCCAATTAGACCTGTGACATTCTTGTTAGCCAAATCAGCAAAAGTCTTCCCAACATCGACTGCGGCTACAGACTCGAACGCGCTACGTAGTCGATCTTTAGACTGCTGAATAATGTCAGCCATCTTGTTTGCAAAGTCTTTTTGAATCGACGCAACATTTGCTGCGTGATCCTTGTCAAGAGCCGCCATCTTTTCATTGCGGTCCTTCGTCAACCTCTCAACAGTGTCGTTGTAAGCCGCTGTGATCTTTGCGGAATCAGCTGCAAACTTCTTGTTCGCAGAGTCAACCGCCTTGTTGTAGACGTCTTTAGCCTTAGAAATCTTCGCGCCGGTAGTCTTGAAAAGATCCTTGATCTTTTTAGTTGTCGCAGCGGCGCTTTTAGCAGCAGAACCAGAAGTCGCGCCAGTTTTACCAGCGTTACCAAGATCAAAACCCTGGCCATAAAGAGACTTGGCGTCAAAAGCACCAGTGCCAGTACCTTTACCGTTCATCAGCTTCTGGATACCAGGATCCATCTTGCCGCTGACCGATGCCGTAATCTTGATCGGTTTGATACCCATCAAAGACATGAAACCTTCGATTAGGGGTTTAATCGCATCCCAAACCGGCTTCAAAGTTTTCATCAACCACTGGAATCCTTGGACAATAGCATCAATTGCTACAGTCAAAACCCCACCGAACATTTCAGCAAGTTTAGTCCAGTATGGAATGAAGTATCTAACGAGAATGTCAGCCAACCAAAGAATGATCGGAATCAGAACTTTCTCAAGTAGCTTGACTAACGGAGGTAAAACTGCCTTGACAATTACGCCGAACAAACCGGCAACAGCAGAGATTAGTGGCATTAGACCAATGAACAAATCGATTAGCGGAGGAAGAATCGCCACAATAATGTCGCCGACAGTTCCAGCTAGCATTGCAAAAACGCCAATCAAAGGATCTAGAGCTGGCATGATCTGTGTCAAAGCGTTGGTAACTGCATCGAAAATAGGGATCAAAGCCTGGAAGACCTTGAACAACAATGGTCCAGCCATTTCAATGATCGGATTGATAGCAACCATTAGCTGACCAAGAACAGGTAAAAGCGAGGTTCCAAGAGTCGACTTCATGTTCTCAAAGTTTGCAGTCATAGTTTTCTGAGCGTTACCAAAGTCAGAAGCATACTTGACAAAGTCACCTTGCTGCAAGTTGGTCTGCGCCAAGATCTCAGCGTGAGCCGCAAGAACCTTTTGCTGCGGAGTCAAAGCCTGGTTAGTAGTCTCGATAAGACCCATTGCCATTGCGCGCTGGCGAAGACGGGCGTCGTCAAGCATTACACCAAATCGACGAAGCGGTTCTGTTTCGCCCATCAAACCAGACTGAATCGCCGCAAGAGCGTCGGCGGTAGGAACGTCGTTGAATGATCCAAGGTCACCAGCGAGTTGAACCATCTGAGTGGCAAAAGTTGCGGAAGCTTGAGAGGATAATCCAGCAGAGGTTGCAAAAACACCCATGGACTTGGCCGAGCGCAGTGCTTCAACTTCAGTCAAACCAGCAGTTGTTGACGCAGTCTTAGCAAATGATTGAATTGTTCCAGCGGCTTTACCAAATACCTGGTTTACGCCTTCGAACTCTGCTTGAAGGTTACTTCCGGCTTTTACTGCGTCAGCAACAAAGTTTCCGATTCCAATTGCTGCAAAAATACCTGCGGCACGACGAGCAACTTTTCCAAGATCTCCAAGGAAACCGCCACCGAAACTCTTACCAGCATTTACACCAATTTTGCCTAGTTCGCCAGAAAGCTGACCGTTTAGTTTAGATGCAACTCCGTCAATACGCGGAACGATCTGAACATACGCTTCTGCAATTCTACTCGCTGGCATTAGTGTCCCTCTGGTTCATTCTATTCAAAAGCTCGATGACCCTATCGCGATCCTGTCGCTTCCTACCAAGTTTAGCGGTGTTATCCGCCGGCCAAGGTGTTGGATAAGGCTTTGGTTTCTTTTTGCTATTCACAGCGGCAAGCAGATCAAACACGTGCGACATGACCATCCACTCACGACTAACCGGGTATTCCCACTTAGACATCACAGATTGGATCCACGAAGAAGGATCTCTGACTAGAACAGCAATGAGATGTATTGCTTCAAGCCAAGTGACCGTGTCACCTATGTCAAAAATGCTTAGCTGAAAACGATTGCGGAAATCGTATGCAAGTTCAGATGTGTGCTCCTCGATTAGCTCTCGGAGCTTGAGGATTCCCCCACTGAGGCACCTTGAGTCCAACCGTCTAGCCACTTGCTAAACTCTGTTGCATCCATAGAATCGATTGCTGCAAGTTCCTCAGAGTTTTCTGGCATCACTGATTCAAGAATAGTGAACACCTGATCTGATTCGTTCTTTGCGTTTCGAGCCTTACGGATTGCTCCCATTGGTAGAGAACCGAATGCTGGAATCTGGTAAGTCTTTCCCTCGTGGGTAAACTCGTACTTCTTTTTTGCGGCCATTTGTATCTCCAAAATTGTGCGGTTGCGGTCATTGTAAAACTAGACCTGTGCGGGAGAGCGACCGCTGAACTACTCTCCCGCGCAGGGGCTTAGTTACTTCTTACTCAAATTCAGAGAAGAAGACGTCTGCAGTGCGACCGTCTGCTGCGTAAGCAGTTACAGTCACGCCGTAACCTACAGCTTCACCGTTCTGGATCTGCTGAGCTTCGACGGTTAGGATCTCACCCGATGGGACATAGTGACGAATTGCCTTAGCACCGTCTACAACGTCGATGACGAATGACTTGCGTCCACCGGTAGATGCAGGGTTTACCTGGATCTTACCGTCAACCATAGTGCCGCCGAAGTAAGCTTCGATAACAGCCTGAGTGGTTTCGAGTAGCATGAACTGATAGGTTACAGTACCTTCAGTTACAATCTCGCGTACTAGGTCAGCATTCTGCCAAGCACGGATCTGGTTGGTTGAGCGCTCCTGAGTGAAGGTAACTCCGTCAGCCGAAACATAACCTAGCTCGGTAAAGCCAGTCAGAGTCGAGGTCGACGAGGTTGGAGCAGTTGCAGAAGTAGCACCGACATAAACCTTGCCGGTAATACCCACTACAACATTGTCGGCAGTAAGTGCCATGTGTTTTCTCCTTACGTAAGGGGATTTGGGCGCCTAGATTTCAGGCATTGTTTTCTGCGGTGCAGAAACTTAGAGATCGTAACCCTTTGTGATGATCTCCAAAGTCATGTAGCGAACTTCCTCTTCGCTTTCCTCGTCGATTCGAACAGGTGAAAGAATCACTTCGACAAGTTTGATGTGTTCACCGGTGAGAGTGCGAACTAAACCGGCAACCATGTAAGAAAGATCAGACGCATCAGCGTAAGACTTTGCAAAAACAGTGAGACCAATTCTGGTCATTTTTCGAACATCATCGAGTTGCGGTCCGCCATCGGATCTAACAACAATGATTCGTTCAGGATAAGGAACAACTTTTGGTCCAGGTTTTATCGTGCTAACCCAAACATCTTGACAGAATGGTTCTGGTCGATCAGAGATTACAGCTTTCAAACCTGCAACCAAGATCTTTTCTACATCTGGAAAAATAACAGCCATTAGACTCCTGTCTTACCCATTGCTCGAGCCAAACCGCCAGTTTTGCGTTCGTTATCCAAAGTGCTCAAAACCATTGCAACCACACGAGTCCTACGACGAGTGTAATCCACAACAACAGTCACATCGCCAGCATTTGCCGCAATCTTGTCTGCCTGTTCCTTCATTGCCGCTCCCATTTCAGGAGACTTCAAAAGATCTCCAACGGCCTTGCGGTCAAGTTCTACCCAAGATCTTCTAGCCACGTCGCTGCCTAACCGGGATCATCTGTCCACCTTCTAAACCAATGAATGGCGGAACCCATTTCTGAGCAGTTCCATCCATTACCCATTGAGATCCGCGAATAACGAAAACATCTTCGTTTTGAATCACGATACTTGGTGGTAAGTAAATTGAGATCTTTGCGTCAACGGCATCTCTGTCAGCATTCACAGGAGCGTTTGAACCGTCCACGGCAATAAGAGCGTCACGAACAACAATGTTTGAATAAACCCAGGTCGGATTACCAAAGTCGTCAACTTCACCAAGAGTCTTGCGCTTGATGGTGATAGTTTCTCCGCCGCGAATGAAACTCATTTAGATAGTCTCCCAAAGATCTGACGGATCTGAATAGTACGGAGTTGAAGGACTAATGTTTACTTCAAAAGCTTTTCCGGTTTTTTTCGGAGCTAGCAACGCTAACTCTTCGCTCGTTGGCCACATGTCTTGTGAAGCCGAACCGTAATTACGAGCCTGACCAAATGGTCCTGACTGCTGCTGCCAGTAAGTCAAACCTTCGGGGTTTCTGAGTACACGAGAAACCATGCGGCAAACAACCATGATGACTGTCGCCTCGTTTAGCAAACCGTCATCCATGCGAGCTTGGATCCCTGGGTACTTGCTAAGAATAATTGCTTCAGCGTCGGCAATCAGAGCGGTTAGTAGATCATTATCTGTCGGTGAATCATTACCGATCCATCTGTCGATAACATCTGAAGGAGCTGCCCAACTCATGTTTGCCTTTCGTTTGATTCTTTTTGTAGATGTTAGGGGAGAGACTTTTGCCTCTCCCCTAACGGAGACTACAATTAGTCGTTGATGAGCTTGACGAAAGCGTCTTCGTCAACTACACCGAAACCAACCTCGATCTCAGCAAGAACTGCGAACATGTTCTGCTGGAATAGGTTGATAGTGGTCTCGCCAACCTGCAGTGAAGCCTGGTCAGAGATCTTGATCTGTACGCCTTCGACGGTACCGTACATTGCCTGAGTCCAGTCACCTGCGAAACCAACGGTTCCAGTGCCAGCGTCTAGCGCGTGCTTTGACTTGAAGATTGGACGAGCAAGAACAGAACCGATAGAACCGTCAGTCTGAACGTTGTTGATGAATAGCGGGCGGTCGTTTCCGTCCTTCTCTCCGTAAAGAAGAGCTTCACCCTGAGGAGCAAGAACAATACCGTTTAGGTCGTAACCTGCGTTACCAATAGTGGTAAGAGCGCTAACAAAACCGTCGTAAGGCTTTGGAGCAAGGTTCACCTGAGTAACACCAGTTAGAACATCGAAGTTCGAACCTGGAGCAGTACCGTGCATAACGGTTGCGTCAAACTTCTTTGCAAGAGCTGCAGGAAGACGCTGAGCAAGCGCGTTGTACAAACCTGGAAGATCGCGACGGAACTCGTTAGAGAAAGTCTCGATAACAGCCAACTTGTAAGGACGGATGATCTTGGTGCCAACGGTACCGTTAGAAACAGGCTTTACACCAGTCTCTTCGACCCAGTTAGCAACAGGCTCGCCAGTGATGGTGCGGAAAGCAACGCCAGATCCTGGAAGATCTACGCGGCGCGATACGCGCTGGATGATTGACTCTTCCTGGACCTTTGCCAGGATCTCAGCGCTTACTGCTTCAGGAAGCAATACGCCTGAGGTTGAACGGCTAATGTCAGCCATTTTTTCTCCTTAGTGATTTTAGAGTAGATCGCCAATTGCAGAAGCAAACTGATCTGCGACGGTTACTCCGCCGGTAGATGGTTTGCCCTGATTGACGTCAGGTTTTACTTTGTTTTTTGACTGATCCGCAATGAGCGAAAGCAGTTTGTCCGCCTTGGCTTCGAGCTCTTCTTGAGTCGAACCGTCCAGCAAATCTAGTGCGTCAGCAGGAATGCCCTTCCGAGCAGCAACATCCAACTTCAACAGTTTGGCTTGAGCCTCGGAAGCTTCAGCCTTAGTTCGAGCAAGTTCATCTGAGAGCTTTTCATACTCTGACTTCTGTGTCTGCTCAAACTCGCGCCACTTAGCGGCATCGGCAACATCTGACTTCGCAGCTTTAGCGATGTTTTCCCATTTACGTGCCATTGCCTTCCAGTCGATCTCGCCTGAACCCTGCGGTTCGGTCTGAGACTCATCTGGAGTAGTAGCGTCTTCTTCTTTAGTGATTTCGTCACTCATTGCGTTTTTCTCCTATGCAGGATTATCAGCCATGCGGCTGTTTCTGACGTTTGTCAGAATTCTTATTTCCAACCAGTTTGTTGTCGAACTTCTTTCAAGATGTTCTTGGTTGTCAAACTTAGATCAGGGTTTTTCCTGTAAAACATTGTCGCAGCTTTTTTAGTACCGCGCAATTCTTGTGGCAGTTCTGCGTAAAACTGTTCACGTGCAATGCTTTGTCTTTCGGCTAGCGTATCTCTAGCTGAACTGTAAGCACTTTCAACTTCGCCGTACCAAGGTTGTCTGAAATAATCTTGACCAGCAAAAATCGGTAGTGAAGTGCATCGGCAATAATTGTGGTATTTAGTGAAGTCTTGTTTGTCTTGAACTTCAGCAACCGCAGCCATTGTCTTGCAAAACGTACATGCGCGAATCGACGGTACTCTCTGCCAACGATCGCCAGATGGATCTGCTTCAATGTTGAACGAGATAGTTCCACGGTCACCACCATTTACAGCTCTTTGAACTGCACCGGCAACAACAGCGGTAATGTCGTCCCATGTGGATCCACGAGTAGCAATACCTGTTGCATAAGCAATGCTAGACTGAACGATCGGGTTCACATCTGGTAGTATCGGAACCGCAGTGTAAGTTGTTTCAAGAGTAGCAAGTGCTCTACTTGAATCATAATAGTCAACTGCAAGATCTGCCGCGACTGTTGCGTATGTTTCTACAACAGGCGGCAAGATCTGTCCGGCTTGATAAGCGAAAGTCGCCAATGGTTCATCTTTTAGAATCGTCATTGTCCCGACCACGTCGGCAATTGCCAATGTGGTGAGATTATCCAGGTTTTCCCTGTGCTGGTTAGTTAGCTGCATTACGTGTAGCCAAATCTGCTACTTGCGGATTCTGGGTTGCAACGTTAGCCGCTGCCGCCAAGTTACCCACGAGAGATCTTGCCTCTGCGACTTTCTTCTCTGCAATCAAAGTCTGCTTGTCAGAGTCCGACAAACCGATACGGTTGTAAGTAACCTCGCTATTAGGCAAGAATACCCCAGAAGCAATCAGCTTCACTGCTTCATCTGCTGCAGCTGCACGAGTAGGAGTCGAAGCATCGCGCCAGATCGGACGAATGTTCATCGCGTCCATTGGGATCTCGCCATCACGAACAAGCAAAGACAAACGTGCAACTTCTGACCAAGTACGACCAAACTGACGCTGGCGACGTTCGGCTCGCTTAACCAAACGAGCTTCCATCTGGCGAATAGCATCAGCGGATGCAGGATTATCAGAACTGAAACCAAGGTAATTTGCTGGAATCGCGGTTTCAGCAGAAACCAGTTGAGCGTATGCACGGATCTGGTCGAAGTAAGGACGAGTGTCGTTAGCAGTGAACTGACCTACCTGAGGAACAACGTTGTCGTCCTCATTGTAAGGAACACCGAGCAAACGACCTTGAATAACCGACCAAGAATCAAGCGGGTTACCGTCGGCATCTTCAAAGAAATCGGCCTTAGCACCAAGTACGTAACGCTGAGGAGCTGAATAAAACTCGCGAGCAACTTCGGCCCCGAGCAAAGTTCTCATTGCCGAGTTGGTGAGACTCTTCAAAGCTGGAGTGATCTCCGAGCGGCCAAAAGGATCACCGGTGCGAGGATTGTTTGGAAGCTGTGCAGCAAGCACGCGACCATAGTTGTGCTGCCAACGGTCAATGTCAAACCAACCGCGGTTGCTGTATTCAAGACTGATGTTCTCGTTAGGCAAGTACAAGGTACCACTAACTGGAGTTCCGCGTTCGTCTCGGTTCAAAAGCAAAGCAGCGGCAACTCGACGAGTGCGAAGATCCCAAATTGCGGTCATCTTTTTAGGAGACTCAATCGTGATTAGCGGATTCGGCTCGCCGTCTCCACCAGGACCTACAACAACGAAACCAGTTCCGTAAATTAGCGCGTCTTTGTGACCTTGAGAAGACTCAAGATCCAACTCGTTAGCACGGAACACGTCATTGATGTTGTAAGCGTCGCCGCCAATGAAACCTTCAAGATCTAGACGCTCTTCAAGTACGTCAATAGCAGTTCCAGGCCAACCAACTACAGACTCAACGCCTGCCAGCTGCGGGGGAATAGAGATCTTCAGGTCCTTCAACCTGTTTTTCCCTAAGTAGTACTGCTCTAGTTCATAATTCTTCGAGTCGTGACTCTGAAGCTTTTTGTAAAGGGATTCAACCAGGTCGAGCTCATCCGGAGTCAATGTCATAGGATAATTGCCCTTCGGTTAGTCGTCTTACGGTCTTTTTGTACGTGTCTTGCGCCGTTAGCCAAAATTGCACATGCAAGCAAGTCAACTTTTCTAGGCGACGATCTTTTTTCTTTTCTAAAACTGCCAGCTTCTGTAGCCACAGCATTCAAAACGTGTCTGGTCAGTTCAGGACTCTTTCCGTCGTGACCGATCTCCTTTGCAACAAGATCAGCAATGAACTGTTGGGCCATCGGAGCCATACGATGATTAGTTGGAGGAATTCGTTCCACCTTATTTCGCCATCGTTTTGACCATTCTAAAACATCCGGTTCGTAAAAGCTCGGATCACACCAGAGCATTTTCACGTCATAATCTGTAAACAGTTTCTCTATGGCTGAATTGACCTCGGATCTGTCAACTGTCCACTCAGGATCTTGAGGATCTGGTTCCCAAACCTTGTGAACCTTCAGAATTCCTGTTGCCATGTCAATGAGTACAATACCGGTTGCGTCACCGGATACCGAACCGTCAAAACCAGCGCAAACTGTCGCGCCAAGCGGAACAGACTGTTCTTTGTTAGCCTCTGCCCAAAAGTGCGGACTAATGAAATCTTCACCAGCAAGACGAACCCACTGGTTAAGGCGAAAACGTTGAAAACCGGCAAACCCAGCTGATCCTGCTGAGGCGATAGCGGCTTCAAAGTCTGTTTGATCTAGCAAACCTTCTGCAAGATTCGGATTAGCAATTCGCCAAGCCTCTGGATCCGTCGGATCAGCTTCAGGATCTGCTTCCCACCACCAAAAACCAAACTGCGGATCATCAATCTCGCCAGAAGCCACTCTTTTACCATGCTCGTACAAACGTCCAAGCAAAGTGTCCGTGTTTCCACCAGCGGTCGTGATACCAAGCACTAGTGATTCAGGTCGGTCACCAGAACCGGTAACCAAAGCGTCCCAAAGTTCATCACCGCGTTTATTCGTTGGTGAACTCGGCCAAGCATGTAACTCGTCAGCGATAACGAGAGACGGACCTAAACCGTGAGCAGCTGAAGCATCGGCAGATAGTGCACGATAAACGCTTCCTCGACTTGGGATCTCCAAAGCGTCACGATAGACTTTGACAACACGCGACAACGTTGGGTTATTCAAAACCTGTTGACGAGCCTCATCAAAAACGATCTTTGCCTGTTTACGATCAGAAGCTGCCGAGTAAACCTGAGCACCTTGAGGACCAAAAACCAAATGCTCAAGAGCAATCGTTGTACCAAGAAGCGACTTACCGTTCTTTCGCGGCAAACCAATAATTGCTCGACGATAACGAAGCAAACCGTCTTCAGTCTCTTCAAAAACTCTGTCCATCAGCCAAGACTGCCAATTGGTAAACTCTAGCGGTTCACCTGCTTTGAAGCCTCGAGAAGCACGAAGCAACTTACCGGCAAAATCAGTGACAAACTCTCCGCGAGTGCGATCCGATAAGGTTGGAACCGACCAAGTTGGTTGCCATGACGGATCAGCTTGCTCGAGTGCCACGCTTTTGAGCCAGTTCGTCAAGTTCATCACGGACACGGACTTCGGCTAGGCCGAGACGTGAACGATCCGAAGGCGAAAACCCGATAGCGGCAAGCCACGAGGTTATTTGCGACCTCAGTTCTTTCAACTGAGTCACCCAAGGTGTCGTGACCGGAGATCCATTGGCGTGAACATAAACGCGAGCGAGTTCACCAGAAGCCAAGCCCTTACGCAGCTGCTCGTGCTCATCGTACGCATGGCACAAGAGGGACACGATCGTCCGGTCACTCTCAATTGCAAGCCAGCTTTTACCGGCTTGCCAAACATGATTCCACAACTCAACACCGTCAGGACCGAGAGTCTCAGGGATGTCAGGAAGATCTCCGCCAAGCAATCCTTCACCTGGCATCGGACCTGCCGGGAGATCTTTCCCGGTTCCGGTCAAACGATGACGTTCAACAGGTTTTGCTGGTCGTCCATTTGGTCTTCCACTAGCCATGCGGCTCTCGCTTTCTCCTCTGCAGGAATTTACCATGCGGTATTGTCACAAACCTCGTTTTGATACCCTGTCCGGCTTTTAGCCTCATGCGCACCAGCTAATCGCCGCGGTCGGGGTGGCTAGGGGCCTGGGCTATACATGCCACCCTATTTGAGTGATCGTGGTTTGTTTGTTGTTGGTTGTTGTTACGTTGACCATAGAGCCACGTTCTGGTGGCTACTATTGTTGTCAGTGTCTTGGTTTGATTCTATTGCCTTGCTTGACCTGGTTGGCTTCTATGGCTGTCTTTGTTCTGTGACAGTGTGGAGCTGATCGGTCGTGGATTGGTGCAAGGTTGCTAAGACTGTGGTCGTCACCTGGTACGATGTGGTCAATTGTGTCTGCACCTGGTTGTCCACATACGTGGCAAATACCGTTGTGCTTTTTCAAGACAATAAGTCTTCGCGTGTTCCAGTCTGATGGTAGACGTGATCTTCGAGTGGATCCTTTCCAAGGTACTTGATGCTTAGCGCATCGTCCTCGAAAGGTTGCGTGATCGTTGCATTCAAGACATGGTGTTGGTGCATGTACCACTGGACTGACCTGCCATCTGGGTGTCTTTTCAAGGGTACCTACCTGGGTACCTCTTTGTTTGGACTCATGTAAGTATCAGCACCCGGCTGAACGTTTTCTTTTGGTTGTCTCTATGCAGAGATCTTCCTGAGACGGTTCAACCGTGATGCCTTACCTACAGTCCTAGCGCCTTATCAAGGAGTCGAACCCTGCATGACCGGTTTTGGAGGCCAGTCTGTACCCAGTACCTAAGACAAGTGAGGCGCTTTTGCTGTCAGACTACTCGCACCCCGACCCATTATTCACACAGAATGGGCACGCGCCTAGGCTAACGCTGACACGCTTCCTAGGTTGTGTGGACCTGCACAGAATCGAACTGTGGTCTTAGCCGTTCCCATGTAGGGTTTTGCAGCTAATCGATACCAATTCCAAGCCCTTGATTTCTATTTATCCGTGGAATAGAAACCTGATCCGATAAACATTGTTGGCGGTGCATCAAAGATACGGATCATTTGCTTACCACATTTGTAGCAATCCGGTGTAACCTCTTCAGCGGTGATGCTCCTACGGATCTGAACACTAACGGTTAGTTCGTGTTCTCTGCATTCGTAGTTGTAAGTTGCCATGTTTGTCGCTCATAGATAGTAAATGGTTTACAGACTACTTTTGTAAACCGTTTTGGCTACGCTTCTTGTTTATGTCCTCAATCTCGTGACGCATAATCAGTTGAAACAAACCTTCAATGAAGCGCTTACGGAATTCAGGATCCTTGAGATGAACTGCAAGATCTATCCAAAACTGTTCATCTTTGACTGTTTCTGAATAGTCTATTTGGTTCTTTGCCATACCTGAGCCTTGCGTCCGTTAGTTGCTGGCAACCTCTCTCCAGTTGCCTCAATCAAACCCTTTTTGACAAGAGTTGCTCGGTAAGTGCGAATTGCAGAATCCGACAGTTTAGGAGCGAACTTCATGTTACGGAATGCTTCGATCAGATCGGCATCTGTCCTTGGTCTAATCAAGGCTTTTAGTAAGAACTCTTCAGAAACGTTTAGCTGATAATCTACGATGAGATCTTCAGGTTTAGCCAGCGAGGACGTTTTCGAACTTGTTTGCGTAGTTGCCTGCTTTACGCGCCAGAACTTGTTCATTTACACTCCAATTCGTTACTTCTTCAATTTTTAGCATTGTTTTGAAACTTGGGAATCTCTCTCCGCGGCGGATCTTGTAAACCATTGAAGGCTTCAATCCGATGACTTCAGAGATCTGGTTATCTCGTTCGATGGTGCTCAATGTTATCCTTTCGTGATTAGTCGACGCTTTACTGCGTCAAAGATCTTTGGTCGCTTTTTCCATGCTTTGTGGTTTGGTCGATCTTCGTTAGTCGACTTGCCTGATTTAGGCGATGATCCTTTTGCCATGTTCTATCCTTTTTGTAAATTGTACACTGTTAGCGGTTGAAGATTGTTGCTAAAATTCCTGTGATTCCATTTAGCAAACAAGATCCAACTAGTAGCCAATAAAGCCAAGCCGGTATCGTATAAGTTTTTCTCATTCGTCTTCTTTCTTTTGCTCTGGAGCTTCCCAAAGATGCGGGCAAGTTCCTGTGTGACAGTTTGGACAATCAGGTTTCATTTACGCCTCCCATTATGTCGGCAGCTTTGCGAGTATCGGTTTTTGCTGCTTCATGCATCCTACCTTTTCTGAACGCATAGTCAAGTTCAACTTTGTGAACTCGATCGTTCTCAATGTCTTTTTTGGCCTGCTCATAACCTGTCGCGTACGCTAAATGCCAAAACTGATGAAGTATTTCGCGACTTTTCATTAGTCTACCTTTGGCGCTTCTGAATGTTCAAAGATTACTAGGCGAATGTCTGACTCGTGCTTACGTACGCTTGCGGCAATTGCCTTGTAAGCATCTTTCCAACCTTTGTTGTAGTGCTTTCTAAAAGCCTTCTTCAAGGCCTCATCGGCTGGGATCTCTCCTGCTTCATTCAACTGCTTTTGTAATTCACCGATTCGCTTGTTACGTTCACGAATAACAGTCTCTAGCGCGTTGACGTGTGCAATAAGTGATTCGCGATTGTGATCTTGATTTGTCATTTCTTCCATTCCTTTGCTTCTTCTTGAAATTGTTCAATGAATGATTTCATTCGTCTTTGCATTAGTTCTTCTTCCGGAGCTCTAAAGGCTTCTAGGTAATCTTCTAGCATACCTATGAACTTCCATCTTGCCCAGATAACGCCGGCGTCAAAAGCAATGTCGGCAAAACTTGCTGGTTCACCGTGTTTGGGTTTACTCACCTGGACGACCTTCAATAACCCAGTCGTACCAAGTCAAGATCTCTTCAAGTTCTTCATCTCGACCAAGACGATGTTCTTCTTTGCGTTCAGCAAAGTGTTTATCGTCAATCTTTTCGTTCCAAGCAAGATCAGCTGAATAAGACATCGAAGCGTCAAAAGATTTCATGACATCTTGGATCAAATAGTCTCGGATCTTTCTTGTTGACATGTTTTTCTCTTTAGGGAATAGTTGCTGAATCTCCTGATCCAATACGCAAAGATCTAAATAGTCCATTAGTCCTTACCGCTTTCCGAGAACAAGTAGTTTGCCAATGACTTGATTTTGTCTAGTCTGAAACCTGACCAGGCCTTTATGTCAGTGACAACGATCGGCGCTTGCATGAATCCTTGCTTCTTGAATTCTTCAAGTTTTTCTGGGTGTTGCTCAAGCGCCATCTCATCGTAACGAATACCGAGTTTGTCAAATTGTCGCTTTGTTGTCATACATTGAACACAGTTTTGCGTTGTCCAAACAGTTATTTGCATTTCATTTCCTTTCTAACGGATCTTCAACTCTTTTTTGACGAATTGCCAAAGATCTTCTTTTTGTTGTTCTGTCTCTAACTTTATTTCACTCATTCGAACGCCACCGTGACGCTGGAACTTTTTGCCGTAATGACTAACGCAATAACCTCGCGCCCTCATTGGCTTGTCGCATTCAAGACATTGCTTCATTTGTCATCACCCATGCTTGAATCACTGGAACTACTTGGTTGAATGTCAAGTAATCAAACTCTGTCAATTTCTCTGGAGCCAGGAGATCTCTGAACGTTTGCGCCGCTAAGGCAAACTGGATCTCTGGTGTTGGCGATAAAAGAATCGCTAATGTTGCCGAATGTGGTAAACCGCTAAACGGGGTTACAACGGCTTCGAACACGTCTGTTTTGATCTGAACTAAACCGTCCACAAATGCTCCTTTTGCGGCTTCAGGAGCCGGATCCGAAGATCCGACTCCCTCGACCTTTCGCTTACGCCAGAAGAGCAAAAGCCTTCTCCTTCAAACCGATGATGCTTGAGTTTGTGACTGCTCGCAATGCTCGTGCATCTGAAACCGACTGCTTCGCGCTTTTCACGTTCATGTAGTGATCGGTGTATTCGGTGAGAACTTGGTAAGCTCCCCACTTAGTTCCAGCAATTTGACCAAGAGTCGATGAGTTGTTCCAAAGATCCCACATTCCATCGACGTGCTTTGTAGCGGAGTTCACTAGACGAGTTGAAGCATCATCGTCAACTGGAAAGAGATCCTTGACTAGAGCAGCGAACTGATCTTCTGTGCAAGTTTGCTGGATCATCCGTTCAGCTGCTAGTTGGAATTCATCTGCATACTTGAATGTCAACTTCAACGCTTCGCGAGCTTCCTGAACAACGGCACCTGAGTTGGTGGTGTGACGTACACTGAAAGAGTACTTCGCGCTGTTCAATGCAGCTGCTTGAGTGTTGGCGCAGACTACGCGAACTGGAGTAACTAGGAACTTGAACGTTGAAGTTCCGTCGTGAGAGTTCAAAGCAACTAGGTAAAGATCTACTGGATCGATGCCACCGACATTCATTGTGTTAGGCACTTTCATTGAAACGAATACTTCGCGACCTGAACGCAAAGATCCTGCAGTCTCAAAGTGTGCACCTGATTCGTCAACGATTGTGTCGAGTAGATCGATGTGCTCTTCATTCTGAATTGGCTTGTAGTGTGATCCGACAACGCCTAGGTACTGGGTAGATCCTGAAACTGGGTTTGTGTAAACTGTTGCCCAGCGGTTGTCAACCTGAATTGTGTTGCCGTTGTCATCCATGGTGAAGAGCTCATGCTTGCGAACATTCCAGTTCTTCAAGTGAGCTGCTTCCAAAGCTGTTGCTGCATCGAAGTTGTCTTCTAGGACAGTTCCGAGCTTGTGCCATGCGTGTTCACGTGCCGATACAAATGAGTGAACTCCGTTTGCTAGTTCATTGATTTCGTGTGCCATTTTGTTTCTTCCTTTCTGGGTGAGCACTTTGCTCATGGTTCCACTGTACACCGTTTTCTGCACAAAAAGTACATTTTGCTAGAAAAAGTTATCCGTTACCAAACCGTTACTTTTGAAAGATCTTCCGAAGATTAGCCTTCAACTTTGGCTTTAGGAATGCATACCAGCGATTCTGAATCATCCGATAGTGTCTACGCCACTGGATTGGTTCGCGCTTTAGAACATGCTTACCTGCCACAATTCACCTCCTAACGTTTCTCAAAAGGATTTGGTGCATCAAGTTCAATTGCTTGGATCATCTCAAGAATCGCAACGACGGCTTTAGTCGGCTTTGGGTTCATCTTGAGAATGTTCTTCATGATCTCTTGACGCATCAGAAGTTTACCGGTGTAAGTAGCATCGGCTTTTATAGTGTCGAACGAATACACGTTTTTGTTGTAATCTGCTGGTTGGTAAATCGATGCCATTATTTCTTCCCCAATTCGTGGTGCATTAGCACTAGCCCGCCGGTCATCAGGATAAGTCCTAGGATAGTTCCCAACATGTAGTTGAGATCTTGAATGTTCCAAACTAGACCAATGCATGATCCGATTGTAATTCCAATAAATACTGTTTTGATGAAGCCTATCATTTTTCTTCCTTTTCTTCGTGTAGTGTTACTTCATCGCAATTGTCGCAATGAAGTTCGTGACAGTCTTCTCCTTCGTGTTGACTGCATTCAAAAGCTGATTCGCTAAAGTTGTCATGATTGCAAGTTGTTTTTTCGTGGCATTCACATGGACAGATCCGTCCAAAGTTCTCATGAGGACACGATCCATGATGTCCAGTTAGACACCAACCAGTTTTCAAAGTTCCCATTAGTCATCCTCACAGTCGCATTGCACTACTTCAATGTTGTTATCTACTACAGCAACGATTCCGTAACTTCCGCATTCGTCGCATTCAAATAGTTGTAGTGTTCCGATCATTATTTGTTATACTCCGAGTTCAAGTAGTCTAGAGTGTCTTCTGGAAGATCTTCTAGAACATCGAATGAACTCAAGATGTTTACGCATAGAGACTTGTATTGCTCTTCGCTGATCTCGATTTTTACATTGTCAACTTTTAGGATCTTGGTTCCGCCGGGTATTGAGATAATGTCGATCATTTTTTCTTCCTTTCTAAAAAGATCTTCGTTAGTTCTTTGACCAGTAGAGAACGATCTGATCCGCCTGACCAGTCCACTCTTTGTAGTTGATTCGTGCAGTAGCGGTGTAACCCATTCCCATGAGCTTTACTAGTGTCCACTCAGGCATTCCAACAAGTTCAAAAGTGCCGTCAACTTCGTGGCGAACGCGAGTCTTCTCGAAACGTCCTGCTTCACCAGTTTTGATGTGTCCTAGTCTCCATCCAAGGTCGCGAGCAACCATGTTTGCAAACTTGCGTGCGGTCATTACTTCGTTCATTCTGATCTTCCTTTCAGCTGAGCACTTTGCTCATGTATTCACTCTACCACGGATCTGCACAAAAAGTACATTTATTTAGCAAAAAAATGGTTCGTTATCAAACCGTTATTTTTAGAATTTTGCTAGTAAATCCCTAGCCCAGAGGATCAATTTCTGGATCTTGGTCAATTCAAGTTCATAGATTCTGACATAAGCACCAGGTCGACCAACTTCGTAGAACTTGTAGGTGCTCGTCTCAATGACAATCGCGTCATCAGTCCAAACAGATGCAATAGTCAAAGCATCAAAAACCCCGCGAAGTAATTTGTCAAGATCAGGTGGAACAGTCGGAAGATCTCTCTTCACTGTTTTTGGTTTTGGCAAATAGAAAATAACTTCGACACCAACAGGTCCGTCGAAAGGTTCAAACGCGAGAAGAGCGACAGCCCTTTCGACTGCCGCCCTCCACGGTCCAACCTTCTTTGAAGCCTCAATCATTACGCCGCGACCAACGTGTCGCTTAGATCCTTGAGGAGCCGGTAAGCCGTCTACAAAGAATTCGATTTCTTTCATTAGAACGGAGCGTTCGCATCCACAACTGGAGTTGCGCCCATACTACTCAAAGCATCTGAAGCATTCCAAACCTGGTTGCTAGTTGCTGCACCAACGCGTTGCGCTCCGTCTTTGCGGTACTTCACGATGACAGACTCAACCCAATCAGTCTGTAGCGATCTGCCTTCAGTTCCGTCGTTGCGGGTGAAGTTCTTTTCGATCAAAGTAGAAACAACTTCAACAATGTCGCCTTTGCGAACATCAGTCATCTCTGCTTTTTCACGCCAAAGTGAAACACGGATCTTTGAAACATCACCTGTTGGTTCGTAGTTTCCAGTGTTGCGATCCTTCTTCGTGTGGTTCACGTAAACCGGGAACTCGAGAACTTTTGATTCTCCAACTGTCTTCATCACTGGATCAGAAACAACTGAACCAGAGAATGTTGCTTTGATTTGACTCATTTTTCTTCTTTCGGTATTTTAGTGTTTTCGTTCCATTGTTGTATCAAGGAACGCAAGAACGCACGAGCGTCCAAGTCTTCTGCAAAACGTAGATCATAGAACCGTCTTGTGTTTATGTCTAGGATGTAGTACGGTACAGACTTTTGCATGTCGCCTGCAATGAAGTAGCATTGTGTCTTTGGCCGAGATGCTAAAGCCGAGTAAACCTTCATCTGACCATTCGGCAAGACAGGAAGCGGATCATCTCTCTTCATCATTTTTAGTTCGGTGAAAAGAAAGTGATCGTTCTTGAATACAACTCCGTCAATGTCGCTGAAAGTTGCTTCGCCTTCAAAAACTGAATCGTAACCGTGGTAAACCCAATCGAAACGACAATCAGCAAGAGTCATTGACCGGTTTCTAATGTCAGCCATTAGCCCCTCATCTCAAAGATCTCATCAGGAATCCAAGGCCAACGACCACCGCGACGCATCTTCTTCGGCCAAGATCTTTCATCACGATCTCCACGCCAACGAGATAACTGCACGGCATCTTTTTCACCAGCAACTGGTTTCAAACCAAAACCAAATTCAGGCCAACCCAAAAGAGCAGCTGATCCACGAGGGCGAAGATCTCTATCGCCGTCAACGTTATTCGCTTTTCCAGCGTGAGCTTCCATTAGCAAGCAAACTCCGCGTTCGCGAAGGGAGTCAAGTGCCACGATTAGCGGAGCTGCGTCATCATCTGTATTGATGGCTTTCGGCACCAACTTGTAGAGCGGACCAATCATCACCATGTCGGGTTTGTGAACATCGATCAGGTTGTGGATCTCTGAAAGGTGAGATCCTTTTGTAATGTCGATTCGTTTACCTGCTGCAATGTGAATCGCTTCTCTAGGGTCTCTAGCACCGAGATTTGCAGCCATCTCACTCATTCCACGAACGGCTCGTCGCCATTGCTTCTCGGTGTTCTCAGCATCAATAACCAAAACGTTCACCGGTTTGATCCGATCGAAAGTCATCGGATTGATTCCAGCGGCTGAAAGAATCGCAATTTGACGAATGAAAGTTGTCTTACCGAAACCTTCAGGACCAGTCACGATTAGTCGATCCTGTCGTTCAAGTAAACCAGGGATCAGCCAATCGTACGAGTCATCGCCTTGCAAGATCTCACCGAGCAGTTTGGTATCAAGAGTTCCAGACTTGGATCCTTCACGAACTACCTCAAGCATGTTCGTTGCTTTAGCTGCGACTGTTAGAGGTTCAACCGAACTATCGTTTGCTTCCTGCATGATTGTGGCGGCGACGATTCGCAAAGATCTTTTTACAGAGTCGTTCTTCACGTTCTTTGCATACTCGAGTGCCATGTACGGAGTATACGCGTCGCTAGTCAAAGCCCACATGTCAGCTGCATGGAAGTTTGGAATCCCAAAAGCTGGAATGTTATTCGAAACCGTGATCGGATCAATGAGATCTCCCATTGCCGTCATCTGACAAAGACCAGCAAACAGTTTACCGAACTTGATGTCAGCGAAGTCATCAGGAGTTACGATCTTGGCGCATTCACGAACTTGGCTAGGCTGAAGGATCAGTGCACCAAGTAAGGCTTTTTCGGCGTTCACTGATTCATCCAATCGTCGTTGTTAGTCTTTTTTACAGTTTGTGCTGGTTTCCACTTTACAGCGTTACCTAACCAAACGCGGAATGCTGCGTCCCAATTTTTCATAGTTCTACCAGTGGCATGAGCGTGATTCTCAAACTGAGCAGCCTCGTAATCCACGTTCAAACCGTTAGCGGAAGCAAATTCCTTGTGGTTATCGTTTGGCTTCCAATCGCTTGGTATCTGAGATTTTTTGGTCAAAGAAACTTTAGTTTCTTTGCTTTGGGTTGGGTTGGGTTGGGTTGGGGCTATGCGCTTGCCATCGGTTTGCGATGCGTTTGCCATTTTGCCATTTTCAGGCAATCCAGTATTGACATCGCTTTCACGATCTTCATTGGCAAAATCTGCGTTTGCTAATGGCAAAACTTTTTTTGCTATGCGTTTGCCATTTTTTTGCCATCGAGAATCTGCGCCAGATTTACCAGCTTTTGACCTCGCTTCAGACACCTGTTTGCGCTTTCCAAGGATCTCTTCTTTAGTCGGATTGTACTCATTCCAATCATGAAAACGGATCCCATTTTCCTCGGCTAGCCATAAACCGGCGGCACAAAGAGCTGAGACAGCTTCAGATCTTGCACCGATTTCGTCTAGTACGAAGTTAGGTACATGACCGTCAGTCAATTCCTTGGACGACCAAGCGCCACACATTACCCACAAACCCACGCATTCAAGACGCATAGATCTTGGAATGCTGAGCACTTTTCTGGACGAATGAAGTCCATCATCTATCTTGAACCAAGCCATTTAGTCGTCCCAAGCGCAAGACAAGATTGTGCAACCGACAGCTGGATCATCAAGCGCACGCTTGCAATTACGGCACTTACCACTGACTCCGTCGTAACCTTCAGCCTGACGTTTAGCGTTGATCCCACGCTTCTGCATGTACTTGTCCAAAAACTCCTCAGCGGAACAATCCACAACGAGCATCAAGTTCATCAAGAAGTGGAAGGCGTCAACTAGTTCAGAAACGAATGCGTCACGATTGATGTGCTGGCTTGTCGACCACGGCTTCCAACCTGTTTCTGCCAACGCCTCATGAAGTTCATCTTCGAGTGCAAGGATGTTCCAACGGATCCAATCCATCTTCTCCTCATTGGTAAGTTGAGTTGGATCCTTCTTGAAAGAGTTCACCTGTAGTTTTAGCTGCTCGTGCAGCGCGTCTTCAAATTGCATTTGTTTTCCTTTCTAGTTTTCTATTACTTCAACTTCTAAACCGCATGAGTTCAGAAATTCTATTGGCGTCAACACATCGGCATGATCGTCAACTGCAGACTTACGAACAACTACTCGCTTGATCCCAGAGTTAGCAATCAGTTTTGCACATTCCCAGCAACATGGATTCGTCACATAAACAGTTCCACCACGAATCAATGACTTATCCGCAAACAGTAATGCGTTTGCTTCAGCATGGACTGAGACGCAGTTAGAGTAACTTGATCCACGGTTCACAGAGTTAGATCTTGGGCAAAAGTCTGCGCAAGATGAAGATCCTGCAAAACCAGCTGGAGCACCATTGTACCCTACAGAAATTGGTCGGTTTCCTGAGTCAACGATCACCGCACCAACCATTCGATTAGTGCAGGCGGATCGTCTTCCCATTGCTACAGCAACCTGCAACCATGTTTCGTCCCAAGATGCTCTCACTTCGTCACCTCTACGTATGGATCTCCAGTCTCAATGAACTTTTCAAGAACGTGGTAGTGTCTCGCATAGACGTGCAGGCTTGCAGCATTCCAAACGATGTCGCCAGCTTGAAGTTCACGATCGAAGCTGTTGAGATCTTCCAGTAGACTATCCCTGACATAAGTTTGCCAAGCATAGTCATTCCTGTAACCAAAGACAACGTCGTTCGAACGCATTTGAACAATCGTTTCCAGCTTACCGTCACGGATCAAGTATTGGACAGTGTTTGTACAGATAAAGTCTGACATTCCGTCTCGGCACCAATCAGAATGCATGTTTGGTCGAGTGTAAATCATTGTCGCTTGACGAGTGTTCTCGTTAGCCAACAACTTGTTTAGCACGTGAACATACTGACTGCCATTCGCCGGGTTGAAGATCAGGTAACCATAGTTGCTGTTGATTTCGTCGTAGTCGCTAGCGTGCATACGCCAGATTCTTGGAGCTCCTCCAGGAATGTCATTGACGTTCAGACTTTCTGAAAGGTACCAATCAAGTTCGTTCTTAACATACTCGTCATTGACCTTGCCGAGAATCGTCCGGTCGTCAGCGATGAATGATTCACCGACTAGCTCGATTGTGTCTCCGACAAATTCCTTGTTTATGTATTTGCGCGCAAGATCTTCTCGGATCTCATCAATAGTTTTCATCGGACTTCTCCCCATTCTCTAAACGAATCGATTTCTTCATGCTTTATAAACGACGGTTTGATGTCAC
>JACCEB012123573.1_pt1 | contig 38256 bp, 39 predicted proteins | sample 7454761 | NCBI WGS metagenome assembly JACCEB01 (sample SAMN15323454, study PRJNA562643) | freshwater metagenome | isolation source: river surface water | place: USA:Blue River Watershed | collected 2017-08-18
CATCAACAACACCAACTATACTAAATTACTTTTTTACTTTTTACTCCTACATCATACCTACATGAGTGTTACTTTACTCCAATTACTTTCATCTAATATACTTTTTTTACTTCATCATTTTTATTTTTATACTATTACTTTACTTATATTTATTCCAAATACTTCACTTCAAATACTTCACTTTTTATATATAATTACTTATTTAGTTATTATATATTATATATTTTTATTTTTTTCATTCTCTTACTTTCCAGTTACTTTCATTCAGTTACTGTAAGATTACTTTTTGATATTTACTACTACATGATACCTACACTCTTCTTACTTTCATTTAATATACTTTTTTATATTTACTTTTTTACATTTACGAAATACATTTACTTTTTTACATTTACGAAATACATTTACTTTTTTACATTTACGAACACTTTTTATATATAATTACTTATTTAGTTATTATATATTTTTTCTCTTACTTTCATTCTCTTACTTTCCAGTTACTTTCATTCTGTTACTGTAAGGACGACCCCTTAAGGGGTCGGTTGGTTAGTCCTACGGACTAACCATGAGTGTTGTCGAAGACAACACGAACTAATATAAAAATAAAGATATAATAAATATATAAAATGGAAGACGTACAAGAAATAAAAAAATATTATTGTGAAAAGTGTAATTTTAAATGTAAATTCAAAGCACATTTAGAAAAATATGAGAAAACAAGCAAACACATAAACGGAAAAATAATAAAAAAAAAATATGAAACAAAAAAGAAAGAAAAACATATAAATGTGAAAAATGTGATTACGAAGAGACACATCTATATAATTATAAAAGACATATATTAAATAATCATTCAACTGAATTAGAAAAGAAATATGTAAAACAGGAATGTATGCAAAAACAATATATGACAAACATTTAATGTCTAATAAACATTTAATGAGATGTAAATAAATTTTCTTATAAACTGTCCCATTTTTTTTAAATTAGGTGTAATGTATTCTTTTTATTGTCAATTTTTATTGTTTTTATTTATTCATTATTAATTATTTTAATCATATACTTATATACATTTATTTATTTTATGTATGCTTTTTATCATTATTTATATTATATCCATATATAAATAATGTTTTTCGTATATCATTTTTACTTTAATATTATATTAAATTTTACTTTTATTTATACTTAATACTACTACCTATTTTAATAAAAATTGACAGTAAATATCCATTTAAATATTTTTATATTATATAATATTATCATATATTTTTGGTATTTCGTTACTTTCAAAAAATGTCCCAATACAACGCCACGTCTGTCGAGACGGAAATCGTCAAAGCCATAAGCGGAACACTGGAACTAGATAATTTAGCATGGTATCTAAATATTCATACCGGCCTCAAAATTGGAGGTTCTGTTCACACCAGTCTGTACGACTCCTTAGTGGAGATTTTACGTGGTCAGGATCTTTCAACTATTGATTTCGAAGGATTGAAGAAATTGGTCGATGATTTCAAGGTGTTTATACTCACCATGGAAAAGCCCTTAGGAGGGTCTGATAAGATGTTTAACAGCATTAAGACAAAGATGTCTGAGATGATCTTTCAAGGGAAAAGAGTCTTTAATGATGCTCATCTAAACTATATCGAAAATATGTTCAAATAAACAACCCCTTCGATCGGACTCTTTTGGTTTAACGCAGTTTGGATATAAATTGACTAAATATCAAAAAAAAATCCAAAAAAACCTACACAAAATATTTATATGTTATATTATTTTACTCAATATTTGAACTATATGTGGTTATATATACATTTATTATAATAAAATTAGTAATAATGAAAGGTTAAACTTACTATATAATTTAATTATAAATCATGTGTAATATTATTAAATATTCATTTTACATATAATTGACTAATAACTAAATAATACATTAAATGTAATGTAATCATTTGATTTAATATAATTTTTATAAGATTTATTTATATTTACTGCAAGTAATGCTAAATATAAATATTGATAAATATTTTAGTTGTGTTTATATATTTTAATTTAGTTATTTATACTAGCATTATAGTTAAAGAATAACTTTAAATCATGTACATAAACACCCACATTATTGCCACCATGAATTCCAACAACATAAATCGTTCCATCTAATGACTTGAATAATGAATATATGCTTTGATATGATCCGCCAAACATTATTTCTGTTTCATTTGGTGCTATCATTATTGCAGCATAAATGCTTTCTATATCATCTTCATAATGAATTCCTGGTAATAAACCATTATATATAATGTCATCTGTCTCGATTATATTATTTATTCTTGCCAAATGTTTTGGAATTTCTACATCGTATGTCATTTTATTATCAATTACTGCAATCAGTTTTCCATTAGTATTATTTGTAATAATACCAGTATATGTTGTATCATTAACAGTGATGGACGAGGACATTTTTCAGTTAAAAACTTGTTAAAAACTTGTTAAATACAGTTAATATTCCAAAATACTTGAAATCTTGTTGATTATATTATAATCTAAATACAATTTATTTCATGTTTTTTTTAGTCATTTTTTTTATAATTTTAATATAATTAAAAATATATACCAATAATGTTGTATTGTTGTATATATATTATACATACGTTATTATATATGTATTATTTTTAATTTATAATTTATAAAATCGGTTTATATATTGGTGTGATATTTGTATTATAGATATTTACAAATATCTCTTAATATAAGTTCATTCAGTAAATAATTTATATTACTTATACCATTATTGTTACTTGTATCATTATTATTATTGTTACTTGTATCATTATTATTATTACAAGTACTATCTAGTTGATACATATTATCAACAAATGACATTAGATTTTTACGCAATACCCATGACATTATTGGTTTATTTAGTTCTCGTTTAAGTATGCTATAATACTCATCTGGATTATCTGGTGCTCCACAATCTATTGTGCATAATAATTTATTTGTAGTTATGCATTTTGCAATAACTACTGCACGATGTCCTGATGAAGTTGAGTAGGTATATCCGTTAATTACATGTTGATTTGACAACAATTGTGTCAATGTTTCATTACTTTTATCGCTATTACTCCACCATAACTTTAAACCTTCTATTAATTCACTTATTAATTGCAATTCATTTCGCCTTTCAACACTCATATTGGCGTTAAGCCTTTTAATCATTTCTTCAAACGGGGTACTGGCAGACATTGTCTTTAACAGATGATATAGTGATTATTTACTATGTGTGTATATATACTATATATTTAATAATTTTATATTATGAAAATAATTTTGTCATTTTTTATTGTGATTTATTATAATTATAAATTTTATAATTATTATACTACATATAACTATTTTATGTATGCTTTTATTATATTTTTTTTTGACTTTTTTGTTATATTATATTAAATTATGTAAATATTTAATTTAGTATATTCAATCAATCAAACTTGTATAGTTATTTATGTCGATATAATAATGTTATTAATTTGCAATTCTCCATCTAGTAATCATTTCCTGATATTTCAAATTATGATCATAATACACATCTTGCATCTTAATAATATTATCAATGCATATATCAAGAGACGCAATCTCTGCTTGAATATTGAAAATAGTGAGTATTATTAATTTATTATTTTGATAATTATTTAATGAATTATTCAATTCATATTTCCATTCGTTATCAATTTCACGTTTATTGATAAAATTTACAATATCACGTATATTATTAATAAATATTATTATTTCTTGATTATCAGTGCTATTATATAATTCCCATAATTTCGGCAATATATCAGTGATTTCATCACCATTTTTCTCCATCTTACCTCTTGATATTCCATAATTGGTTTCAATTATACCATCTTCAATAATTATAGAAGTCACTTCCGGTGATGTCACTTCCGGTGATGAGGGCAATATAAATGAACTCATTGTTAGCAGTTACTCTTGATAAATATTAATGATAATATATAATTTTATAGATAAAATTTTAAATATATTTATACTGTCAATTTTATTATATGATGATTTTATGTGAGTTATAAAAATATTTATTATTTAAGTTAATATAATGATTAAAATACATATAATTAATATACATACAATAATTTTATGTAAGTTTTTAATATGTTTTTTTATATATTAATGAATTCACATATAAACCAATCATATGGCTAATTATCAAAAAATAATAATTAATGGTTTTCATCGCTTAATACTTCCACCACCTACCTTCTAATGACCGCACGAAATCGATTGATAACATTATCAATATAAGGCTTGATATTAATATGTCCTTTGCTTGCATCGATGCTACTGCATACGGATAATAAAATTTGGCGAAGTTCATCTTGCTTTTGGACATCTTCTAATTTTATTATTTCTCTATTGCAATACTTTTTAAGAAAATCTTTCACACATTCACGTGTGTAAGGATTTTCAAAATCATAAAGACCTGCTGGATATTCCATGTTTATTGTTGTTGAGTAATAATACAATTAAATATATATCTAATAATATTTATCCATCATTTTTATTTAATTACTATAAAATAGTATATTGTATAGATATTTCATGTAGGTTTTATATATTATTTTTTTAAATAATGTATTCTTTGTATATTATTATTATGAACTAATCAATTCATATAATGCATAAAGATCAGCAGATATCTTGCCGGCTATTGAAATTATAAAAAGTAAGTATTTATTATTATTATATAATTATTATGTTAATTTATGTCATGATTATTATTTTTTAATGTATTAACTGATTGTAATGAAATATTATTACATTCTAACTGCAATAGTTTTTCATTACATTCAGTAATTGTGTCTTTGCATTCATGAATTCTAATTTTAGTGAATTCAATCATATTTTTAAACATTTCTTCCATATCAGGTGGCATTCTTGGAGTATCTGGATTATTAATATATCCAACAGTTGCTTCTGCAAGATTTTTCTCATGTGCTTTTAACATAGAAATAGCCTTTTCTCTTTTTGCATATATTGCTTCGTGTAACATTTTTATTTAATATTATTATTCTTTTAAAGATGTGTTATATTAAAATTATTGAGTAGTAATATATTATAATGTATTTTATATATGATTTTAATTTAATCATTTTTTATATAAATATTAATTAATAAATAAATTAATATATAAAAGTACTTAAAGAAATAATACTATATATATTTATGCTTCCTTAGCTCAGTTGGTAGAGCATTCGGCTGTTAACCGAAAGGTCACAGGTTCAAACCCTGTAGGAAGCGTTTTTCATATTTAATCTATAAATTTATTATAGATTAAACTATACATATAGTTATTTTACATAAGCTTTTTAGCATGTTTTTTCATAAATATATCATTTCAAATAATGTGTGATGCACTGTGTTTTGTAATGTTATCTATTTATTTTAGTAAAAGTTATTCTTGTGAATTCAAGTATTTATTATATAATTCTGTGTAGTATTCTCTTGCAATTTGTACCTTACCATCGCACAATAAACGGTTGATCATTTGTTTTTGTTGAGTTGATAAAAAATCATGTGAAGGATTAACTCCATTCACACCGGGCGTAATTGAAAACTTTGATGTGGATTTTTCCATATTAGCAGTTAATCAGTTGTGAGTTGTTGTAGTATAAGTGTTATAGAATATAATTTATTTATAACATATAATCTATCATTTTTATTTTTAATTATATAATTTATTATAATAATGTATTACATATAAATATTTTACGTAGGCTTTTACAAGTTTTTTTTTAAAAATACTTCCAAAAATGAACGAAAAAATATTCGAATTACTTCTTAAAGACCTTTGGAGTGGCCTTAGAGCGTGTAATTTTATTAATGAGATCTTCACTGATGCCAGTCATGTCACATTCGCGGGATTGCAAAAATAAATTAAATGCGTTGCAAATGGTTTCCTTTTTGATATTTTTCAAAGCCATCAAAAGTTTTCCACCCTTCAGGTCTTCAATTTTGTCAGATTCAATCTCTGCAATGGCAAGTTGGACACAAATTGATTTAGAATAACCATTATCTATCATAAATTTTGTGAATTTATGGACAAATTTGTCATCAGCAGACATTGCAGTCTTCTTCTTGTTACCTTGTTTGGGCTTATTAACTATAGGCTTGTTAGCCTTATTGGCCTTGTTAGCCTTCTTGGGTTTTTTGATAGACTCGATACGGTCTTCAAAACTAAATATGATATCATCCAGACTAAAATATAAACCCTGTCCAAAATAATTGGGGTCAATTTCACCACTATACGGTAAAGATCCAACAAGCGAGTTAAGATTATTTGAAGATGTTAAAGGCATATTATACAAATCCTTTAACAAACCCGATGTAACAGTCACAGACTTGGGGAGTTCCATCTTCGAACGGTGAATGTGCAAGAAAGAAAATAGTAGTTTTAAACTGCAAGCAGTGAAACTGTGGAACACAATGAATTACTTCTAAGTAATAACTTAAGTAAAGCACTGTGAGTATGTATTATTATATATAATTATTACAAATAAAATAAAATTATCCATCAATTTTATTTTTATTTATTTAATAATTATTAAATGATATATTATAGTTATCATATTAAGTTATATAGAATAACATATAGTTATTTCATGTAGGCTTTTCTTATATTTTTTTCAAAAAATAAACCACAAATATTTAAAGACCGTAGTTAGCAACTTGAACACGAGCGTTTTCAATAGAATTATTATTGGCAATAACTTCAATATGTTTTACTTCATCATTAATATTTTTAATAGTATTATTGTTACTATCGTTATTATTATTGTTATTGTTAATATTATTATTTGAAGTAACCATGATATTATTCATCATTATGTTAATATGTTTAATGACACCATCATTAGTACTAACCGCAATCGGTATAATTTTATGAATATTATCTGTAAAAGACTTGTTATGAAATAACTTTAATGCAATCAATAAATTATTATTAGCATATTGAATATGTTTATCTGCGTCTGCAAAAAATACATTATTTGCTTTAATATATGCATCAGTCGCATTTCGTAACAATTTTGATACATAAATATATTCACAAATACCTGCAGGTAACATTGTAGGAAGTTCTTGTAACATCATTAACACATTGTCAATAACTTCAATGACCTTTGAACCGCTTTGAATGTCTGCTTGGGCAGTATTGTAAATACCCACTGCAGTTGTTACAATAATAATGCAACGATCACATAAATGTTTGTATATTTTTTGCAAACTTTTAACATAACTGTTAATACAGAAACTGACAGTTTTATCAATATCGACAGCACTGCCAGCCGTAAAAGTATGACTTTCAAACACAACAACTTGCTCACATAAATTATGAACGATTTGCGTATATTCAGTTACTTTTTGGAGTAATTGCTCGCCGTTATGTAAATCTTCAATAGCATAAATGCCATTACGAATACCTTCAAGAATACTTTTAAAATAGTTAATAATTGAAAAAGTATTATTAAAGGTAGTATCGCCATTGAAGATAATTGCATCAAGTAAAGCATTGTTATATGCTAAATATTTGATGATAGGTGTATCTGGATTGATACAAAGTGGATTTTCAAGACTGAATAAGTCTTGATGATTCATAACACCATTAAAATCAACGGTATCACAATCGACAAAGCCAGTTACAATCAATTCTTCTTTAGGAGCAGACATGTTTGAAAACTCATATAGAATGAAAACATATATAATATTATAAAGTATTATTATTTTAAACATTATTATCTGTCAATTTTTTAATTATATATTTATATGTATATATTTATTTTATCTTATTTTTGATTAATAATTATTTAATATGGAATTAAATAATTAATATTAATGTAATATATTAAATTATATATTATGTATAAAATATGTTACATGTAATATATATGATATATCTGTAAATAATATATTATAAAAAAATGACTATTAAAATTATATAATAAAATAATATTATATAATTATATCACTCAAGTATATTACTTAAATTCAAGTATATAATTTAAATATATTATATATAAACTTAATATATCATTAAACGTAATCTTAATAATGTCAGTAAATCCGGTGAATATTGAACAACAAAATGACTTATATAAAGCCTTGTTGTATTATACTTCCTTTATGGGTACTGGTAATGAAACAAAACCTACCAATATAATTAAATATAATTATGTGGTACAATTAAAAGTAGGTGATATTCCTTATGGTACTACTCATCTAATTATTGGTGAAAAATATAATAAAATATTAGATTATGATGTTATACCAAATACTGTTACACATCTTACTTTTGAAAATTCATTATGTAATGAATTAAAAGTTGGTGTTATACCTGATAGTGTAACTCATTTATATTTCAATAACTATAAATGTTGTCCGCTAAAAAAGGGTATTATACCAAAAAGTGTTACACATTTAAGTTTTATGTATGATTTACCTAGAATTATACATATGCCTGATAGTATTATTAGTCTAAAAATGGGTGATTCATTTAATTATATATTATTAAAAATATCATTTATATGGCCTAAAAATTTGAAATATCTTGAATTAAGTAGTTCATTTAATGGACATTTAGATGAAGATGATTTACCGAAAGGAATTACTCATCTTATTTTTGGTAATAATTTTAATCAAAAATTAGATGAAAATGTATTACCTGAGGGATTATTATATCTAAAATTTGGTGATAATTTTAATCAACCATTAAATAATGGTATTATACCAAAATCTGTTAAACAATTGATATTTGGTTATGATTTTAATCAAATATTAAAAAAAGGTGATATTCCAAATAGTGTTACTCATCTAACATTCGGTCAAGAATTTAATCAACCATTAAATAATGAAATATTACCTTTTAATCTAAAACATCTTTGTTTAGGTTCTTTATTATATACCTATCATATATATGATTTACCTCCTTATGTAATTGAAGTAATAACACATTATGATTGCATAGTTAAATTACCATTATCCAGAAATAATATATTAATTGGTATAATTAAATATGATGATGATGATGATTTTGATAATAATATTGACGATGAATATAATGAATATGATCATAGATGTATAGCATATAATTACAATAATATGAATATCAATGTTTCTATTAAACAATATGAATATGTAAATAACATCAATAAACATAATTTGTTTGGTAATATTATTTTAAAAGAACTTTTACAAAAAACTTTAATGATGAATATTATTAATTAATATATATCATATCAATAAACTATTAGGAATATTCATATATTTAATAATTATAAAATAAAACAATATAATATTTAAATAACATATAAAATATAATGTACAATAACTACAATAAAAACTTAAAATAAATTACTAAAATATAAAAAATAATAATAAATATACAATATAAAAACATGATTTTCAAAACCGGACAAAAAACCGGAAACCGGAAACCGGACAAAAAAAAAAAGTGTCGATTCTAAGTTGCAAAAAGTTTTCAAACACAATTTTTTTTTTCAAAATAAAAAAACTTTTTAAAACGGCATATTTTTTTTTTGTCCGGTTTCCGGTTTCCGGTTTTTTGTCCGGTTTTGAAAATCGTGTTTTTATATTGTATATTTATTATTATTTTTTATATTTTAGTAATTTATTTTAAGTTTTTATTGTAGTTATTGTACATTATAATCTTTATTAAATATTTTAATATAATTATATTTAGTAAAATATATTTTATATTGTATATGTTACAGTATTTATATATTATATTTATATTATTTATTGTATAATACTATATCTAAAAATAGATATAAACAGATAATGAGAATTATAATTAGACTAAATATCAAATAAAAATGACTTAAAAAAATATATATGATATATTAAGATATATAATAATGAGTGTTAAATATTCTTGTAAAAGATGTGACTGTTATAATACAATTTTAATTAAAGATTTATATAAACATTTATCAAAAAAACATAAATGTACTAGAAATAAAAAATCATATGAATTATCTGACGATCAATTATTAGTATTATCATTATATACTGATGATGGAAATGATGCATCTACATTAACTAAAGAAGACATTAAATTTTTAGAAAATTCTGATATAATGTATAATAATGTAAATGAACTAATAAGTGATCTTGAAAAAGCATTTAAAAATAAATCTCGAAAATGTTTATTATGTAATCAACAATTTGCTAAAATGAATGATTTAAGACACCATATTATTATGGATTGTTTTATTGATAAAATTAAAAATAAAAATAATGAAAAATCAACAAAAGATATTGTAATTAATGGTAATAATAACAATAGTACTATATATAATGCAGATATTATTAATAATAATATTGATAATAGTACAAGTAATATAGTTATAAATGATAATAGTATTAATAATATAACGAATAATAATATATATTTAAATAGTAAATATATTGTGCCATTTGATGATAAATGGGATACTTCAATGTTTGATAAAAAAACCAAATATTTTTTAGTATTTAACCAATTAATGTATTCTAGTTTTTTGGAAGAAATACTTAAAAATGACAATAACTTAAATGTCATTATTGACAAACAATCTAATTCAGGTATTGTATATAAAAATAAAGAAGAAGATTATGTTACTATGAAACTTAAAGACATAGTTAGTGAAACAATGGAAAAAATAAAGACACAACTATTAGAAATAAATAAAGAACTAAAACCGGAAGTTTTTGAAGATGTAAATACATATCAAAGAAGAATGATTACAAAAAAACATATTGATTATGTTAAAGATAAAAAATTACAAAATAATGTAAATGCATGTATTGTAGAAATATTTAATAATAAAAAAATAGATGCAATTAATGTTTCAAAAAATAAATAAAATAATATACAGTATGATATTTATTTGTGTAAAACAATTATATGAATAGTTATTTAATGAAGGCTTTTTATAAATTTTTTTTAATAAAAAAACAGAGAATAGACATTATAGTATATGATATAGTAATATAATAATGTAGCAAATATAGTAAATATAGTAAATATAGTAAATATAGTAAATATAGTAAATATAGTAAATATAGTAAATATAGTAAATATAGTAAATATAGTAATATATAAGATATTGTAATAAGACTATTAAATGTTATTATTATCGAAATCATTGATAAGAGATTTATATCCATTTATTTCAGTGGATTGTAATGCCAAATTTGAACGATTTTGATATCGCGTAATGTGTTCATTGTAGCCATGAAAATCTGACATACTTGAAATTTTATCAATATGTACATCGATTTGCGCGCGAGTTAATCTATTAATAAATTTCCATGTTGTACTAATTGCAAGATTTAAATTTCTTGAAGTATTTATGTCTAAATTATTATGATTTAATCTATTATTGAAAAGTTCCAACATATAATATGTTAGTTCTATTATTTCATCAGCTTGAAATACGCGCTCATCGATACAGTACATGATGCTAAATACAAGTGATATTTCATTTCCAATATGAAATTTTTCTTCCAATGATCCATTAAGCATATTTACCCTTAATAAATCATATTTTTGGAGTAAATTTCCTATATAAGTAATGAAGTTTTGGGAAATGTCTATTGGAATTAAAGTCCTATCAATTTCGATAGGCGACGCGTCAACAGAATTTTCCATATCATTACCGATATTTATTCCATATAATGCATCATCTTCATCATTGTCATTTTTACTGAATCCATCACTATCAAAACCATTTTCATCATAGCCTTCTCTATCATAGCCATCTTCATCATAGCCATCTTCATCATAGCCATCTTTGTCATAGCCATCTTTGTCATAGCCATTTATGTCATAGCCATCTCTGTTATAGCCTATTCTGTCATAGCCATCTTCGTCGTAGCCATCTTCGTCGTAGCCATCTTCGTCGTAATCATCTTCGTTAAAGTTTTCATGATTACAATGACGTTTTCCATTGTTTTGTCTATTATCATTATTGCTATTGCGACAACGTTTAGACATTGATGGATTGTTGTTAGATGAAGTGCTTACAGCACAAGTATTGTCAGGGAAGTCAAAATTCATTCTTTAAGTGAAAAGTGAATAGAAAATATTATTTATTCAAATAAATAATATTATGATATATTATCTGTCATTTTTTGATAATAAACTAATTATACGAAAAGTGATTATGTAATGTATTATATATAAATATAATATCTCATGTAATGTATTATATTTATATAATAACTCAATATATAAATATAATCACATATAATATATCAAAGATTATAGTATATTTTTTAGTATATAAATTAATAATAGTAATTTTAATTAAAATATATATGTATATAAATACATAAATAATATCATTATAAAGAATATATGTAATATAATTATATATAGACAGTATATACATAAAAAATGAAATTAAAAAGTGAATTATTTCAAAAAGAACAACTTGAAATAATGGAAAGTATTTTAAGTATATTGGATTTGGATGAATATAATGGGATTACATTGTATGAATTAGACAATGATATTGTTAAACAAAATAAAATTATAGAATTATTACCAGAAATTAAAAAGTTTTTCAGTTGTAGAGGTATTAAAGCATTATCATCAAAAAATGATATGAAAAGATTATATTTGTCAATAATTAAATATGTTACTAAAATTGAATATATGGTTATAAGTAGTCAATATTTATATAAGATTAATGGTAAAAATATTAAGACTATTAGATATATTTTTATAAAAAAAATTGATAAAAAGTAAATTTTCAATATTATATTTACTGTAAATAACTTATAATAAATATTTAATATATAACTTTAAAATTTATATCTAGTATTGCATTATTATTATATTTATAATTGATATGAATAACTTAAAATTATTTATTTAATATTTGTAATAAATTATCATAAAATGATTCCCATATACATATTACTTTGTAACCACTATTTTCTAAATTATTTATTTTTAAAATGTCTTTTTTCCATATTGTTTTATACTTTATACCATAACATCTATCATTTTTTGAATAATATAATGGATTACCATGATAATAATTTCCATTAAATTCAAAAATAACATTATTAAACATACATTTTGTATTACTACATTGATGACTTAAACAATTATGATAACCATCAACATAATATCTATGTTGTTTTGTTTTAAATTCTCCATCATTACATGAATGTTGAATTTTAATATTTAATATGTATGATAAAATGTTGAAAAATATAATAGATTTTTTAGAATATTTTATTTTTGATTTTACAAAATATGTTTCATTTATTATATTTCGAATAATTGTATGGTTTGACTTATATTGAATAAATTTATATATTGAATTGACAAAATATTTGATGATGTTGTAGTTACTTTGTTTAGTATTATGAAAGAATTTTATTAAATTTTCCATATGATTAATTTATTAAGAAATTAATATATCAGTTTTTTACTGTCATTTTTTATAGTATATATTATATATGTATAATAAAATAGCAGTTTTAATACCATCACATATTTGGTATGACAAACAATTATTTTATCTAAAAAGATGTATTACTTCATTATTACAACAAACATATAAATCTGATATTTTATTATCAATATCATTTGAAAATGACATATATAAACAATTATTTTATGATGAAATCAAAAATAATGACAAATATAATAAAATAATTTGTTTTGAATCAGAAAATCAAAAAAGTCAATTTGAACATTTTGACTTTCTAAAAAAACATGTAAAATATTATGACTATATTGTATTTTGTGATGATGATGATTATTACTATAAAAATAGAGTAAAAATAATGGTAAAAAAAATAATAAATAAAAATATAAAAGATAATACTGATTATTTAGGATGTTCTGAACAACACTATCAACAACCAAAAGATAAACGATTTTTAACAGGATTTTCTTCAAATATGATTAAACCAATTGTATTTATAACATTTTTTGATATATTATATAAAAATAATATGGAATATTATCTTAAAAAATATAATTGTTTTACTTTATTCAGTAATTATTTACAAATAATATTATGGAAAACTAATAAAATATTTTATTTTAAAGTATATGATTTATTATGTCATATAGAACATTTTAATGAAAATTCATATCTAAAAGTAATGGTCGAAAAAACAGCAATAAATAATAAAAAAGAATTTATACAAAATGACATGATTGACAATTTAATATGCTCATCTAATTTTAATCTAAGTATGTTTGCTAAATATCATAGAATTCAAAATAAAATGAAGAAATATATACCAATGAAAACATATGCTAAAATTAAAAATTTAATTGTTCAGTTTCATTTTGTAAAATTTCAGTAATATTATAAAAACTCAATTTTAATTTAATCAACTAACATAATTGATTAAATTAAAAACTATATTTATATATATTTATATATATTTATATATATTTATATATATTTAATTTTAAATTTTATATTATAATATATAATTATGCATTATGTATAATGTATTATAGGTTAAGCATCTACACCATTATCAATGAAAAAACTTTTGACATTATTTTTATTTGTAGAAAAACATAATGAATTTTCCAATGAACTTAATAAATCCAAACAATTATCATGTTTATCAATACTATTTTCCGTAAAATATCTTATTTTTGAAGGAACTGGAAGAATAATTAACTCATCCTTTTCATTCAATTCAATATTATCTTTAAAAAATGTGTATAAATTATCATATAATCCAATAAATTTATCAAGTACATATGGTTTAATATTTGCAATAATACTATTAAATGGGATAATTGACATAGTAATTGCACTCATAAAGTTATTGTTTATTTTATCAATATTCGATTTATTTTTTAAATAAATAATAGCATTATCTTTATGTTTCATATCAAAGGTATCTTTTAAAATATTAATCATTCTATCAATAAAATTTAAACTATTTTTATTTAAATCAATTTGATTATTATTGTATTTGTAAGCACAAATGAATTCGTTTTTAATAATATGTTCATAATATAACTTATTACATAAATTATTTTTAGTTAATGCATCTATGGTATTATTATTGACTATACTTTTCATATATTCATCGCTATCAAATATAATCATTTGAATATGCTTCCATGAATAACAATATGTTAAACTAATAATTACGAAAAAAATACTGTATTGAATAAACATTTTAAATATTAATATTATATTGTATATTATATATAAATATATACTTATATAAACATTCTTTATATTGACATAAATATGATAAAATAATAATCATTTTTTTATAATATATTTTGTATTATTTAACATAATGTATTTATGTGATTTATTTACATAAAATTAATGTACATTAACATATTTTGTCTAGTTTCATTATTAAATATTTTATGTAATAGTTGATTATAGTCATAATTATAGTTATTATTTAGCATAATTGTTTGTGTAAAATTCCAAGAATAACAATACACTAAACTAATAATAAACATAAAAATAATTTGTTTGACTGACATTATATATAGTAATATTTATATCAGTATTTGTATGTATATATATGTATATATGAGTATATATATGTATATATGTATATATGAGTATGTATATTTATATTTATAATATATAAATTATTATGAAAAAATAATTGTCATTTTTATCATTATTATATGATATTATTACAGTATAATTTTTCATAAAACAAATATAAAAAATTGATTTATTTTTATAAAGTATCTTATTTATTTATAAATAAAAACAACTTTGATATTGATAATAAATCTATAAAAATGGATACACAAATTGATTTATATAAAAATATATTATACAAATTTGACAATACATTTCTATCATATAAACATGATAGAGGACAATATGATAGTGATAATAGACACGCAGTAATATTTTCAAATAATCCATTTCATGGAAAAAATAGATATAATAATGAATATAACAATAAATATAAATACATATGTGATGGTACATTACCAATTAATAATACAAATAAAATACCCATTAAATATCTTATATTTATAGGAAATTTAAAAGAAGAATTAAAAGAAGGAGACATACCAAAAAGTGTTACTCATCTTACTTTTGGATTTACATTTAATGAACCATTAAATCAAGGAATTATACCAGATAGTGTTACACATCTTACTTTTGGAAATAATTTTAATCAACCATTGAAGGTAGGAGATATACCAAATAGTGTTAAACATCTTATTTTTGGAATTAAATTTAATCAACCATTAGACATTGGAATTATACCTAATAGTGTAATTACTATAGAATTTGGTAATGATTTTAATCAACCATTAAAAGTAGGTGATATACCAGAAAATGTTACACATATTGTTTTTGGTAAATCATTTGATAAATTATTAGAAAAAGGTGTTATACATAAGAATATTACCCATTTAATATTTAATGGTTATTGGCATGATAAAAAATTAAAAGAAGGAGATATACCAGAAAATATTACTCATTTAGATTTTGGTTATGCATTTAATCAACCACTTAAAGAAGGACTTATATCAAATAATGTTACACATCTTACTTTTGGAGATCAATTTAATCAACCACTTAAAAAAGGAGATATACCTAATAGTGTTACTCATTTAGAATTTGGATGGTATTTTAATCAACCACTTGAAAAAGGAATTCTACCTAATAGTATTACACATCTTACTTTTATATGGCGTTTTAATCAACCATTGAAGGTAGGAGATATACCAAATAGTGTTAAATATTTAAAATTTGGATTTGGTTTTAATCAACCATTAGAGAAAGGAACACTTCCAGACAGTATTATACATATAGAATTTGGAAAAACATATAATCATCCATTAAATAATAATAATTTACCGAAAAATATTATTTCAATAGTATTATATAATAATAATGACGAAAATATCACGAATATTGATATAAATAAAAATATTTTAATAGGTATTATTAATATAAGTAATACTCGTATAATATATAATGATGATATTGATTTAACTATAATTTATCCATATAAAACATTAATACATACATATATTGATGAAAATTTAACAAAAGATAAATTAATAGGTAATATTATATTGAAAGAACTAACTGAAAAAATACTTAATCCAAAAAGATTATTATATTTATCTAAATTATATAATATTGAAATTAAACAAATAATAGATATATATTGGAAATAATTTAAAATAAAAAATGATTTATTTTAAAATAAACAATAGATATATTTATAATAACTAACATAAAATAATATAAAAATAAAATGGATACACAAATTGATTTATATAAAACTTTTTTATGTAACTATGGAAATATTTATAGGTACAACAATAAACATTATGATATAAAAAAATTAAAACAAAATTATATGGTAATAAAAAATGGATTTTTTAAAAATATATCTAAAAATATACCTGATAATATTACTCATATTGAAATTAACTATGATTATAGTGAATTATTGAAAAAAGGACATATACCAAATAATATTACTCATGTTACATTTGGATTTTTTTTTAATCAATCACTAACAAAAGAATTCATACCAAACAGTGTTACGCATGTTATATTTGGATTTTTTTTTAATCAACCATTAAAAGAAGGAGACATACCAAATAGTGTTACTCATCTTACTTTTGGAGATTGTTTTAATCAACCATTAAAGTTAGGAGATATACCTAATAGTGTTACACATTTAAAATTTGGATATCATTTTAATCAACAATTAAAAGAAGGAGATATACCAAATAGTGTTACTTATTTGGAATTTGGAGATTGTTTTAATCAACCATTAAAAGAAGAAGACATACCAAATAGTGTTACTCATCTTTTTTTTAGTTTTAGTTTTGATCAACCATTAAAAAAAGGTGATATACCAAATAGTGTTAGACATCTTACTTTTGGATATCATTTTAATCAATCATTAAAAAATGGTGATATACCAAATAGTGTTACTCATTTAGAATTTGGAGATTATTTTAATCAACCATTAAAAGCAGGAGATATACCAAATAATGTTACTCATCTTATGTTTGATAGAAATTTTAATCAACCATTAAAAGAAGGAGATATACCACATAGTGTTAGACATCTTACTTTTGGACTTAATTTTAATCAACAATTAAATGAAGAAAATATTCCATGTAATATTATATCAATACTATTACATAATACTTATAGAAAATATATAAATATAAATAAAAATATCTTAATAGGTATAATTAAATATCCAATTCAATATGGTGATTATTATATTACATATAATGATACTATAAAAAGTTTTCACATTGATTATTTATGTAATATGATATCAACTATAACATATATTGATGAACATCTAACAAAAGATAAACTAATTGGTAATATTATATGTAAAGAACTTAGTGAAAAAGTATTTAATCCAAAAAGATTATTATATTTATCAAAAACATATAATATTGATTTTGAAGATATAGTGAATTATTATTCATAAATTATTAAATATTTATTGAATAATAATATTATATGAATATAATTACATTTGTAATACAAACATTTATTTATAAATATTATATGTAATATACAAGTCTATTTACATATGATATATTCATATTATCATATACACTCATAATATTACCTTGTAATATTGCAATATTATCAATAAATTGATGTATAATATTAATTGGTATATTTTGATAATGTTTATTTAGTTTTTTTATATTATTTGAATTCATTACTTTAATATTATTTATTTCATTGTATTTTTCATTTGATGTTCTAACACAATATATGTATCCATCATAACTAAATATAACTAAATTACTTTTATTTGTTAATTCCAATACATATCCATTTATTTCTATTTTATCTTTATGTTCGATATGATGATCAAAATCACCTATTTCTAATGTATTTTTATATAAAATAAATTTTACTCCTGATAATTCAATATAATACATTATATAATATATATGTTTTATATATTATATATTTTATATCCAAAAAATTTATATAAAACATATTATTAAATATAAATTTATTTACATTTAATATATGCTTTTTATTTATAAATTCAATTTTAGATTATTACTTGAATAAACGGTTGTATTGAATTCTTTATTCATTTATATGTTTTTTAAATTTTAATTGTGTTATGTGTATTATTTTGATATAATATTATATAAAATAATAATTTTATATATATTTATGAATTAAATATAAAATAATAAATGTCAAATTTATGTCAAAAATTTACATACAATAATTTTAGTGTAAATACATCAATGAATGAAAATATATTATATATATATATTGTAAATAATGATACATGTAAAATTTATGAAAATAATATAGATATGAATGCTAGTGAAAGACCATATAATAATAATGACACTTATAATATTATATGTAAATGTTTAGAGTCTAAAACCAATTGTGAATTTATTATAAAAATGGAAAAAATAAAATTTACATTTAGTGAATATGATAATGGTTGTTATGAATTTTACCATTATATTTATATACCTGAAAAAAAAATCGTAAATAACATTAGTCATATTACAAATAATATATCACAGTTAGGAGTAATTTTATATAAAGTTTATTATAATGAAAAAAATAATTTAAGAATACAACTTTATGAAAAATTAAGACTTGAAGAAAGAATGAAACTATATGATAAAATGAAATTTATAAAATAATTTAAGATTTATTTTTATAAAAAATTAAATATAAAAACATATCAAGTTTTTAATATATAATATATACAAATTATATTTATAATACAATGTCAAACAAAGAAAACTATTTAAATTATGAATACTATTGTATAGATAAACATAGTAAAGATTTTAATCATATAACATATCATTGGTCTGTTATACCTGATACAGTTTTAATTGAATCAGGTTACTTTAAGAGTGAAAATGAATTAAGACAAAAAAGAAAACATAATAATCAAATATTAAAAGAATATGGTTTAGATGGTATTTCAATCGAATATATTAATAATAATAATATATATCATGGATTACAAATGAAATTATGGAATAATACTATTTGTGCTAATGATATTGGAACATTTATGTCTGTTATATTTAATAGGTTTTCTAATGAATCTAAAGGATATTTATACCATACATCTAAATTAGAAAAAACATTAAAAAATGATATTATCAATGGTAATAAAATATATGAAATTAAAACTAAAAATCCTTTTATTGTATATGATAATAATATTAATTTAAATATTACTAATAAAGAATATATTTTAAGGCCATATCAATTAGAAGCAATTGAAAAATTAAATCAGTATTGGACGGGTATTAAATCTTTAATTTTACCATGTGGAACAGGTAAAACTACTATATTCTGTGAATATTTAAAACAAAACTGTTTCGATAATATTTTTATTTTTAGTCCTTTAACAATGCTTACAGAACAAAATCTTGATAATTTAATTAATTATTTACCTTCATATAATCATATTTTAGTTGATGTTAATGGTACAAGAGACATTAATATCATTAATGAAAAATTAAACCAAAAAACAATTTATTCATGTACTTTCAAATCAGCAGAAGAAATAATTTCAAAAATATTTAATGTAAATAATAATGTTAAATTGTCAAATAATACAATATTAATTGTTGATGAAGCACATAATATTTTAAATTTAAATAATATATTAAATTTAATTAATAAGTTTAATAAAGTATTACTTGTAACGGCAACACCTCCTACACAACTTGATGATATTATACCTAATAATACAATATATAGATATTCATTTAATAAAGCTATCGAAGATAATTATATATGTGATTATAAAGTATATTTACCATATATTGAAGATAATAATATAATTATGGATCAACCAGAAGAATTATTAGAATTAGATGAAAATATATGTAAAAAATGTTTATTTTTATTAAATGGATTATTAAGAACTGGTAGTAGAAGAACAATTGTATATTTAAAACATAAAGATGAATGTGATATTTATAAAAAAACATTAAAAGACGTAATGGATAAATATCATTATTATAATGTTAATATAGATATAATAACAAGTGATGTATCTAAAACTGAAAGAGTAAAAATATTAAATAATTTTGAAAAAGATGAAGAAATAGAAATGATAAAAATAATATTATCAATTCGTATATTGGATGAAGGTATAAATATTGTAAAATGTGATTCAATTTATTTGACACATTTTGGAGAAAAAATAAATGATATAAGAACAACACAAAGATTTTTAAGGGCAAATAGAAAAGATGATACAAATCCAAATAAAATAGCAAATATATTTATTTGGTGTGAAGATATAAATAAATGTTTAGATTCATTTCAAATGTTAAAATATAATGATATAAATTTTAATAAAAAAATAAAAATATATGATAATAATTATGGTGGTTATTATACGAATAATAATATATTATCAAATATAAATAAATATGATACAAATAATAATATTATCGAACAAATAAATATTAATTGTTTAACAGAAGAAGAAATATGGAATAATAAAAAAGAAATATTATTTAATTATTGTAATATTTATAATAATGTACCAGATAAAAAAGAAATATATAATAATGTAAAAATTGGTAAATGGTATATGATGCAAAAATTAAAATTAAATGAAACTGAAAATGTCATTGACAATATTGTTTATGTAGAATTAACAAAAAATATACATGTTAAGAATGATTTTGATAAATATTTTAAAGAAAAAAAACAAATAACAAATACTGAAAATTTAAAAACGGCAAATATAATAACAACAAAATATAAGTGTAAAAGGTGTGATTGTTATCAAACATTTTTAATGAAAGATTTATATAGACATTTATCTAAAAAACATAAATGCACAAGAAATAAAAATTCATACGCATATTCAGACGATCAATTATTATTATTATCATTAAATCCTCATGATGAAAATGAACAATCAATATTGACTGATGAAGATATTAAATTTTTAGAAAATTCTGATATAATGTACAGTAATGTGGATATGTTAATTGATGAATTGAATAAAGCACATAAAAATAAATCTAGAAAATGTTTATATTGTAAAGAACAATTTACGAAGATGAGTGATTTAAGACGACATATTATAATGAAATGTTTTATAAATAATTTAAATAAAAAAAATAATAATAATATAACTATAAATGGAAATAATAATAGTATATCAAATAATAATGATAATACTATAAATAATATATATTTAGACAGTAAAAATATAGTACCATTTGATGATAAATGGGATACTTCAATGCTCGATAAAAAAACTAAATATTTTATAGTATTTAACGAAATGATGTATCCAAGTTTTTTGGAAGAAATATTAAAAAATGATAATAATCTAAATGTAATTATTGATAAAAAATCAGATTCAGGTATAGTTTATAAAAATAAAGAAGAAGATTATGTAAAAATGAAATTAAAAGATATTGTTAAAGAAACAATGGAAAAAATAAAAACTCAATTATTAGAAATTAATAATGAATTAAAACCAGAAGTATTTCAAGAAACAAATACATACCAAAGAAGAATGATTACAAAAAAACACATTGACTATACTAAAATTCAAGATTTACAGGAAAATGTAAATCAATGCATGGTAGAAATATTTAATAAAAAAAGAAATGACGCAATTTCTATTTTACGAAAGTAAATATAATATAAATATTCATTCATCATTTAATATATTATTTATATCGAATAGCATATCTTTTTCAGTACCTTCAAAATATTCATTTCCATAATCAGTACAATGTCGATATTTATTTTTAAACAGTTTAATCAATATATTTTCCATTTTACAACAATCACTACATTTTCTAAATATAATTATTTCAGAACCTTTTGGATATTGATTAATTCTATTTAGTCCAATTTGTGTAGTTCTTCCTAATTTGTATATTTTTTCATTTGTTTTGATAAATTCACGTAATCGTAATAAATATATGTAGTTTGTTTTATTTATAAATGTCATGTTTAAGTATGTTATATTTATATATATTTGATATTTAATGATACATTTTTATATTGATATTTATTATAAAAAATTAATTTATTTTTATAATAATTAAAGTACAACACTTTAAGAAATAACTAATTCAAAATTATCATGTTTTAATGCTGTAATTAAAGGTTCTTCAATATTTATATTATTATTTTTACAATATAATAATCTATCTTCATCATAATTATTGATTAATATATTTTTAATAATAGTATCTGTTATAGGTATTTTATCAATATCATTTAATTTAAATTTTGGATTAAAAGTATACCAATACATGTTCCAATTAAATTGTTTATATTGTAATATAATGTCAATATTTATATTTAGATTAGAACTTAATCTATTAAAACACCATTTTTTATTAAGATTATTTAATACAATATCAAAGTTTATATTTGGATTAAGACTCAAATCTTTATAATTCCAATCTATATTATTATATTTTATTACATCATTCCATTTTATACTTTTATTTTTAGATAATAATTTTAAACAACTTTCATCAAAATATTTTTTATTATTTAAAATAATGTCAATCGTAATTGTTTCATTATACATAATGATTTTTTTAAAATCCCATTTTTCATTTATATTTTCAATAATAATATTCCAAGATATATTTTTATTCATTGATAATAAATCATATTTTATTTCATGTCCATAATTATTTTTAATATATTGTATATTATTCCACGATTCATATAACTCATATAAAATATCAATATTATAATATTTACATAATTGATTATGATATTTATTATAAAATATATGATTATTAATATTTTTTCCAAACATTTTATTTAATATATTTTCATTCCAAAAAAAATATTTATTTTCAACAAAATATTCAAAATTAACATTAGGATTATATGTTAATAATTCATAGTCTATTATTAATTCGTTATGTTTATTAAAAAAATTTAAATTAAAGTTTTTATTTGCACATATATAGTTGATATTTATATCATTTATTTTATTTATTTTATGTAAAAGAGTATTATATAAATATTCTGTCCAATCATCATATGTTTTCATTATTATTTTATAATATAAATATATTTTTATATAGATTTATAAAGTATCTATATTTATATTAGAACTATTTATTTCTAAATTATCAATAATCCATACTGACGATTTTATAATATATAATAATTTAATAAATTGATCCTTATATGGAATTATAAATATTTTCTTAATTTTATTTTCATTATAGAATTCATAAGATATTTTTTCATAAAATTTACTTAAAGAATATAATTCAAGCCAATTAACAAACATATGACATTCTTCATTATTATAACGTTCAAATGCATCAAATGGACCAATATAAATATCCTTATATTTAGTATATAGATAATTAAATGATTTTTCTATCATATTCCAATATAATATCCATGTATTTATATTTCTAATATTAGAATTAATGATATTTAAGTTTCCATTTTTTATATAGTTAATTGTTATATTTCCATTTTGTATTATTGCGTAAATATCATTCCAAGTTATAGTTTTTAATTCTTGAAGTATATTTATTAAATTATTTGTCTTATTATCATCTCTCAAATACGGTTTAAACCCAAATTTCATGTAAAATGTTTTGTTATTTTTTAATAGAGTTATAACAGAATATGATAATGTATTACTAAATATATGTTTTAATTTGTTTGATCTATTTTTGCATATTTTTTTACTTTGATCTATTAATGATACCTTTTTAATTTTTAATATCTTTAATAATTTCAATAATAATTTCATAATATCAGTTCCAGAATATATTTCTATGCGATTTTTTGTAAAATTTTCAATATGATTAATTATTGCACTATTATCATTTAAATCAATATTAACTCTAATATCACAATCTTCATTTGATGATATAATAATATTATTATTATTTTTATAAAATATAAAATTCATATATTCTCTCACATTATTTTTATTTAATGGACCATATACATTTATATTTACTCGGGTAGTTTTATTCAAAATATTTAATATATTAATATTCATATTATTCACCCAAGGATCTAATGTATTCATATAATATATAAAAGATAATTAAATAAATTTTAATGATATAATAATATTATTAAATATTATTTTATATAAAATTAAATATAATAATTTATTATATGGTATATATTTATTATAAAAATTGATTAAGTTTATTATATAAACATAATTTACTTGTATTAAATTATAAATAATAATAAATGACATCAAATACTATAAATAGTTATACATATAATACTGGTACATATGATATTATATGTAATTTTAATGAACCATATTTATATATAAAACTAGTAAATAACATTACATATAATTGTTATGAAATAAATAATATTGATATTACTCAATATAAAATACCTTATACTGCAAATGAAATATATGATATTATTATCAAAAGTATTCAATGTGATGATCCTAATTATTATGTTATTTATGCTATAAATCATAAAGATAAATTGTTATATTTGGTATTTTATATCCTTCATAAAGGTTTATATATGAAATTTGATATTCAAGTACCTGAAAAAGTAAATTTAATATGCAATAAATGTAATAATGCTGTAAATAACATATAATATCATTATATATGTATAGTTTATATAGTTTATATAAATTAGATTATAATAAATATATAAATGTAATATAGTTACTGCTATAAAATTATTTAATTCAAAATAATTGTAATAAAGTAACTTTGAATAAAGTAACTTGAATTCTCGGGTTCTAACAAGAACCCTCGGTGGCCGACCCTATAGGGTCGGTTGGGTAGGCATATGCCTACCCACTTACAGTTACTGTGATAAAAGTACTTTTTAGTAAATATTTATTGAATTTAATAATAATATACACAAAAATAAGTCAGACATATATATCATATTATTTCCGGCTGAAAAGAATATTTTACATCTCTAAATAATAAATCTAATGTTTTTGTAAATTTATATTTTGATTTATTTATATTTTCTAAATATAAATCTATTGATTTTTTCAATGAATTATTAACATTTATCATAGTATATTTATTAAAAAATAATAAATAATTAGGTGATAATATTTTAACTCCATTGACTATTTCTTTTTGCCAATTTACATTTAATAGTTCTGTCTTAATATCAAATAAATTCGATTCATTTATCAATTTTATTTTTAATTCACCATTATAAGGCATTTGCATTTCAATAAAACCATTCAAATTTTTATCTTTAATTTTATTCATAATAATTATTTCATAATTTTTATATATCTCAATTTCTCTTTTAAATTTATCGGTTTTGGTAAATTCTTTTATTGCACATTTTGGAATAACTTTATTTGGAGTTATTTTTAATTCAATTTGTAATGACAATAATATATCTTTTTTAAGTATTAGATTTGTCACATAATCATTTTCTTTTTCTGACGGATGAAATAAACAATCTATTATATTTTTATTTTTATCAAAAATATTATTAGAATGTGTTGAATATAAAATAGTATTTTTCGGTATAAATATTATCATTTATATAATATATTTAATATATTAAATATAATATATTAACTGAATAAGCTGACATATGTTTATGATATAAATTATAAAATTTATATCATTAAAAAATATTTTATATTGTTATATACAATAAATTATTGTATATAATAATTTGTTAAATTATATTTATTACTAACATTATAAATATAATTTAACAAAATAGGTTTAATAATTATGTTAATATTTAATCAAAATATGATATATTAGCATTTTGTAATATTATTTCAAATATAGTAAAAGGAATTAAGTTTTTTGAAGAAACACTTTTTTGATATTTTTCAATTATATCTTTAAATTTTTTATTTATCACTAATGTTAATGGATTATTTAGTGTTGAAACTTTGTATCTAAATCCAGTAATAATTGAATTATTATTATTAAACCTCCAATTTGTATTTACGCTATGATTAAAATTATTTGAACTTATACATCTATATAAATTATTATCATTTAACAGTGCAACTTCTACACCTGATTTATCTTCAATTGAACTAAACCATCCATTTAATGATGTTTTTTTTAATTTATTTGCAAATGTCATAACGTTTTTAATATTTATTTTATGTAAATTTGACTTTGATTCACCGAAAAAATTTGAAAATGCAGAATGTATTCTTACTTTAAATTTATCAAGTACTAATTGTTCAACCATAAAAAATAAAGTTATATCTTTTTTTAATTGTATTACATTAATATATTTTGTATTAATGTCAATATAATCTTGTGGATGAAAACTACAAAATAAAAATGTTTTACTATTATTATAAATTAAATTTGTTTCACTCGTATGATATAAAATTGTATCTTTATATAATGTCATTATTCCATAATTTTTAATATTTAATGCAGTATTATTCATTATATACTTATAAATAATATAATTATTTTTTAGAATATCATAAAATTACTTAATTAACCTTTAATATAATTTTACTGTTTATGCAATGTATGCGTATTGCCTACCTACATACAGTTACTGCGATAAAAGTACTTTTAATATGTAATTTATATTGATAATTATTGTATTATTTAATAATATTAAATAATTTATTTTAATATAATAATTTAAATAATATAACAATACTAACAATATAAAAATAATAAAAAAATAATAAAAAAATAATAAAAAATCAATAATTGTTGTACTAAATATCAGTCGTAGAATTCAGTCGCAAAAATCAGTCGCAAATTTATTCGAAATTCGAAATTTTAAATTTTTGTTTTTAGCAAATGAATTTTTATAAATTTTAATATTATAAAACAAAAATTTAAAATTTCGAATTTCGAATAAATTTTCGACTGATTTTTGCGACTGAATTCTACGACTGATATTTAGTACAACAATTATTGATTTTTTATTATTTTTTTATTATTTTTTTATTATTTTTATATTGTTAGTATTGTTATATCAACTAAAATAATATATAATATATTATATTTATATAAATAAATGATATAAAGATATTTTAATATTATTTAGTAATAAGAATGATAAATATTAATGAAAATAATAATAGACATATTAAATATGTATGTTGTAGATGTGTTAATTTTAGCACTTTTAAATTCTATGATATAAAAAGACACTTTTTAAGAAAAACAATATGTAATAAAAAATATGATGTAATGTTATTATCTAACGACCAAATGTTTGTAATGACATTTATTCCATATTATAATGATAAACATTTAATTGATATTAAAGAATTAGATCATTTATCTAATTCAACAATTATATATGATAATAGAATAGAATTATTTTCAAAAATTGATAATATTGAAAAAAATAAAGAAAAAGAATGTAGTTATTGTAACCAAACGTTTAATTTAGTATCAGATCTTAAAAAACATGTAATTACAAATTGTTTTTTTAATGAAATGCAAAATAAACAGACTAACATTGATAATACAAATAATATATTAATAAATTCACAAAATCCAATTAACACTATTCATAGTAATAATATTACCAATACTACAAATAATACTACAAATAATAATACTACTAATAATACTACAAATAATACTACTAATAATTATAATAATAATAACAATAATTATTCATTATATTTTAATTTACCAGTACCATTTAATGAAGATTGGGATTTATCTAAAATACCTGAAGATACAAAATCTGCAATAATTATATCAAAGTATATCTTTAGTAAATTTTTAAATGAAATATTAAAGAATGATAAAAATTTAAATGTTGTCACAGATAAAAATGATACATCTGGTACAAGTATGGTGTATATTGATCATAATAGAAGATATATTAGCATGAAAGATAATGATATTATCGTTAAAACAATGGATAAATTATACGATCAATTATTTAATATTATTAATGAAAATAAAAATAATTTAGAAATGTCTAAAGAATTATCTAAAGAATATATTCAAGATAAATATAACGATTATTACCATAATGAACCTACAAAAGAAGTTATTGATGAAAATATTTATAAAACATATTGTGATAATTTTGATAGAGCAAGTATTGTTAATAAAAATATGTCATCTATAAAAGATTTAAAAATTATACCTAATAAAAAATTAAATGATAATAATGATTGTATTGAGAGAATAAAATATCCTGACAGAAAAAAAAGAGCGGATAATATGAAACAATCTAGAAATGAAGATTATAATTTTTTATATGATTCTGAAGGTGATAATAAATTATAATATATATTAATATTTTACGATAATACAATTTATTATTGCTATGTAACTATGAATAAGTAATATATAAATAGTTACATATATAAGTAATATATATTACTGATTTTATAATAAAAAATGATTTATATTTTATTATAATAAATATTTCAATATAAAATAATACCATATAATTTATATAAATAAACATATATACATATATAAAATATAGTAATGAGTGAATTATTTGCTAAAAATATTGATGAACAAACAACAAATGAAAAATCCTCTAAATTGCTTAATGTGATTTTTGAAGATATTTATATGTTGATGGATGCCATTTTAGATAATCCAAAACATTTGGACAATACAAGCAATAAAAAATATTCATATTTTTCAAGTGCTATAGAAACATTTACTTCTAATATTAAAACTAAAGAATTATGGATTGATGAAGATGATTATGATAAAAATGATGAAGATTATGAAGATAAAGATGAAAATGAAGACAACAAATATAAAAATAGACCATATTTTGAATCAGGTTATCATGAGACAACTGGTGTATATTATCCATTTGATAATAATGAAGAACTTGAAAAAAATGATATTATTAATAAAACACATTCATGGACTTTATTACTTGATAGCATCTTTTTGGATATTGATGATGATGAATTTATTAGTCAAGCAAAAGAACTTAAAGAAAGATTATTTAAATTTATCGATTAAAAATCAAAATTATTAAATTAATATTAAATTTAATCTAAATACTACTTAAAATATTACTAATAATACAATATAAAATATTATAAAATGACATCATATGAAAATTTACCAGTTGCAATTGAAATAAATAATAATAATAGTTATAATAATAAAAATAATGATAGTAATAATAATGGTAATAAAACTAAAAAAAATATAATACATTTAAATATTGATACACCAGCAATTGCAATTCGAATAAATGATGAAATATCACCTGAAGTATTAGCAGTAGAAATCAGTGGAAATAATAGATGTGAGTTATATCAATATTGTTTAGTAATACCATTTGGTTTATTAAGTATTACTTTAATAATATACTATATATTACATTAAAATATAAATTATTTTTTATAAATATTATTGTGATAGTTATTTTTTTTGAAGTAACTACCATACAGTAACCGTTAGGGGGGCGGGCTTAAGCCCGCCCAACCGACCCTTAAGGGTCGGTCACCGAGGGTTCTTGTTAGAACCCGAGACTCAAGTTACTTATTACAGTTATTCATTTACAGTAACTCATTTACAGTAACTTATTACAATAATATATTATCTAATATATAGATTTATATATTCATATAAATATTTGATGTAAGTTTTTGATAATATTTTTTTTTGAAAAAATACATTAATAATATATACAAATGTAAAAATACAATATAATATACAAAATATCATTATATGTTCATACAATACTGTTTATTACTATAAAAAGTTATTAACGTAATATAGAATTATTATCATGTAATAAATTAATATTATTTTTTATTACTTTTGTAATATCAGTAATTTGGTCGCTTCTAGATACTTTAGATAATATTGCAACAATTATGACATTAAATTTTTCATATTCAGTCATAACACTTTCAGTACATTTTATGAATATGTTAATATCTAAATCCTTTTTTTTTTCAATATATTGCATTGGATTTTTAACTAAATATCGTAACAATAATTTACAAATATTATTACCATTCGCAATATAATTTATGAATAATCGATATATTACATCATATTCACTAATAACTAAATATGTATGTTTATATTTTTCTATTAATTCCGTAAAAACATCATCAAAAGATGAATCATCAAATCTTAATAGAAAATCATCTACTATAGATTGATTGGTAGTAATCGGATCAGTGTCATGTAATCGTTCAAACATATCAACACACCATCCAATATATTCATTACTGATTATATAATCAATATCATTGAATGTTTCATGTAATGCTATTATTGCACGTGTATTCGTGGTAATGTTATATTTATTGATCATCAAATGATATATTGAAGGGAGACTTTCCACTAAAAACTCTTTAAAAGAGTTGATTTTGTCGCGATTAGTACTGTTTGATGTACTCATATTCAAAATTTGATATAGTGCATTTGGATAAAATATTTAAATATTTTAAAATTTATGAATATTATAGTGTCATTTTTATATATAAAGATATTTTTATATTATTATATAATATAACAAAATGAATGTAAATACTAAAAGTCTTCAAAATATATTAAATGGATATGAACATATTGAAATATATGAAGTAACTGATTTGAAAAAACCTATTCCAAATAATGTTACACATATAAAATTTCATAATAATTTTAATGAACCACTTAATGCAGAAATAATACCTAAAAGTGTAAGTCATGTAATATTTGGACAAAATTTTAATCAACCATTAAAACCAAATCACATACCTGAATATACTACTCATTTAATATTTGGTTCTAAATTTAATCAACCATTAAATATTGGTGATATACCAGAATGTGTTACTTATTTAGTATTTGGTACTGAATTTAATCAATCATTAACTGCAGGTATAATACCAAATGGTGTTACATATCTTGAATTAGGATCAAATTTTAGACAAGTATTAAATGAAGAAAATATACCATATAGTATAACTGATTTGGCAATTACAAATACATCATTACCTACAACAATTATACCTAAAAATATAACTGGTCTTAATATTAATTTTTGTAAAAATGAATTTAATCAACCATTACAAAAAGGTTTTATACCAAATAATATTAAATATCTTAATTTTGACGGTTACTTTGATCAAATATTAGATAAAGATATTATACCATCTAGTGTTATTTATTTAACATTTGGAAATAGATTTAATCAACAACTTTGTGAAAATTTAATTCCAAATAATGTAAAATATTTATCTTTTGGAAATACTTTTAATCAACCACTGAAAATAGGTGATATACCTAATAGTGTTACTAAATTATCATTCGGACAAAAATATAATCAACCACTCAATGGAAAAATAATACCTAAAAGTGTTACACATTTAATTTTTAAACAATATACAAATAAATATACTGAACTATTTGAAGAGTATAATACATTAAAATTTATAGAATTTGATGATGAAAAACATATCAATATTATACAAAAATAAAAATGACAGTAATATTTTATTAAAATTTTTAATGTAAATATTAAACATACTTTTACCTCTTGAACTTTGAATTCATTCAACTTCATTTAATTGGTTTTCCATCAAAATGTCTGCTCCTGTCTCCACCGCTCCGACTGCCCCAACTAAACCTGTGAGTGGTGTTGAATATATTATTTATGTCGGCACAGAAAGGTTAATAGATAAACTTGCCAAGTACATTGACGATCGTTTTACAGCGATATTGGGTGATATTGTTGAATTCATCATCGAGTACCCTGCATACGAAGACGACTTGCGTACGTCTTACGTACTAGCCGGTAAATTGCATGCCGAACATACCATATTGATCCATAATCACCTCTCTATAGGTCAGTGCAATGATTTGGTTCATCAGTTTGAAAAGGAATGGGATGCATTGAGTGTTGCACTTTAATATATAATAACACTATATGTGTTATGTAGTATTATCTACTATCTTTACTTTGAATAATAAATATTATGATTTTTTTAAAAAAAAATATTATAAAAACTCACATGAAATATTGATATGTATATCTTAATATAATAAATTATATGGATAAATTGAAGATTAATAAAAAATGATTTATTATTTAGATTACTGCTAATATAAATAATTATAATATAAAATATATATATAATGGATACACAAATAGATTTATATAAAACTATATTATATAATTATGATAATTATATTGATAATAAAGATAATGAACTTAAATGGTTTAAACTAAAAAAATTAATAATTATACCAGATAATGTTACTCATTTAAAATTTGGATATGATTTTAATGAACCATTAATTGAAGGATATATACCAAATAGTGTAACTCATCTTACTTTTGGAGATAATTTTAGACAAATATTAAAAGAAGGAGACATACCAAATAGCGTTACTCATTTAAAATTTGGATATAGTTTAAATGAACCTTTAAAAAAAGGTATAATACCAAATAGTGTTACTCATTTAAGTTTTGGATATAGTTTTGATCAACCATTAAAAGAAGGAGATATACCAAATAGTGTTACTCATCTTAAATTTGGTTCATGTTTTAATCAAGTATTAAAGTCAGGAGATATACCAAATAGTGTTACTCATCTTACATTTGGATATAGTTTTAATCAACCATTAAAAGAAGGAGTTATACCAAATAGTGTTATTTGTATTAAATTTGGATGTCAATTTAAACAATTGTTAGATAAAGGAGATATACCAAATAGTGTTATTCATTTGGAGTTTGGACAAAATTTTAATCAATCATTAAAAGAAGGCTTAATACCAAATAGTGTTACTCATTTGACATTTGGATTTGATTACAATAAACCATTAGAAAAAGATTTAATACCAAATAGTGTTATATATCTTAAATTTGGTTCATCTTTTAATCAACCATTAAAGTTAGGAGACATACCAAATAGTGTTAAACATTTGACATTTGAATATAATTTTAATCAACCATTAAAAGAAGGAGTAATACCAAATAATGTTACTTATCTAAATTTAGGAAATTGTTTTAATCAACCATTAAAAGAAGGAGTAATACCAAATAATGTTACTCATTTAACATTTGGAATATCTTTTGATCAAGAATTGAAAGAAGGATATATACCAAATAGTGTTTCACATCTTACTTTTGGGTCAAAATTTAAACAACCATTAAAAGAAGGAGTAATACCAAATAGTGTTACGCATCTTATTTTTGAAGGATTTAGTTGTATATCAGTAAATATACCAAAAAGTATAACTCATTTAGAACTTGGTTGGAAATTTACTGAATCATTAAAAAAATATAATATACCAAATAGTGTAACTCATCTTAAATTATTGAATTATTATTTACCTTTAGAAAAAGGTGATATACCAGATAGTGTTACACATCTTACTTTTGAAAATTTTAATGAAGTATTAACAAATATACCAGAAAGTGTAACTCATTTACAAATCAATGATAATTATTTTCGTCAAAAAATAACTAATAATAATTTACCTAATAATATTATTGAAATAATTATAGATCGAAATAATTATGAAGGTGATGAATTCTATGATGATGATGAAGAAGAACAAGAAGATATTGATATAATAAAAGATATATGTAATATAAAAAATAATATATTAGTTGGTTATATAAATTCATTAAGTACTACAATAGTATATAATAATCTAAATATAAATATAGATAGTACTCATAAAAATAATATGGATGAATATATACATAAATATCTAACAAAAGAAAAACTTATAGGTAATATTATATATAAAGAATTAATTAAAAAAGTATTTAATCCAAAAAGATTATCAAATATATCTAAAATATATAATATTAATTTAGAACAATTAATTAATTATTATTAATATTATGAATAAAAATTTGATTATTTTTTATTTATATAATAATTACTTAATAAATATTATTATAAATATAATAAATATTTAATATTAAAAAATGGATACACAAATAGATTTATACAAGACAATATTATATAATTATGAATGTTTTAAAGTTTCTAACAATAAAACTGAAAATAAACCTAAACGATATTCTATAAATAATTTGACAATTATACCAAATGATGTTACTTATCTGGAATTTGGATATTATTTTAATCAATCATTAAAAGAAGGCTTAATACCAAAAAGTGTAACTCATCTTACTTTTGGAAAGCATTTTAATCAACTATTAAAAGAAAATGATATACCGGATAGTGTTATACATTTGACTTTTGGAAATGATTTTAATCAACCATTAAAAAAAGGAGATATCCCAAAAAGTGTTACACATCTTACTTTTGGATGTTATTTTAATCAACCATTAAAGTTAGGAGATATCCCAAAAAGTGTTACACATCTTACTTTTGGATATTATTTTAATCAACCATTAAAGTTAGGTTATATACCAGATAGTGTTACACATCTTACTTTTGAATATGAATTTAATCAACCATTAAAAAAAGGATATATACCAAAAAGTGTAACTCATCTTACTTTTGGATGTTTTTTTAATCAATCATTAAAGTTAGGAGATATACCAAATAGTGTTACTCATTTAGAATTTGGTATGAATTTTAATCAACCATTAAAAGAAGGAGTAATACCAAATAATGTTACTCATTTAAATTTAGGAAAACGTTTTAATCAACCATTAAAAGAAGGAGTAATACCAAATAGTGTTACTCATCTTACTTTTGGATGGGAATTTGGTTATCCATTAAAAGAAGGAGTAATACCAAATAGTGTTACACATCTTATTTTTGAGGGATTTGATCAAGTATTAGTAAATATACCAAAAAGTGTAATTTATTTAGAACTTAGTTGGGATTTAACTGTACCATTAAAAGAATGTAATATACCAAATAGTGTTACTCATCTTAAACTATTGAGTTTTTATTATTTACCTTTAAAAAAAGGTGATATACCAGATAGTGTTACTCATCTTACTTTAAATTTTAATCAAGAATTAACAAATATACCAGATAGTGTAACTCATTTACAAATTAATGATTACTATTTTAATCAAAAAATAACTAATAGTAAATTACCCAATAATATAATTGAAATGATTGTAGATAGAAATTATGATGAACAAGATGAAAATTATGATGAAGACTATAATGAAGATGATCATACTGAAATCATAAAAGATATATATAATATGAAAAATAATATATTAGTTGGTTATATAAATCCATTTACTACTACTATAATTTATGATAATTTAAATATAAATATAGATATTGTTGATAAAACAAATATGGATGAATATATACAACAATATTTAACAAAAGATAAATTTATTGGTAATATTATATATAAAGAATTAATTAAAAAAGTATTTCATCCAAAAAGATTATCAAATGTATCTAAAACATATAATATTGATATTGAACAATTATTAACTTTATATTAAATTCATATAAACTTGTATAAAAATTGATTTATTTTTATATATAAAAAATAACTATTTAATTTATAATATGAAAAATAATAATAAAATGGATACACAAATAGATTTATACAAGACTATTTTATATTATTATGATAAATATATTGATCGAAATAATACAAATAAATATATATTTAAACTAAAAAAACAAATAAAAAAAGGAGATATACCGCAAAATATTACTCATCTTACTTTTGGAAGCGAATTTAATCGACTATTAAAAGAAGAAGATATACCAAATAATATTACTTATTTTACTATTGAATATAATTTTAATCAAATATTACAACGGGGAGATATACCAAATAATGTTACTCATCTTACATTTGGAGATTATTTTAATCAGCCATTAAAGAAAAGAGATATACCAAATAGTGTTATTTATCTTACTTTTGGGAAAAAATTTAATCAACCATTAAAGATAGAAGATATACCAAATAGTGTTACTCATCTTACTTTTGGATATGATTTTAATCAACCGTTAAAGTTAGGAGATATACCAAATAGTGTAACTCATCTTACATTTGGATTATTTTTTAATCAACCATTAAAGCCAGGAGATATACCAAAAAGTGTTACTCATCTTACATTTGGATGGTATTTTAATAAACCAATACAACAAGGAGATATACCAAATAATGTTACTCATCTTAATTTAGGACATTTTTTTAATCAACCATTAAAAAAAGGTGATATACCTAATAGTGTTACTAATCTGGAATTTGGATTTTCATTTAATCAACCGTTAAAGCCAGGAGTTATATCAAGTAGTGTAACTCATTTTACTTTTGGTGCAGGTTTTAATCGACAATTAAAAGAGTATGATATACCAAAAAGTGTAACTCATCTTACTTTTGGAGAAAAATTTAATCAATCATTAAAAGAAGGAGATATACCAAATAGTGTTACTCATCTTACTTTTGGGGAAAAATTTAATCAACCATTAAAGAAAGGAGATATACCAAATAGTGTTACTTATCTTACATTTGAATTATTTTTTAATCAACCATTAAAGTTAGGAGATATACCAAAAAGTGTAACTCATCTTACTTTTGGATGTTATTTTAATCAACCATTAAAGGAAGGAGATATACCAAATAGTGTTACTCATCTTACTTTTGGACATTATTTTAATCAACCATTAAATAAAGATAATTTACCAATAAATATAATAGAATTAATATTAAATACTAAATTTAATAATGAATTAATTATCAATAAAAATATATTATTAGGTATTACTGTCTCAAAAAAATTAGAATATTTTACAAAATATAATGAATTAAATATAGGTTTATTTGAAAAAGAAATAACTAATTTATATACATTAATTGAAGAGAATCTAACAAAAGAAAAACTAATAGGTAATATTATATATAAAGAATTAATAGAAAGAGTATTTAATCCAAATAGATTATTATATTTATCAAATACATATAATATTGATTTTGTACAATTATTGAATATATATTAATTTAATATAAAATTAATATAAAAATTGATTAATTTTTAATATAAAACTATAAATATATTTATAAATAACAAATTAATAAATAATAAACAATAAATAAAATGGATACACAGATTGATTTATATAAAACTATAGTATATAATTATGAGAAAAAAATAGGTAGAAATTATGCAAATTATTTTTTGATTAATATTAACAGACCAATACAACAAGGAGATATACCAGATAGTGTTACTCATCTTACTTTTGGAAATCATTTTAATGGACCATTACAAAGAGGAGATATACCAGATAGTGTTACTCATCTTACTTTTGGACATTATTTTA
>JACCEB010214609.1_pt1 | contig 38160 bp, 13 predicted proteins | sample 7454761 | NCBI WGS metagenome assembly JACCEB01 (sample SAMN15323454, study PRJNA562643) | freshwater metagenome | isolation source: river surface water | place: USA:Blue River Watershed | collected 2017-08-18
GACGTGTGGGATCGTCCGGCACCACGGGTCCCACTGGTACCGAGGGAACCACCGGATGGACCGGTGCCACGGGACCTTCGGGCGTGAGCGGAAGCACGGGCACGCACGGAGAGGACGGCGCAACGGGTGCGACGGGCGTTCCGGGCCGCACCGGGTGGTCGGGCACCACGGCCGCAACCGGGCTCACGGGATGCACCGGTGCCACCGGGTTTGCGGGCCCCACCGGAACCACGGGCTTGACGGGCCCCACCGGATGCACGGCTTCCACCGGCCGAACCGGCTTGACCGGCGCTACCGGGGCGGAGGGCGACGAAGGGGACGACGGCTGCACGGGCGCCACCGGTGCAGCGGGAGCCAAGGGAACGAGCGGAACGACGGGCGAAACCGGTTGCGAGGGCGCGACGTCTTTTGCTGGGCCCACGGGGGCCACCGGGGATCGCGGAACGAGCGGACCGACGGGCAGCACGGGCGCTACGGGTGCCATGGGGGCCACCGGTCCCACGGGTTGCACGGGCTTCACCGGAACGACGGGCGCCACCGGCGGCACGGGGGCCACTGGTGTCTCTGGATATACTGGATCCACCGGTGCAACGGGCGCCACCGGCCGTACGGGGGCCACGGGGGCCACGGGCGACGCCGGGGCAATGGGCGAAACGGGCACGACGGGTGCCACGGGCGCCACCGGATTAACGGGCACGACCGGCACGACGGCGTACACGGGCCCCACGGGCTGCACCGGAGCCACGGGCGCCACCGGTGCCACGGGTCCCACGGGCGCCACCGGCGACGACGGAACCACCGGCTGGTCGGGCACGACAGCGCCCACGGGCGAAACCGGCACTACCGGGACGACGGGATGCACCGGCGCCACCGGAAGAACGGGCAGCACGGGCACTGCGGGCGATCAAGGAAACTCCGGAACGGATGGCTGGACGGGGTCGACAGGTCGCGTCGGCACCACCGGCACCACGGGCGCCACGGGCGCCGCCGGATGGGACGGCCGCACGGGGTCTGCGGGAACCACCGGAACGAGTGGGTTGACGGGCACGACGGGCACGACGGGTTCCACCGGACGCACGGGCTTCACGGGACCCACGGCAGAAACCGGCCCCACCGGTCCCTCCGGTGCCACGGGAACCACGGGAACCACCGGAATGACGGGCGATGCGGGCGACGGAGGGGTCACGGGGTCCACGGGCACCACCGGACGCACGGGATGGACGGGTCCCACGGGACTCACCGGCACGACGGGCGGCACCGGCTCCACGGGAACCAACGGGTCGACGGGCACCACGGGACCGAGCGGCGTGTCGGGGCCCACGGGGGTGGACAACGGCCGCACCGGAACAAGCGGAACCACCGGTCCCACTGCGGAAACGGGTCCCACCGGTGACACCGGGGCCACTGGACGTACGGGCGCGACAGGAGCCACGGGCAACACAGGGCCCAGCGGATACACGGGATACACGGCGGCCACCGGAACCACGGGCGCGACGGGGAACACCGGAAACGACGGAATGGACGGTTTGAGCGGTCGCACGGGACCCACGGGCTGGACCGGAACGACGGGCGACACGGGTCCCACGGGTCCCACGGGCACGACCGGTGCCACGGGCACGACGGGATGTGTCGGCAACACGGGCGACAACGGATTGACGGGCACCACGGGCAGGATGGGCAGCTGGGGACTCAGTGGGTACACGGCGGAAACCGGTGCCACGGGCCCCACGGGTTTTACCGGCAGCACGGGTGCGCGCGGTCCCACGGGCAGTTTCACCGGCGAAACCGGCACCACGGGACGTACCGGTACCACGGGCACCACGGGTTGCGTGGGCGACGTCGGCCCCACCGGCAACGACGGCTTGACGGGATGGACGGGTGCGACGGGCACCACGGGCCCCACGGCGGAAACCGGCCCCACGGGCTGCACGGGCGTCACCGGCACAACGGGTCCCACAGGCACCACGGCGGAAACCGGTCCGACGGGATGCGACGGCACGACCGGCACGACGGGCACGACGGGCACGATCGGGCTCTCAAGCACCACGGGATACACGGGCGCGACGGCGGCCACGGGCACCACGGGCTGCATCGGCAATAGCGGATTGAGCGGGTACACGGGGGCCACGGGCATTACCGGCACCACGGGCCCCACGGGGACCACGGGCCCCACCGGATGCACGTCCATGACGGGACGCACGGGCACGACGGGAACCACGGGCGACATGGGCGAGAGCGGTGTGACGGGCCTGACGGGTTGGACGGGTCGCACAGGCCCCAAAGGATTTGAATTTGCGGGCGAGTTCGGCATGGAGGGCAACACGGGCCGCACGGGCCGTACGGGCACCACGGGCACGTCCGGGTACACGGGCTACACGGGCATGACGGGTACGACGGGTCGCACGGGCCCCACGGGATGCACCGGTGACCGCGGCGAAACCGGCGCGACGGGAGCCACCGGCCGCACGGGCGCGGTGGGCGCAGTGGGCTTGACGGGCCTGACGAGCTTTACGGGATGGACCGGGCGCACCGGCCGCACTGGCTTGGTGGGCGACACGGGGGCGTTCGGAATGACCGGACCGACGGGACGCACCGGCACGACGGGCCCCACGGGCGTCACCGGCAACACGGGTCTCACGGGATGGACCGCTACGACGGGCACGACGGGGATGACGGGGGCCACGGGCACGACCGGACTGACGGGCGCGACGGGCTGCGACGCGAGCACGGGCATCACCGGCAACCGCGCGGACACTGGACCGGACGGAAACACGGGATGCACGTCGATGACGGGCTGGACGGGCACGACGGGACCCACGGGCCTGACGGGCTGCACGGGGCCCACGGGCATCACGGGCGTCACGGGGTTCACGGGCATCGGCATCCAGGGACCCGTGGGTTGCACGAGCGACTTGGGCGACGGGGGAACCACAGGTCCGACGGGCGACAGCGGGTTCGGCGGCAGCGGCGGTCCCATCCAGCACGGTCTCACCCGACGCTACAGCTTCAACCTGGAAGATTTGAGCGGCGGAACGTTGGTGGCGAACCGGGCGACGTTGGACGCGAATTCGCTGCCTCTCTACGACGCGACGTTGCTGAACGGGGCGGACATCAATTCCGTAACAAAGAAATTCGGCACGGGCTGTCTGCGGTTGAACACGGCGTCGTTTTTTGCCCAGGTGTTGCGGTTGGCGCCGATCACGACGAAACCGACGGGTTATTCGTTTGGCTTTTGGTTCAAGACATTGTCGGACTACAACTCCGGCGGCGGCAAGTCGGGCTACATCCTGGCGTTTAACAACAACACGTCGGCCACGCCGACACCGAACGAAGTGTTCGTGCATATGAACCGCGGTTCCTACCTGCGTATGACGGTGACCATGTACGACGTGTCGGGTACGGGGGCGGTGTCGATGTACGCGGATGCCAACGGCTACAACCCCAACGTCTGGAACCAGTTCGTGTGGACCATGGACTACAACGGCGGCGGCAACGCCGTCTGGAAAACGTACTTCAACGGCAACTTGATGGCCAACAGCGGGTTGATTGGGCTGTCGGCACGCGTCAACGGTTACCCGCCTCTCACCACGACATACCAAAACGTGCATTTGGGTGGCCGGTACGTCGGCTCGCCACAGAATTTCGATCAGCGGATGGACACCTTGGTGGACGAGTTCTGGATGTACGAGCGCGTCTTGACGGCGGCAGACGTGTCCAACAACTACTTCGCCAACAGCGACCTGCGGCTGGGCATGACCGGCGTCACGGGCGAGATGGGACCGGCGGGCCCCACGGGCATCACGGGCCCGGGCACCTACAACCTGGTTCCCCAAGAGGGCTTGGCGCGGCTGTACACGTTCGAAGCGGCGGATTACAACGGGTCGCCGTCCACGGACGGTACCCTGATTGCCAACCGTGCATTCAACCCACCGGTGTACGACGCGTCCCTGTTGCATCAGGCGAATGCGGGCACGGCCTTGACCACCGCGCACTACCGTTACGGAACGGCGTCCTTCTTTGCCCCTCTCGACAACACGGGCAGCAACACCAAAAACTATGTGCAAATGAACGGCATCACCATTCCGGCGACGGGATGGACGGTGGCGATGTGGATCAAAACGCAAACGCCCAACTACACCCACAGCCTGTTTTATGCGTCGGATGTCGGTACGTTGGGCACGTTCGGCACGTCGTACCACGTGGAGGGCACGAACTTCTTCATGAACACCAACGGTGCGGGCACCTACACCGTGACGGCGGCGACGTATTTGCAAGTCGATGCGTCGGGGTACGGCCGGGGGTCGGCCTACCGGGGACAAATCACTGTCACGGAAACCGGCGGTTACCAATGGCACCACGTGTCGTGGACGGTGGCGCCGTCGGCGGTGGCGGGCGAAAAGGCCACGTGGAAAATTTATTTCGATGGCGTGCCGATGTACAACGATCTGGCGCCCATGACGTTCAGCGACTACAACTACGGCAGTCCGCTGTCCGGAACCAAACGCTACGCCATGATGGGCAACAGCGCGGGGGCCTATTTCGACAACTTCACCTTTTACAGTCGTCCTCTCACGGACAACGAATTGTGGCAACTGTATTTGGGCGACAACTACGTGCGTGGCATGACCGGCCGAACGGGCTTGACGGGTCCCACCGGTCCCACGGGATGGACGGGTCGCACGGGCACCACCGGCCTGACGGGCTTGACGGCACCCACTGGCGCGACGGGTCCCACCGGTGCCATGGGTTCCACCGGCCCCACGGGGCCAAGCGGCTACACGGCAGAAACCGGTCCGACGGGCCGCACGGGAGCGACCGGCACCACGGGCTGCATCGGCAACGTTCCCTCGACGGGTCCCACGGCGTTCACCGGACGCACCGGCAACGACGGCGACACGGGCCCCACCGGCAGCACCGGTTCCACGGGCCCTACCGGCAGCACCGGTCCCACGGGTCCCACCGGTAGCAACGTAACCACGGGAGCCACCGGAGTGTCCGGCGGAACGGGCATGACGGGACCCACGGGCGCCACGGGCCGGACGGGCACCACCGGGCCCACCGGACGCACCGGGCCCACGGGATGGACCGGGGCGACGGGCAGCACGGGCCCTGCGTCGGTGGGCAGCGTGACCACCGGATTCACGGGTCCCACGGGTCTCACGGCTCCGTGGGGCGTCGACGGCGCGGCGAGCAATACCGGTGCCACGGGTCCGACGGGTACGAGCGGATGGACCGGCGAAAACGGATGGACCGGACCGGACATGGACAACGCCGTGGCGTGGACGGGCGCCACCGGGTTCGGCGGCAGCACCGGCGGCACCGGAACCACGGGCGTGGCGTGCACGGGTTTTACGGGCGCGGCGGGAGCGCACGGCATGCCGAACCCCTGGACGGGTCCCACGGGCGCGGCCAACCCGTCGACGGGCGCCACCGGGCCCGATGCAGAAAGCACGTGGAGAGGGTCCACGGGCTGCACGGGGTGGACGGGACACCCTCTCCTGGAGGACGTTGGCGCCGCCACGGGATACCACGGATCGGTGGGCCCCACGGGCGACACGGAGAACCGGGGCACGTTGGCGGCAGCGGTGGCGTTCGAGGACGACATGCAGTACACGCGGCAACAACTGCTGCAACAACTGCAGTCGCACGCGTACGTCACGGACCGCAGCCTGGACGTGCTGGCAGTGGCGAAAGGTTACCTGGGACAACAAGAAATGGTGTATACCTTTGGAAAACGCCGCAGTTCGGATGCAACAGTGGCGGCAGTGGCGGGCAACGCGGTCACCTTCGGGCTGTCGGTTTCGACGGATGCCGTGCACTGGTCGCCGTTGGCAGCCACGAACGCTGCGCACCGGCCGGACCACGTGCATTGGGACGCCGCAGGACAAAAATGGATCGTGACACGGAGCGAAACGGGGGAGATCCTGCACGGATCGCGGATGACGCAACTGGCGGCGGTCGACGCGTCCACCTGCCAGATCGTGCACATGGCCTCCAACGGACGCATCTACGTGGGCATCTCCCGCACGAGCGCCCTGTACTATGGATACGACGGCCTGCACTGGGTGAAGTGCCCGACGTCGCCCCTGGAACACGGCGGCACCGAAATACGAACGGGCAAGGTGCAATGGAACGGCCAACTCTGGGTGGCGGTGGGGGGCTACGGCGTCAGTTACAAGATCGCGCACAGCGCCGACGGCATCGCGTGGACCGCAGTGACCAACACGTCGGCGGTCTTCGATGTCTCCGGATCGGGCTTGGGGCTGCAGTGGAACGGCCAACTCTGGGTGGCGGTGGGACGGAACGCCAACGGCAATTTGGTGACCAACACCAGCCAGGACGGGGTCCATTGGTAAACAGAGACAGACAGGGCGCGCATTATTTTTGGTTCTTTTTTTATATAGTGATTCGTGCATATATATAAAAAAAAAGGAAAACGCGATGTCCTCTGCCTATGATTCCCCGCCTCCGGACAACGCGGTGTCCATCGACTGGAACGGCCACGTGTTTGTGTTGACGGTGCGCAACGGGGCCACCGCTCCGCCCATCGCCTACGGAACGAGCCCCAACGGCATCGACTGGACATACACCTCTCCTTCGGCGCTCGGTGCGTCCACAGGGGCCGCCGCGGCGGATCTCTACCACGTGCAATGGTTGGGGGGTCGACACTTCGTGGTCTGCGGGAACGTCGCGGTCGCGGCCACCACCACCTCGTCGGCGGCAGCAGCCCAACTTCCCGCGATTTTCCAATTGCAGGGTCCAGAATACACTCCGGTGGCGCGCTACCTGCAGCCGACGGCGGGTGCCTCCGTGCCGCAGACCGTGTATGCGGTGGCCGATGCGTTGGAACATCCCCACCGGATCGTGTTTCCGGCGTCGACGTTGCTGGCACTGGGAAACAACGGCGCGCGCATCGCGGTCAGTGGCGACGAAGGAGCCACGTGGACCGCGTCCTTCAACGGGGCCGCCGTCTTCTCCGTGGCCGCCCACGCCGCCGCCTGGAACGGACGGGTCTTCGTGGCGGTGGGCGACGATTCCAACGGGACCACCCACGCACCCGGCAATGTGGTGGCGTCCAGTTTAGATGGCCGCCACTGGACCACCAGAGGCGGACGCCACCTCTTCCGTTCGGCCTATGCCGTCCAATGGTGCAAAGAGAGGAACCACTTCTTGGCACTGGGCGACGACCCCACCGGGACCGTCTCCGTCGTGGCCACCAGCATGGACGGCGTGCACTGGCGCCAGGTGCACCGCGGGTTGTTTGCTGCCGCTGGCAACGGTCGCATGGACCTCGCGTGGAACGGCGAACTCTGGGTTGCCACCGGCTCCCCCCGCCCCAACTTGGCCGGCAGCAAATCCCTCGCCTTCAGCGCCGACGGCGAGTCGTGGTCGTACATTGCCGGGGAAGACCCCTTCGCCAGCACCGGCGGCGGCGGAGGGTCCCGCGTGTTTTACCTGGCCGACGACCGCCAATGGGTCGCCCTCGACGCCAGCGCAGCCCTTGTCAGCCTCAGCATGAACGGCCGGCAATGGCAGCAGGCACAACCGGTCGCCAACGCCGCGTGGGTGGCGTCGCCTTCCTTCGAACTGCCGTTTCCCCTGCTCTCCGACCCCAGTTGGATCGCGCAGCCCACCCGGTACGTCTTCAACGACTGCACACACGGCCGAGCGACCATCCAACCTCTCTCGTTGGCCGGTGGAGAGGGGACCACCGGAACCGCCGTCGCGTACAGCGTGGATGGCACCGTGTGGTCGCCTGCGGCGGCTCCGTGTCCACTGCTCACTTGCAACCGCATTTGCTGGAACGGCCAACTCTGGGTGGGCGTCGGCACCCCCTGCGTCGCCGCCAGCCTCGACGGCATCCGCTGGTTCGCCGTGTCGTCCACGGACCTCTTTACGGAAACCTACGACGTGGCGTGGAACGGTCAGTGGTTCGTTGCAGTGGGGTACAAACTCGATGTCTCCTCGATTGCTCAACCGCAAATTGCCCGCAGCCGCGACGGGTTGGAATGGACAACCGCCGTGAGCGCCGGGGTGGCGTCGATTTTTGCCGCCACCGACCGCGTCGCCGCCATTGAATGGACCGGCCAGGCCTGGGTCGCCTACGGCTCCCAATCGTTTTCCGCGGTTTCCACCGACGCGGACGCCTCCACCTGGACACGCAAACACTACTATTTGCTCGACGCCTCCAATGTGGCGCAGCCCGCGCTCGGTGCCGTGGCGACCGCGTCCAGCATCAACAGCGACAACTCCACCGTGTTGGGCGCCGCCATCGTCATGGACGGCAGCGACAGCACGTTTTGGGAATCCGACTACAACACCTACGGCCCCTCCGGCGAATACATCGGCAACCAGCAGACAGCGTACGTTCTCCCCGGCGGAGACCCAGCTCCCTTGACGGTGTCGGGGGAATGGCTGCAGATTGACCTGTCCGCCGCCGCCGTGGTGAGCCACTACTGCATCAGCATTTCCGACAACGATTGGCCGTCCGTTCCCAAGACCTGGGTGCTGCTCGCGTCGGCGAACCGCGGCAACACATGGACCTACATGGACTCGTTTGCGCTGTCGATTTCGCTGTCGGTGCCTCCCAACGCCCCCGTGGGGCCATCCACCCCCTACACGGTCTGGGCACTGGACGTTTCCAATGCCGCCGCCTACCATTCGTTTCGTCTCGTCTTTCCCACCTCGATGGGACCGCAGCACGACACGGTGAAACTGTCGGAATGGAAATTGATCGTGGAAAACAGCGGCGTCGTCGTCGACGCGCCCTACCGCATCCGCCCTCTCGTCTTGAAGGATTACGTTTTGCATCCCATCCGGTTGCAGAACGACACGCGCAACATCTGCAGCGTCACCGATTTGTGCGGCAACTTCGTGCGCGACGGCGTCGTGTACGGCCAGTACTACGTGGACGCGGTTGTGCATGGACTGGCCCAGGGCGCAGCGTGTGCGCACACCTATGACGGGTACTACCACGTCGCGGCGTCGACCGCGGGCGAACTCACTTTTTTGACCAACGGCAGCAGCCTCAGCAACCTGCGGTGGAACCCCTTGCTGGAAGGCATTGCGCCGGTGTGTCCCTTGACCTCCATTCGTAGCGCCTGCTTCAACACGCGGTTCGTGCTGCTGGCGGGGGACAACGGCGGCGGGGTCGTCTACGGCGCCTTCGGTGCCGACAAACAGTACCCGGCGGAGTTTTATCCGACCAACGCCGCATCGGTGGTCGGGGGCAACGTGCGGTGCGTGGCGTCAAACTCCGGGTTCGGTCACGTCGTACCGCACAACACCTTGTATATAGAAAGGGGGGAACACCTGGCGGTAACCACGCCCGCCTACTACGCGGACAGCTCCACGGAAAAAACACAAATCAGTTTCGTGGCCCAACCGATGTAGCGGTCGGGGCGGCTTTCTTTTTCACACGTCAAAGTATACGTGCGCACATTTGTTCTCTCTTATATTGACGATGTCCCAAAGTGATTACCTGCAGTACAAACGGTTGGCCACGGTGCTGAAAACACAGACCGACCTGCCGCCCGTTTTGTCCTCTCGACAATACACCCAGTTTTCCGCATTTGCTTTAGAAAACAGCGTGGTGAGCACAAAAGAGACCTTCGAACGCGCCATGCCCCCCGGCGCCGTATCCATTTTTGGAATTGTGCGTACTCCCACCGCATGTCCAGTTTTTCCGATTTGCCGATCCACCGATTTGCGGGTGAACCGGAAACCGTTGGCGTCTGTGTACATCGACAGCAAACCGTTGGTTCCCAAAAAACGGCACCTGACATTGCTGGACAGCCGCCGCTGCCAACGCGAGAATTGTCCTCCTGCCGCAACTTCCCCCGACGTTTGAGCGGAAGGAGAGGCCAATACCAGAACAAATGCAAGTTACCAACACAACCAAAACAACCATAGCTTTCGTTGTGTTGAAGGGAAAAATAGTATCCACTGGAATGTTGGATGGGTATAAAGCCGAGGGATTATTGTTTACGTACTGTATATAGTCCTTTTTTTGGAAATTTATTTTTTTGTTTTGTGTGTGTTCCTCTCCTTTTCTTACCAGGAAAAAGACAACCCAAACAAAAAAGTAAGCCGAACGAATGACCTCGCTAACACCGAATGGTTCGACGGGTCCCACGGGAACAACGGGACCTACCGGACCCACCGGCCCCACGGGCCCCCAAGGAAATCAGGGATTTACTGGATTTACGGGTCCCACCGGCCCCACGGGATGGACGGGTGCCACGGGCTTCACGGGTGCCACAGGCTTCACGGGCACGACCGGCGAAACCGGCACGACCGGTGCCACCGGGTTCACTGGGTGGACCGGATTCACCGGCATCACGGGCGTGACTGGCACCACGGGGTTTACCGGAACCACGGGTTTTACCGGCGCCACGGGGTTTACCGGCGACACCGGCCCCACCGGCCCCACGGGATGGACCGGCGAAACGGGGAGCACCGGCGAAACCGGCGAAACGGGCGCGACGGGCTATACCGGTGAAACCGGCGAAACGGGCGCGACGGGGTGCACTGGAGAAACGGGTTACACGGGCTACACCGGCGAAACCGGCCCCACAGGCGAAACGGGATGTATAGGAGAAACGGGTCCCACGGGCTTCACGGGATACACCGGCGAAACCGGCGCAACGGGTTTAACTGGCGCCACCGGATGCACCGGCGAAACCGGCAACACTGGCGACACAGGCACCACGGGCCCCACCGGCGAAACCGGTCCCACCGGCACCACGGGGCCCACCGGCACCACCGGCTGCACGGGCGAAACCGGCCAAACGGGCACCACGGGATACACCGGTGAAACCGGCAACACCGGCGAAACCGGTCCCACGGGATACACCGGCGAAACGGGGTACACCGGATGCACCGGCAGCACGGGGCCCACCGGCAGCACGGGTGCGACCGGCGAAACCGGCCCCACCGGCCCCACCGGCGAAACCGGATGGACGGGCAGCACCGGCGAAACCGGCCCCACAGGCCCCACCGGCGAAACCGGCCCCACCGGCGAAACCGGCAACACTGGCGCCACCGGCCCCACCGGATGCACGGGTGTCACCGGAACAACGGGCGCCACAGGCCCCACGGGATACACCGGTGAAACCGGCACCACGGGATACACCGGCGAAACTGGCACCACGGGTGCCACTGGCACCACGGGATGCACGGGCGCGACGGGCGAAACCGGCGCAACGGGAACCACCGGCCTTACCGGCGAAACCGGCGCCACCGGCCCCACGGGCTTCACCGGAATCACCGGCCCCACCGGAACGACCGGAACGACCGGCACCACCGGAACCACCGGAACCACCGGTGAAACGGGTGCCACCGGAACAACCGGCGAAACGGGCGCCACTGGAACCACCGGAATCACCGGAATCACCGGAACCACCGGAACCACCGGACCCACCGGCACTACGGGCCCCACCGGACCCACCGGACCCACCGGCACTACGGGCCCCACCGGACCCACCGGTGAGACAGGCTGCACGGGCGCAACCGGCCCTACAGGAACCACCGGACCCACCGGTATGACCGGTACCACCGGCACCACGGGTTGCACCGGCGAAACGGGCAACACCGGGGCCACGGGCCCCACCGGGGCCACAGGCTTCACGGGATTGACGGGTGCCACCGGCATGACCGGCACGACGGGCCCCACCGGCGCGACCGGAGAAACAGGCCCCACCGGCACCACCGGCTTCACCGGAACCACCGGCACCACCGGTACGACGGGTGCTACTGGAAACACCGGAAATACCGGCTGTACCGGTGCTACGGGTCCCACGGGTGCTACTGGTTCCACTGGTTTCACGGGAGCCACCGGAACCACGGGCACGACCGGCGCCACCGGGGCTACCGGCCTCACGGGCGCGACGGGTGGCACGGGCACCACCGGCCTCACGGGTTGCACCGGAAGCACGGGGGCTACTGGAACGACAGGCGCCACCGGAACAACGGGTGTTACCGGCATGACAGGTACCACGGGGGCCACGGGTGCAACGGGCGAAACCGGCAACACCGGCACCACGGGCACGACCGGTGAAACGGGCCCCACCGGCATCACAGGCACCACCGGAACAACGGGCCCCACCGGCACAACCGGGGCCACCGGGCCCACAGGTCCCACGGGCACAACGGGCACAACGGGCCTTACCGGAACCACCGGCCCTACCGGCACCACGGGTCCTACCGGCGCCACGGGTGCCACGGGAGAAACGGGAGCGACGGGCCCCACCGGCACCACGGGGGCCACTGGAACAACGGGCGCCACGGGAGAAACGGGAGAAACGGGAGAAACGGGACCCACCGGCATGACGGGGCCCACCGGCACAACGGGACCCACGGGGCCCACCGGAAGCACGGGTTCCACGGGTCCCACGGGGTCCACGGGTCCCACCGGCGCACCGGGCAATACCGGCAGCACGGGGACGACGGGCGCCACGGGCAACACCGGAACCACAGGCAACACGGGATGCACCGGTATCACGGGCAACACCGGAACCACAGGCGTTACCGGGGCCACCGGAACCACAGGCTGCACCGGCGTAACAGGCGTTACCGGTTTCACGGGTGTTACTGGAAACACTGGAAACACCGGACCCACCGGCGTAACGGGCGAAACGGGCGCTACGGGAGTCACCGGAACGACGGGTGCCACGGGTGCCACCGGAATTACCGGAAACACCGGAATGACGGGTGCCACCGGACCTACCGGACCTACCGGCCCCACCGGGTTCACCGGCGCCACGGGCCCCACCGGGTTCACCGGCTGCACCGGTGCCACGGGCGCCACGGGTGCCTCCGGCGACATCGGTCCCACGGGATCCACCGGCGCCACGGGATCCACCGGCGCCACGGGATCCACCGGAACGACCGGCACCACGGGCGCCACTGGAACGACCGGCACCACGGGCCCCACCGGCGCGACCGGCCGCACAGGCATTACGGGCTGCACCGGCACCACCGGAGCGACCGGGCCCACGGGTGCTACCGGAACGACGGGCCCCACCGGCGCCACAGGCGCTACCGGAAACACCGGCACGACGGGCCCCACCGGAACCACCGGAACGACGGGCCCCACCGGAATAACCGGCACCACGGGGTACACCGGCGGAACAGGGAGTGCGGGCACCACGGGTGCGACCGGGTCGACCGGTGAAACAGGCAGCACCGGTGCCACGGGCGCCACGGGCGTAACGGGCATGACCGGTGCCACGGGCGCGACGGGCATGACCGGCATGACGGGTGCGACCGGATCCACCGGAAACACCGGAAACACGGGACCCTCCGGCAGCACCGGCACCACGGGCTTCACCGGCGCCACCGGAACCACCGGCTTGACGGGTGCGACGGGCCTCACCGGATGCACCGGAACCACCGGCCCCACTGGACGGACGGGAGCCACGGGCACCACCGGCGCGACGGGGGCCACCGGAAACACGGGCCCCACCGGCTCCACCGGTGTTACCGGCCTGACGGGCATGACCGGCCCCACAGGTGTGACGGGCACCACGGGCGAAACCGGTGCGACGGGACCCACCGGCAACACCGGTAACACCGGTAGCACCGGCACCACGGGCATTACCGGAACGAGCGGTCCCACCGGCCCCACGGGTTTCACCGGCACCACGGGATTCACCGGCCCCACGGGATTCACCGGCACCACCGGCCCCACCGGCACCATCGGGTTGACGGGCGGCACCGGCGCGACAGGCGCGACTGGAAATACCGGAAATACAGGAAACACTGGAAATACCGGTGTCACCGGTGCGACGGGCACCACGGGCGCCACCGGAAACACTGGAAACACGGGCGCGACGGGCATCACGGGTTCCACTGGCGCCACCGGAAACACGGGCACGACGGGCACCACCGGGCCGACCGGCCCCACGGGGTTGACGGGGGCCACGGGGTTGACGGGCGCCACGGGCGCCACCGGCCCCACCGGCTCCACGGGCCCCACCGGCTCGACCGGCACCACGGGTGCAACCGGCATGACCGGGTTCACCGGATATTCCGGCTACACGGGCCCATCGGGTTACACCGGTGCCACCGGCAACACCGGCAACACGGGCAACACCGGCGTCACCGGATGCACCGGCGTCACGGGCCCCACCGGCACCACCGGTCCGACGGGCTCCACAGGCAACACGGGCGCGACCGGCACCACCGGAACCACGGGAACAACGGGCATCACCGGAATGACCGGCACCACCGGGTTGACGGGCTTCACCGGCACCACGGGTCCGACGGGTCCCACCGGCAACACCGGAAACACCGGTCCCACCGGTCCCACCGGAAACACTGGAAACACTGGCAACACCGGAAACACTGGCAACACTGGAAACACTGGCAACACCGGTCCCACGGGCATGACGGGCACCACCGGTACGACGGGTGCCACGGGAACCACTGGGTGCACCGGCACGACGGGCACCACCGGTTTCACCGGTACCACGGGCCCCACCGGTACCACGGGGGCAACGGGCAACACGGGTACCACCGGACGCACCGGCACCACCGGTCTCACCGGAACGACAGGACTCACGGGCATGACCGGCACCACGGGGACGACGGGCCGCACGGGCACCACCGGCCAAACCGGCCAAACGGGCCCCACCGGATACACCGGTGCTACAGGAGCCACCGGCAACACCGGCAACACGGGTCCCACCGGCATCACGGGCGCCACCGGCACCACCGGAAACACTGGAAACACCGGAAATACCGGAACGACGGGTCCCACCGGCATCACCGGATGCACCGGTGTAACAGGAATGACGGGTACAACGGGTGCGACGGGAACCACCGGCATCACCGGTGGCACGGGCTACACCGGCCCCACCGGCAACACGGGCACCACGGGCACCACGGGTTGCACCGGTCCCACCGGCAACACGGGCACGACCGGTCCCACGGGTGTGACGGGCATGACCGGCATGACGGGCACCACGGGCTCCACGGGAGCGACGGGTGCGTCCGGCACCACGGGCACGACGGGGTTGACGGGCACGACGGGGTCGACAGGTATTACGGGGTTGACCGGAACCACGGGCACTACCGGTACCACGGGTACCACGGGCACCACGGGGTTCACGGGTCCCACGGGCAACACCGGAAACACAGGACACACTGGAATTACCGGTGTGACGGGCCCCTCGGGGTTCACCGGAACAACGGGACAAACCGGCATGTCCGGGGCGACGGGCTGTACGGCACCCACCGGAACGACGGGCCCCACCGGCACCACGGGCGCGACGGGGAACACCGGAGCGACCGGCATGACGGGGATGACGGGGACCACCGGCACCACCGGCTGCACGGGGCCCACGGGGTGGACGGGTTCCACGGGGTACACGGGCGCCACCGGCACCACGGGGTGGACCGGCACCACGGGCACCACTGGAACGACGGGTCCCACCGGCATGACGGGTCGCACGGGCACCACCGGAACGACCGGTTCCACGGGCATCACGGGGCCCACGGGTGAAATGACGGGGCCCACGGGTCCCACAGGCGCCATCTCCACGGGCTACACCGGCTTCACGGGCGTGACGGGCGCGACGGGCACCACCGGCCCCACCGGTCCCATGACGACGGGCGCCACCGGCACCACGGGTCCCACGGGTTACACCGGCCCCACGGGCCCCACGGGCATGTCGGGATGTACGGGCACCACCGGCACCACCGGCCCCACGGGTCCCACGGGCATGACCGGCAGCACCGGCAATACCGGCATAACGGGTTACACGGGCTACACGGGCTTCACGGGCGCCACGGGACCCACGGGCTCCACGGGCACCACGGGTCCGACGGGCACCACGGGCCCCACCGGAGCGACCGGCATGACGGGGCCCACGGGTAGCACAGGCAACACCGGTCCCACCGGCAGCACGGGCAACACCGGTCCCACCGGCACCACGGGCTTCACGGGCACCACGGGTCCGGCCGTTACAGGTACCACGGGTCCTTCCGGCTTTACCGGCCCCACCGGAAACACGGGCAACACCGGAAACACGGGAGCGACAGGCCTCACCGGCAGCGACGGCCGAACGGGCCCCACCGGCACCACCGGCACGACGGGCCCCATCGGTCTCAGTTACACCGGTGCCACAGGCAACACGGGCGTGACGGGCATCACGGGGCCGACGGGCCCCACGGGCAGTGCAGTAACGGGCGCCACAGGCCTCACCGGATCGACGGGCGCCACGGGCACCACGGGACCCACGGGAGCGGCCTTCACAGGCCCCACGGGCCCCACGGCAGACACGGGTTCTACCGGTCCCACAGGTCCAGCGGCAGACACGGGCGCGACGGGTCCCACGGGTCCCACGGGCGCGACGGGCGCGACGGGGTTCACGGGCCCGATGGGCCCCGCCGGAGCGACCGGAGCCACGGGGGCCACGGGTCCCACCGGATGGACAGGCGCAATGGGTCCCACCGGTCCGGCCTTCACCGGTCCCACGGGCGCCACCGGTCCGCAGGGACGTCTGTTGGCGACCTTCCCCCTCGTTACCTTGGACATTCACGACACCGCCACCCACACCCGCGCGCAATTCGCTCGGGCGGTGCCCCACGCCGTCTCCGTCTCCACGCAGAACGTGCAGGCACAAACCGACGGCTACGGCAGCACGCCCACCACATACAGCTTTGGCGTGGCGCCACGCACGTCAACGGTGATGGTGGTCGGCGAACCCGCGACGGGGGCGACGTCCCCGCTCCTGCTCTCCGTGGACGCGGGCCGACGATGGACCGCCCTCCCTCCACCAGCCGACCTGGCCACCGCCTACGCCGTGGCGCACAACGGCTCGCACTGGGTACTCGCCGGCGCCGACAGCAACGGCAACGGACGCATTTTCTGCAGCGACAACGGCGGCACGCAATGGATCCCCGTGCACACGCACGTACTGGGCGCCATCCGCCACGCGGTCTTCAACGGCGCCGACACCTTCGTAGCCATAGATATTTCCGGAAACACACTCCACAGTCCCAACGGTGTGCACTGGCGGACGGGGGGCGCCTTGGTGTCTGCCGCGAGTGCTCCTGTCTGGAACGGGGTGGAGTGGATGGTCGGCTGCGACACGGCGGGCGGCGCGTCCAGTGGACTCTTCCGCAGCGCCGACGGCGTCGCGTGGTCAGCCGTGGCCGGCTTCGACGCGTCCTTCACGGCCGTCCGGGCAGTGTGTTGGACGGGACAACAGTGGGTGCTCAGCGGCACCACCACCAGTGGGTACGGCACGGTGGTCTACGAAGGGGAGGGATTCGACCTCTCCACCAAAGTGTCCGTCACCGGCATGGACCAGACCGTCACTTCCATCGCCTACAACGGTTCCGTGTTTGTGGCGGGCGGCTCCTTGGCGAACGGCAGCGGGGCCACGGCGTCGCTGGCCTACAGTTACGACGGCCGCAACTGGCTGTCCCTGGGCACCACCGTATTCGACGGGGCCGTCGCGCAAGTGCAATGGCTCGGCAGCAAATTTGTCGCCGTGGGCACGGTCAGCGGCGGCAACGGTCCCTGCCGGATCGCGTCCAGCACCAACGGCGTCCAGTGGTCCGTGCTGTCCTCTGCAAGCAATGGCAGCAGCGCCCTCGCTGTGGCCCGCGCGGTCGGCACCAACACCGCGCACGGCGAACACTTGCTGGTATTTGACCGCGACGTCTTGCTGGCCGGCAACGCGCAATCGTGCGACGGCGGCGTCACGTGGGAACCCTTGCAGGGTGCGGCGGCGGCGCCCCCCGCTGCCGCCCGCCTCGTGGGACGGTCCGTGACGCAAACGCTCTTCGTCGACTGCGGCGCGGCCGACAACGGCAACTCCTACGTCAGCAGCCAACTCTTTGGGTGCCGAGGAGGACCGGTGGCGTCCATCCAACTCGCCGATTTGTCCTGCAACCAAGCGCCGCAATGGAACGGACGCTACTGGCTTTCCGTGGGCCGCGTGGCATCGGGCGCCGCCGCAACGACCGGCAACGTCACCGTGATCCGCAGTTACGACGGATACACCTGGACGCCCGTCGCGTTCGGGGCCACCAGCGACACCGTGGCAACGGGCGCGGCATGGAACGGCACCCACGGACGGTGGGTGGTCTCCGGCCACTCCGGCAGCAGCGGCAACAGCGACCCCTCCACCTGGACACCGTTCCTGCTCGTGGGAGACGCATCGGCCGCGCAGTGGACGGACGTGTCCTCGGCCTCGGGGGTCGGTGGCGGCCCCCTCCAATGGAATGCCGCCGACCAATGCTTTGTGTGCGGAGGCCTTGCGTCACCCGCCACGGTGGTGCACATCGGAAGCGCCGACGGCACAAAATGGTCCGCCGTATCTGCAGGAAACTACGGACGGCCCAACGCCCTCGCGTACTCCGAAGAACTCGGGGTGTGGGTTCTGAGCACGTTGGGCACCTCCGGCGCGAGCGGCGAGTTGCTCTGCAGCACGGACGGCGCGCGCACGTGGACGCACATTGCCGGCTCCACGCGCAACCAGCCCTACGCCGACGTGGTGGCGTCGTCAGCGTCAGCGGCGTCGTTTGTTGCGGTGGACACCTTGGGCGCGGTCGTCTGCAGTTCCACCGGTGTCGACCAGTGGGTTCCGGCAGCCACCAACGTGGACAGCCGCGTGCGCAACTTGGCTTGGAGTCGGCCGCGCGAAGCCGCCGTGCTCCCCAAACCCTACGTCGTGGTGGGCGGTTCGGGCCAATCCCACAGCCTCGCGTGGGCCCCCGACGCCGGCACCGCGGCCGCCTTCGGCCTGCGCGGACTCACGGCGACCTGCTTCTCGCAAACCGTGCGCAGCGTCCACTGGAACGGACTCCTTTGGATCGCCGGCGGCGAAGGCGCCAACAACACACTCGCCTACAGCTACAACGGACGCGAATTCACCGGTCTCGGCAAATCCGTGTTTTCCACTTGTTGTTACCAAGTCCATTGGAATGGCGCGGTCTGGGTGGCGGTGGGCGAGGGGGCGGCCCACACCCTGGCCTACAGTGTGGACGGCATCGCCTGGACGGGCCTCGGCAAAACCGTCTTCAGCGTGGCCGGACGCAGCGTGGCTTGGAACGGGCGGAAATGGATGGCCGTGGGGTTCGGCAGCGGCCACACCGCCGCGGTCTCGTCGGACGGCGTCAACTGGACCGGGCTCGGCACGTCCGCCTTCACGTATCCCCAGTGCGTTCGCTGGGCGCACCAGCAGTGGATGGTGGTGACCACCGCGGACGACGCCCACGCGGGGGCCGTTGCCGTCTCCGCAGACGCCAGCACCTGGACGTATGCGGCCCTTCCTCTCACTGTGTGTAATTCCTTGGCATGGAATGGACGAGAGGTGGTCGCGGTGGGTGCGGAAGCCACCGGTGGCGGCGGCGTCGCCGTCTCCGCAAACGGCAGCAGCGGATGGACCTTGAACACCGACCTCTCCTTCAATGGCGTCTTGCGCACCGCCGAATGGACCGGACGCGAATTTGTGCTGGCCGGAGAGAACAGCCAGTACTACGTGGGGTTGCCGGACGTCGCCGCAGCAGGAAGCATTCGCGTTTTCGCTCGGCCCGCCGGAGCCAGCACGTTGCCCTTGCAAACCGTGCTGTGCGTGGGGGTGCCCACCGCCGTGGGTGCGTTCGTGCCCGACCAACGGCTGTTGTTCCAACGCGGCGACAAAGTCGTGGTCTACGGACCCGACGCGTACCCTGCCGGCGTGTCCAACACCACGGTGTCGTTGCCATTGGATTTCCTGGCGTGAAAAAATCGGCCTCCTTCTACAAAACAATTCATTATTTCACCAAAAAATGTAAAATAATCAATTCCGGATGTTTTGCAAATAAAATGAGAGGTAGGTGTATTTGTTGACAACCTCTCTATTGATGGCAGAAAATACTCTTGTGAATGGATGTTCTCTGCAAATCATTCCTCCCAAGGGGGTCCATGAAGGTTGTTGTTTCCACAAAGACACTTCGTTCAATGGTTGTTTTGCAAATAAAATGAGAGGTAGGTGTATTTGTTGACAACCTCTCTATTGATGGCAGAAAATACTCTTGTGGATGGATGTTTTCTGCAAATCATTCCTCCCAAGGGGGTCCGTGGAGGTTGTTGTTTCCACGACGTTACTCTATTCAAGGGTTGTTTTGCAAATAAAATGAGAGGTAGGTGTTGTTTTGTAAACCACCCTCTCTACTATTACGCAAAAAAAACGGTGTGGGGGAATCATTTTGCAAAACAATCGTCCCAAGGGGGTCCATGATGGTTGTTGTTGCCACGAAGGCCTTCCATTTCGTGGTTGTTTTGCAAGTGAATAGAGAGGTAGGTGTGGTTTGTAAACCACCTCTCTATGAATGGCCAAAAATACTCTTGTGGATGGATGTTTCCTGCAAAACTATCCTCCCAAGGGGGTCCATGATGGTTGTTGTTTCCACGAAGACACTTCATTCAATGGTTGTTTTATAAGTAAATAGAGAGGTTGGAAACACATAAAGACCTCTCGTAGTACACATACACTCACTGTATGTCTTTGCGTGTTTGGTCATTGAACCATGGATCTAAAAACCTTTTTGAATACCCACCATTTGCACGAGTTCGAGGGCTACAGCCAGCAAGTGGCCGCGCAAGTGAAGGATTTGGCCCAACTCTGCGGGCAACGCAACCTAAAAATCATGGAAATCGGCTTCAACGCCGGTCATTCGGCCGAAATTTTCCTGAAAAACAGTCCGGGATCGCACCTTACCTCCTTTGACTTGGGAGTGCACGATTACGTGCACATCGGCAAGCAGTACATGGACGCCTGCTTTCCGGGCCGTCACGAGTTGATCTTGGGCGACAGCGCGCAAACCGTGAAGTCGTTTGCAGACATGTATCCTCTCACCAAGTTTGATCTGATTTTCATCGATGGGGGGCACGACTACGAACAGGCCCGAGCGGACCTGGAGAACTGCCGCCGCCTGGCCCACGCGGACACGGTGGTGATCATGGACGACACCATGTTCGTGGACGGATGGGTGGCTTCCTTCAATGAGGGTCCCTCTCGCATTTGGAGGGAATGGATAGCTCAGGGAAAGTTGGTGGAACTTGCCACCCGAAACTACGAACCCGCGCGCGGTATGTCGTGGGGAAAGTACGTGATGTGATGTGAAAATATGAAAGGCAATTTGCACTCATCTGTCCTCTCCATAGAATTCAATAAACGGAGCAGAAGGATTATGTTTTTCAGTGGAACAAAAAAACACAATCGGAATTATGAAACCATGGGTGTATGGATTACGATCGTTCCTCTCGCAGCTTGCGCACTTCTTCTTCCAATCGTTGCACCTTGTCCATCAATTCGCGCACCCCTTGCCACAAGAAGGGGGTCATGCGGCCGTAATCCAAGGCGTAATAGAGAGGGTTTCCCGCTGTGTCCACCGGCGCATCCGCCGTAGAGAGAGGGTGTTGCTGGGGGAAGGTGGGACGTAAATCGGGAAACACATCGTACACTTGTTGGGCGATGAACCCGTATTCGGGCTGTCCGTCGGCGGCCCACTGGAAAGCCACGGGTTCGATGCCGCGGATCGTGTCCCATTGGGAGGAGAGGGGGCGAATGTTGCGTTTGAGGCGTCGGTCGGAGGACGCGTTGTAGGAGGTGGCGATCACGCTGCCGGTCACGTTGAGCGTGTAGGCCGTGCCGGGGTAGGTGCCGGCAATGCTCGCGCCGCCGGTGCTCACGGTGAGGCCGTTGGCCGTCGACGACGACGACGACGACGCTCCCCCGCCCGATTCGTACCAGACGCCGTTGTTGGCGACGAATTTTACGAAGGATTTGCCCGATGAGAAGGCGTAGTTTGAGGCGAAGGTGTTGGCGCCGAAGGGCAGCACGTACTCGCCAGTGGTAGGGGTGAGCGTCACGTTGAAGTTGACGGACGACGCGTCCTTGTAAAAGGAGAGTTCGCTTCCTGCAAATTGAGAGGCGGCAATGTTCGGCAGATTGAGCGAAATGTCGGCGAGGTTTTTGACGTAGTAGGACTGGTAAAACGGAGCCACCAAATCGCCGGAGGCGGTGACGATGGGCGACGACCGGTTGAGAACGACGTTGCCCACACTGAAGGTGGCGACGGCGTTGCCCGCGATGGAGAGCGGCGACACGACCACGTTGGACGAGAAGAAGACGTTGTTGGATGCGAACGTCGTCGTGGGACCGGCCAGCACGACGTTGGCGCGGAAGGTTTTGTCGCCGCCTGCAATGGTCTGTGCGGACTTCAAGTCGACCCCCTGCACCTCGGTCGCGGCCCAGAGGTTGCCGCTGCTGGACACGCACACGAACTGCGCGTAGTATTCGTTGGCACCGAAGGCGTAGGAGGACGAAGACGAGTTGCCGTTGTACATAATGGCGCCGTTGGGCGCATTGACGGTGACGTCGCCCGAGAACGCCTTGAACAGGCGGAACTGGGCGCCGACGTGGGCTTGGCCGCGGGGGGCCGCGTCCCACACCGGCAAGTTCACCGTCGACGTTTTCCCAATCAGCAACACGTTTTCGGGGGTGCGGAAGGAGAGGGAGATAGGCGTGGTGCCAGTGAATTGTTGGACCGCTCCGATTTGCATTTTGTACGGCAGCGTCACCACCGGGAGCGTCCCCGCGGCGTTGCCGTCGTCGCCGCCCAGCACCAGTTCGTAGTCCGCGTTGGCTTGGGCGTTGTAGCCCACGGCGGTCACGTTTTGGTAGGTGCCTCGCGTGAGCGCGCCCAGGTAGGTGGAGTTGGTGCCCGCCGCTTGGCCGGCCGAATTGCCGAGGGCGGTGACGTTGAGGGAGGCGTTGGACGTGAGGGCCGCTGCTTGGTAGCCCACGGCGGTGGCGTAGTCGGAGGCGAGTTGGGTGCCGGCTTGGAAGCCAACGAGGGTGGCGCCGACCGCCGAGCTGGCCGACTGGCCAGCGAAGGCCCCCACCGCGGTCAACCCGTCCAAGGCCGCATTGCTGGGCGCCAACAGCAGACTCGACGCCCCCACGGCACACACGTTCGCCATGTTGCCCGTCGTGGTCGACACCGCGCTGTCCCCGACGACGACGTTGTTGACGGAACCCGCGTCCTTCAACCCCATCGCCGCCGCCGCGGTGCCCACGAACACGTTTTGGGCCGCCGCCGTCGCCATCCGACCCGCTTGGAAGCCCACCGCCACTTGCGACGCACCCGTCGTGGTGTTCTGCAGTGCCTGCACCCCCACAGCGACGTTGTTCGATCCCGTGTTCAGGTAGCCGTTCGCGGCGCCGGCGTCCCCGCGCAAGGCGTTGCCCCCCACGGCGACGTTGCGCAGCGAGGAACCCTGGCGGAACTGGCCCGTGTCGCCGACGAACACGCTCGCCTCCGTGCGCGCCGTGGTGGCCAGGTCCACATTGGCCTGCAAGGGAAACAACCCGCCCCCCAGCAGCGTGACCGCGCCGGCGGTGGTCAGGTTGCCCACCACCGCGTTGCCCTGCACGCTGAGTTGCCCCGTCAACGCCGTGAGGCGCCCCGTGACGGACACGTTGCCCGCCACCGCCAAGTTGCCGGCGGTCTGCACGTTTTGCGCGAACGCGGCCTGGCCGTTCACCGTCAAGTTGCCGGCGGTTTGCACGTTGGCCAAGGCGCTGGACCCGCCCACGAACAGGTTGCCCGACCGCACGACGACGTGGCCGGTCCGCACGGTGACATCGGTCTGCACAACGGCGTTGCCGGCCACGTCCACGTTGCCCGTGAAACCGACCGTGGAGGCCTTGACCAGCGGCATCGGCTGTTGTTGCAGTTGCAGCAGCACGAGGTTGCCGCCGAGCGCCACGTCGCTGCCGACGGTCAAGGTTTGTTGAATCAGTGCGTGGTTGTTCAGCAACGTGTTCCCCGACACCGAGAGGTTGCCGCCGTTGGCGACGACGACGTTGCCCTGTGCGGTCAAGGTAGCGAGCTGGGTGTCGCCCCGCAACACGGCGAGGTTGCCGCCCACCTGGACGTTCCCCGCCGTTTGCACGGCGGTGAGGAAGGCGGTGGCGGTCATCCGCACGTTGCCGGCCACGAAAAGTTCGCCGCCGAGGTTCGTCGCGCCGCCGGGGAGCACGGAGAGGTTGCCGTTGTTGGCCACGACGACGTTGCCCGCCACCGCGAGGTCGGCGAGGGCGCTCACGCCCGCGACGGCAAGATTGCCGGCGATTTGGGCTCCCCCGGCGAACACCGGGCTCGCCACAAACGTTTTCACACCCTGAATGCTTTGTGTGGTTTTCATGTCGACGCCTTGGGCGTTCACCGCGAGCCACGTGTTGCCCACGGTCCCGACGCAGACCATCGTCACGGAATATTCGCCTGCGGGCGAGACGTAGGACGCGTAGCTGTTGCCCAAGTAGAAGATGGTCTGGCCCGGCGGTGCATTGACCGTGCAGAGGCCCGTGAAGGTTTTTTGGAACCGGAAGCGCGCGCCCAAATTGAGTTGGCCGCGGACGGCGTTCGGCGCCGGCAACGTGACGGTGAGCGCGGGGGCGGCCACGACGACGTTCTCCTCCGAGCGGAACTGCAGCAGGGTGTTGGTGTTGAGCACTTGCACGCCCCCGACTTTCATTTTGTTGGGCAACGTCAACAGCGGCATAGCGCCGGCCCCGTTTCCGTCGTCGCCGCCCACGACGAACTCGTAGTCGGCCGCGGCCGCGGCGGCGTACCCGACCACCGAGCTGTTGCGGAAGTTGCCCGCCGTGTTGCCGCCCAAGTAGGTGGAGTACAGGCCCGCGTTTTGGCCCGCCTGGGCGCCCACCGCCGTAAAGTAGTGGGCTTGGCTGCTGTTTTTTCCGGCTAAGTACCCCACGGCGGTGCCGAAGTCGGCGTTCAGGGATTGGCCCGCCAAGTGGCCGACGAGCGTGCTGCAGGTCGCACTGGTGGCCGAGGCCCCCGCCAGCGCGCCCACGGCGGTGGTGCCCGTCACGACGGTGGCGGGGTCGTTTGGGACGGCGTTGTGCAGCGCGAAGGCGCCCACGGCCGCGACGTTGGCGTACTCGACGGCGGGCGTGCCCCCCAGGACGGCGGCGGCGTAGTGGCCGACCACAACGTTGTTGGTGCTTTGGCTGGTTTGGAACCCGCTGGAGGCGGCATACGCACCGACAAACACGGACTGGCTCCCGGATTCGCTGTTTTGTCCGGCGTTGGTGCCCACGGCCACTTGGTAGCTGCCGAGCGAACTGGCCCGCAACGCCGACGCGCCCACCGCGACGTTGTTGGTGCCGGTGTTGAGCACGAGGCCGTTGGGCGTGGTGTTGCCCTCCAGGGCGCGCGCACCGACCGCCACCGTGTAGGCCGACGCGGCTTGGCGGTACTGGCCGTTGTCGCCGACGAACAGGCCGGTGGCGGACGGGTTGAGCGCGGTGGCCGCTTGGTACGGATAGAAGCCTCCGCCGCGTACAATCAGGGCGGCGTTGCTGGCGGTCAACACCACGTTGCCCCCCACGGTCAGGGCGTTGCCGACCGCAAGCGACCGGGCCACGGCCAGGTTGCCGTTCACGTCGGTTTCGCGCAACACGGTGCGTCCGGCCGCCACCGTGAGCTGCCCCCCCACGACCAGGTTGCCGTTGAGGCTGAGGTCGTTGCCGATGCTGGAGCCCACCTCGATCCACGTGTTGCCCGCGGCCAGCAACGCGACGCTGGTCTTGAAGGGGACGAGACGGAACTGCGTCACGGGGTTGGTGGCGCCATTATTCACGAAAGCGTCGGTGCCGTTGGGCGCAAAGTTTACGGTGATACCGGGGTTGTTGGTTTTCACGAAATTCAGGACGGCTCCACGGAGGGATTCCGTGATGGGCGGCAGGGCAATGGTGGTGGTGGCAGCGGTGGCCACCAAGTAGGTGCTGTAGATGGGCGCTTGGACGGTGCCGGTGCCGAGCGTGAACGCCGTGGTGGCGACGGTGTTGGCCTTCTGAAGAACGACGCCGGAACAGACGAGGTTCTGGCGTACCCGGAGGTTGCCATTGAACGAGGCGTCGGCGGTTTCACGCAAAATCAGCGGCCCGCCGCTGACGTCGAGGAAGCCTTGCACATACGATTGCTTCCACCGGTTCGACGTATTCGAAAAAGCCAACCAATCCGACATCAGATGTTACAATGGTTTACCGGATAATATGAGAATTGTTCACTATATTGTAATTCTTCTTTTTTTTTCAAACACATTTTCCCTGTGATGGAGGGTTGAATTTGATAAAAAAAAAACGTATGGAACCGGAAAACCCATCCAAAAACCCCGGTTCAACCTCTATTCTTTCGTTGTGATGTAAAGGCGCCGAAGGCGCCGAACCGCTCGGCGGCTCTGCCGCCTTGGCCCCGGGGCATCACAAAGAAAAAGAGAAGTCGATGTCTACTCTGTTTCACAAGGCGGGCAGGCTTGCCCTGCTCCAAGGCGCCGAAGGCGCCGAGCGGTTCGGCACCCTACGGGTGCCTTTACGCCTGCCTTAGGTGTTTCACAAAACAGAGCATGTCTCCCGGCCCTTTCGGGCCGAGACGATAGACATTAAAACTGCCAAATGTAGCCGTTGGGGTTGTGGACGTTGCCGTTTACCACTAAAGCACAATCCGGATTCGTTTGTGCGTTGCCCACCAGCAGTTTGCCCAGCACACTGAAACTGGTGTCGATGACTTGCACGGCGTCGTAGCCGAGCGTTTTGTTTTTCAGAACGATGTTGCTGGGGTCGATCGCCGACGTCGAGAGGGAGTAGTACGCGTCGGCGACGTCGGGGTTCAGCCGGGTGATGCCGACGAGGCCGGTGGAGAAGGACGCCGGCAACACCGTCTGGACCACGTTGAATTTGACCACGTTGTCGTCCGTGGGCAGGGTCGGTTTCAGCACGAAGCCCTGGCGGTCGTCGGACACCACGACGTAGCCCGCGTCCTTGCGCCCGTCGTCTCCGATTTTGAGGCCGGAGCCCCCCGACGACGCCGGTTTCGCCTCGGAATTCAAAAACAGGAAGGGGCCGGCCTCCACGTTCTGTGTCTGCGTTTGGGACACCGTGCCCCGGATGGTGACGTTGCCGTCGATGGTGACGGTGTCGCTGGGTCCGCCCAAAAAGATTTGGTTCGACGTGTCGATGCGGTTGTTGAAGTTGCCGATTTTGATGTTGCGCGACGAACAGTCGACCAGGTTCGTGGATCCGATGTAAATGTCCGGGGTGGAAAACGTGGAGCTCTGCAGCCCCTCCAAGTAATTCGCAAAGATCGTGCCCCCCACGAACACGTCGTGGTTCACGGACACGTCGCTCAGCACCACCAGGTCCTGCCGTGCCACCACGTCGTCCGTCACGTCCAACAACCCGTACACCGTGGCGCCTTGTTCGACAAAGAGGTTTCCCTGCAGAACCGTGGTTTCGGTCACGTACAAGTCGCGTCCCACGATCGCATCGACGGCGAAGGAAGCCGTCTCGCCCAACACGGCGAAGTTCCCCCGGCTCTGCAACAGTCCATGGACGTGTGCGTTCCCCTGCACATCGACGGTCTGTTCGAAGACGGCTGCGCCGCGGAAGGTGGCCTCCGCCTCCACGGTCAGCGACTGTTCCAGCGAGAGGTTGCCGGCCACCGTGTGTTCCGGACCGCGCCACCGGCTGTTCCCGGCGACGTCGAAGGTGGACGACGTCACAAACACGTTGCTGTGGCCGCCGCCGCTGCCGCCTTGGCGCGAACCCAAATACATCGCGTCGGTGCCCCCGCCCACGTAGAGTGTGGTCACGGGGGAAGTGTCCAGGAGATGCACCGTGGCGGCGTCCGCGAGGAGACGGGCCACGTCCGCTGCGTCGCTTCCGCGAGCCAGTTGGAAATCGCCGGCCACGCGCACGCTGCCGGAGACGTCGAGCACATAGTTCTGGTCGTTGAGGAACAAGTTCGGCAGGTGCAGGTAAAAGATCCGCGACTGGCCCGCCGTGGCTGCTTCGCCGGTGCCGGGGACGTACCGGGTCCGCGTTTGCGTCAGGTAAAAGTGGGCGCTGTCGATGCACGAGAGGTTGGTCAAGTCGTACCGGGGATCGAGCAACCGGTCCGCGTTGCCCGAGGTGTTCAATTGGCCGTAGGGAACCGGCGACCACGTGAGGTACCCGTCCGTGGAGTACAGGATGACGCCGGCTTTGCCCACCGCGAGGGCGTTGTTGGCGTCAAGCAAACAAACACACGCGAGCGTGGTTTCCGCGCCGTCGACCGCGACGGTGGTCCACGTGGTGCCGCCGTCACGGGTGAAGGAGAGGCGGTTGCCGCCCCCCACGGCGCACACGGTGAGCCCCCCGTTGTTCGGCAAGACGGTAAGCGACGTGTAGTTGATGCCCGCGTCGTAGGTGGCCGAAGGCTGGAGAACGGGCACGGTGTCGACGTCGACGTACTTGAGCAGTTTGGTGCCGTAGACCAGCCAAAGCACGCCGCCGTCCCCCGCCAAACACCGCAAACCGGAACCAGGCAGCGAGAGCGTATTGAAGGACAGGTCTTCGGGGGTCAAGCCGTCGTTGTCGGTGTAGACCAAGGTGCCAAGATCCGTCCACACGATCCGGTTGGTGTACCCGAAGAAGGCACGGTTCTGCAGAGGATGCACATAGACTGCGAATATTTCGGAGGGCGCAGTGCCGGTGGACGGGAAAATGATGCGCAGCCACGCGGTGGCGTCGACGTAACGGCGCGAAAAGAAGGCAAAGTTGAGTCCGCCCACGACGAGGGCAAAGGAGTTGTCGACCACGCATACGTCGCGTACGGTGACGCCGTTGGTTTCGAAGGATGTGCCGCACAGATCAAAGACAAAGGTGGTCCAGGTTTCGCCGGCGTCGACGGAATAGGTCACTTGTTGCTTGAAGGGTGCCTGGGCCGTGGACGGCGAGCCGACGGCCACCGCCAGCATCGACGCTCCGAAGTCTCCCTTGGAGTTGTCGAACCGGACGATTTCGTATCCCGCAGTGTGCACCGCGGTCACGTCGCCCTGTTGGATGTGCACGGGCCCGTTGACGTCCAGCACGTATTGTCCGTGCGAATGGGGAGCGTGGCGGTTGACGCCCACGGTCATCTTGTGGTGGGTGCGGCTGCGGCCCGTGACCCAGTTCATGGCCGGGAGGAAGGCGTTTGACGACGGGTCGGCACTGGCCCAGCCCAAGGTCCCGAACGAGCGGTCGGTTTCGTTCTCCACGGGGTAGGCTCCGCCGCCGAGGGCCATGCCCCGTCCGGTCGGCGTGACGAAATGCACAAACGTGGTGGCGTCGTCGGCGGCGGTTCCTACGAGGGCCATCGCCTTGCCGGTGCGGGCCCCGGAGTTGTCGTAGACGTCCGGCAAGAACACTGTTGTTTCGGTTGGCGCCGCAGCCGCCGCAGCCGCAGAGTCGTAGATCGTGACGGTTTCGTCCATCAGGTGGACCGGAGGGAGGTCGGCGGCCGGGTCCGTGTCGCGGCGGCCAAAGACAGTCATGCGCGACCGGACCTGCGTGTTGTCCGACACATCCAGCACCAAGGTTCCCCCCGCGCGGTATTGTACGGCGGCGTCGTATTCGGTTGAGGACGACGACGACGACCCGTACGGTGTGTCCACGCAGAAGCGTACCTCGGCGCGATCGGTGGAGGCTTCGACAACGACGGCGTGGTGTTGCGCGGCCGTTTCAAACACCCCGATCACGCGGCCGTCGGCGCCCGAAGAGGCCACGTGCAAGGCCGTGGTTTGCGCACTGGAGACGTCGAACGCAGCGGCCGGAGCGAACGTGTTCAGGCCCACGTTTCCCGCGGGGCCGGCGGCGCCGTAGAAGAAAGCCTGGCCGGAGTCGCCCAGGTAGACGGCGTTGCTGCAGTGGACGTTGCCGCGGATATCTAAATCGTTAAACACCGTCAAGTCGCCGGTGGCGACGTGGAGGTTGCCGAAGACGCTGACGTCGGAGTTGTGCACGGTGATGTTTTCGACGAAGAGCCGGTTGGCGGAGACGTCCTTCTGCACGTAGAGGTTTTCACTGAAAATGGACCGGTCGAAACGGGCGTTGTCGGAGACGTGGAGCTCGCCGCACACATCGAAGGCGCCGTAGTATCCTTGGCGCAAGGTGAGCACGTCGGAGGCAATGGAATACACACTCACGTTGTTCAATTGGTTCATTTGGTGGACCCCGCCGTATTTTTTCCATCCCGTTCCAAACGACGACATGAGGGAAAGCGGGGTAAGTTTTATGGAAGTGGGGAAAAAAAGGAGAAAAGACTTCATATAATCAGATAGATTTTCCCTTCTCGTTTTTTACACAGAAGATCGACGGCGACGGCTTTGGCGGCGACGACTGCTTTGGCGACGGCGATGCGTGGAGGCAGCCGCCACCGGCAACTTGCCATGGGACTTTTTGATGAATCGTCGAATCTCGGGAAGTTTCTGCAGCATGGTGGCCACGATTTCGCGGTAAAACGGCCGGTACTGGGGCATGCATTTCTGCAGTTCGTCTTCACAAAACCAACGGATTTCGATTTTCTCAAACAGTTTGGTGCTGTTGAGGAGTTTGCGGTTCATGCGGTCCCAGAGGAAACGGTGGTTGTTGTTGTAATAGAACGGCAGTTCCGGATCGTAGCGATAGCACATGACGTGCACGGTGTAGTTGAGGGCGGAATTCGTGGCGTTGGTGTGGGTGAAGGCAAAGGTTCCGCCCGTCCGGCGCACGTGCTGGCGGATCTGGTCCGGCGTGCCCAAGAACCCCGTCAATTCTTCGCTGCCCTCGCGCATGGCCGTTTCGAACGGTTTTTCCCCCGCGTCGATGCCGCCACCGAAATCCGAAAACCCGTGGGCGCTGTCCTCCAGGGGGTTCTCCTTCCCAAACAAAAAATACAGTTTGCCCTTGTGCAGGGCCACAGGCAATATGCTGGAACCGGGCATCGTGTGCGTTTTCCGTATACTATGTGTCGGCACATAAATACATGAGGAACAAATCATTACCCATTGTTACAAAAATACACAATTCAGTGATACAAACACAAACACCGCAGCAAACACACACACCCATCATCCACGTTTCGTCCGACCAAACGACGGTTTGGCATAATCCATTTTGATTCGCTTGATGTCGCTCTCTGCGGAAGGTCCCCCGAGAATGTGATTCAACTCGCCCAAGGTTCCGGCCACAGCACCCAGCGTACCATTCGTCGTACGTTTGGTCAGCGGCGTGGAATGAGCAGCTGCGACGGTGGTGGCTGCAGCAGGCCCCGGTTTTCCGAAGCACGCCACCAAAGTGCGGTCGATGTACGCGTGCATCGCCCCCGTGTCTGGGCGGGGAAAGCTGCGGTAAAACTCCACCACTTGGGGATTGGCACGGATTTTTTCGGGGTCAAAGTCCGACAGGAACAGCCCATCTAAAGTCTTCACCCGCGAGAGCGCCACATACGACTGCCCGTGTTCAAACACGGATTTGCCAATGTCGATTTGGGCCAAATCCAACGTGGCTCCCTGACTTTTGTGGATGGTGACCGCCCAGGCCAACCGCAAAGGAATCTGGCTCACCACAACGGTGGGGTACTCTTCGCTCTGGCGCGAAAACATGCCGACGCGGCGCTGGACGCCGTCGAGAAACTGCACCACCGGCACACACGTCACGCGGAACGCTTCCTGCGCATCGCCGGGTTTGGGCGGCAGCGCCGTCGTCACCTCCACGAAATCCACAATCGTCCCCTGCGACCCGTTGCAAATGCCGTTTTCCACGTCGATGTTGGCGGTGCACATGACCAGCGCCCCCTTCTTCAAACGCACCGTCCGTTCCGTCTGCAGCGAATCCAGCAGTTTCGACACCTCCATGTCGATCACGGCCGCGCCCAGCTGGTGGCACGCCGTCAACAGAGACGCCGGGATGGGCTGGCCGGTCTCCACGTACTGGTACGCGTCCGTTTGCACGATGGGCAGGTACGATTTTTCCTCGTGGCCCAAGCGTCCGTAACAGGTCGAGTTGATGGAATCCACTTTGGCACGCAGCGGGAACAATTGCGTCGGGGGCACACCGGTGGGGTCGGGACGCACCATGCGCTGGCGCAACGTGTCCACACTCTCCTCCGACACCCGCCCCTCGCGAATTTCCTGCAAAATGCGGATGTATCGGGGGTCTTGTTGACGGAAAAAGGTACGCAGTTCAATGCATTGGCTGCTGGGAAAGGTGGTGGCCCACCGCGGGTGCCGGAAACAAAACTCGCCGCTCGTGGGGTCGCCGTCGTCGCCGATGGGCGGCAACTGGAAGAAATCCCCCGTGAACACCAGCTGCAACCCGCCGAAGGGCCGACCCACCCGAAAAATCGCACGGCCGATGTGGTCCAAAATACCAAACAGTTTGTTCGACAACATGCTCACTTCGTCCACGATCAGCACTTTCGGTTTTTTCCATGCAGCTACCGACGCACGTTGATGCAACACACGTGCTATGGTGTCTTCGGCATCTCCTTTCGCCAACCGCACGCCACTCCAGGAATGGATGGTCTTGGCTTTGCAGTTCAACAACACCGCCGCGCACCCCGTCATCGCACAAACCTGATGGGGAATGCCCCGCGATTCCATGAACTGTACCAGGAATTGGATGAACCGCGTTTTTCCCGTGCCGCCCGGTCCCGTCACAAAAATGTTTTTTCCTGCAGCGAACTGCGCGAACGCGTACTGCTGGTCCGTGGACAAGGACGCGAAGGCCTTCGCCAACGCCGGATGGTGCTGGAAGCAGGCGTAGGTGCTGTTCCGCGGCGGCGGCAAAGGTCCCTCGCTACGGCTCGCAACGGTTGCCGATTCCGATGCCGATTCCGATGCAAATACACTGGTACCAACGCTGGTACCAACCGCAGCCACTCCGGGTTCTTCGTAGGGTTCTGCAGATAAATCGTGTTCTTCGTGCAACGCAGACATAGTGGCGGTGGCGGTGGTAGTGGTAGTGGCGGTGGTAGTGATAGCACAAAAACACCGGTATCAAAAAATGACCACGGCGTGCAGTGGCAAAGGTACAGGTACACTGCGCGCCCCCCCCCACACACACACCTTCATCTCTGTTTTTCGGAGGGTAGATTTCCGAAAAAAAGAGAGGCACCTCTCAACGGGGGGAAATTGGTCACCGTGCCGTTAGGCATGGGGAATCGGATCCGCGGAGGAGCGGGCGGCCACGCGCGCGAGGTCCCGTTGCACCAGGGTCTGGCAATGGGCGCGCAGTTCGACGACGGTGCGGGCCAGGTGTCGCTGCTTTTCGGGGTCGTTGGCAATGACATAGCGGGGCGCCCCGCCCACGTTCAGGCACAAATGTTGACGGAGAGGACAAAACGCACCCAAGTGCTGGTAGACCCAGTTAATCCAGTCATCGCAGCACCAATTGATGATTTCGGGGGGAAAGTAGTACCCGAAGAGGTCCATGTGCTTCCGGGACACGAACGTCTGCGTCAAAATCCGGCTGTTGTTGTTGATGGGGCCGGTCAATCCGACGCCGTTGCGCTGTTCCAACTCCGCCACGCAGTCCCCCACCCAGCCGGCGGTTTCGAACGCGATGTCGTCGCCGCATTGGAAGAAGAAGTCGAAGCCGTCGTCGTAGGCTCGTTGGAAAAGACGGTTCCACATGACGGTCAAATGGCCCTTCGCAATGCCGTCCATGTACACGAACTCGATGGTGACGTGGGTGAGCACGCCCACGAATCTCCGAAAAAACGCCTTGACCTCTTCGGAATCGTACAACCGGTCGCCGCGGTCAATGCCAATGTAAAAACAGTATTCGTACGGACCTTTGTTGTAGGTGATCGCGAACGTGCGCAAGGTGTGGGTGTACAAATAGGTGTCTTTGGCGGATGTCCATTCGTCGCGTCCCCGCGACGTCGAGGGAATCAGCAGTGCAATTTTAGCTACCATGAAACGGGTTTGTCCTTTGGCTATATATGTACTGTTCCAATTGACCTGTTCATGTAATTTTTTTTCCGTGTTCTTTGGTTTTTGAACACACCCTTTGGTGGAAATTGCACTGCAGGGCCAAGACCTGTTCGCGATGTCCATAATTTAATTTGAAAACATGGAAAAAGAAGACGCGAAATCCGAAGAAGAACGCTGGGAAAAGAACCCTTCCTGGAAAACTGTATATTTCTGTTGGAAGGTGACGGAAGATCCCGAACTCCACGCATGTATGAACGATTGGGACTTGTGTACACGTGCGTTGACGCTGCAGGAAAAAAATCAAATCCTGTTCCGCGAACCGTCGGTGGTGACGTGTCCACTCGACGCGGAGTGGACATTAACAGGAGACGTGTTTTTCGGTGGGCAAACAACGACCATCATGGAATGCATGAAACAAATATATGCGTTTTACCAAGAATACGTGACCACTGAAGATGGCCCTACGCAACGAATTCGTCTGCTGCAACGGAACTTGAAGGGTGTACTCATGTACGACGGCTTTCGTTTGCATCCGATGATGAGCCTGCAACCTTCTGTCTATCGAAACCATTATTTGTTTTCAATATTGGAACACTGCGATGCAAATAAACTGTAAACTTAATGAATTTATTTGATGACAAGTTTGGTTGCTTGCCTCTCCATTTCATTCGTATTCGACTTCCAAACACAAGGAATATTCGGCACCGTTCAAGCAGACGGGCACGCCGCACTCGTCGACCAGTTTCAGGTGCAGCCGTTGGAAATCGACTTTGCCGGAGTACACGCGGCGATCGCTCAGCAACAAGCCGTTGAAGTTGTTGGCAATCAACCACGACCCAAACCCAAACGAGGAGCGGTTGATCGCAATGCGTGCCAAGATATTCTTTTGGATAAGCGACGTCGTGCGCGGGGCCAAGAAGGAGTTTGGCGCTCCCCCGACGAATTCCTCGACAATCAAATACAGGTAGCGAGAGGTAGTGAGTTCGTAGATCCCTTCGGAAACGGTGGTGTGGTTGGCGGGCACCTCCACGGTGCGCGTACGGAACCCGAGCAGCCACCCGAGCGACCGTTTGGGCGTCGACGGCGACAACGTGTCGAAATGCAGGCGAACCACCGCGGTACCGTTGTTGTTTTGTACCATGGTTTTGCCGTTGCCCACCGGATTCGCAAACAAGGACACGCTCTGCACGACGAGGCTGGGAACGGCCTGCAGTTGCGCATTGATCGCGGCGAACAGCGACGTGACCGTGTATTCGTTGTTGGGCAAGAGGACCGGGTAGCGCGTGCCCGTGCTGACGACCTCGAGTTCGAAGGTGTGGTTGCCGATGTTGTCCGACACGTTGTAGAAGGTGATCGGAACTTCCATGTTGCGCACCATCATGGACTTGACGTTGTTGATGCGCTCCGGCAGCGTGATGGTGCAGACCGCCACCGCGCTGGCGTCGTACTCCGCGTACTCGTCGCGGAAAACCGTGTCTAAATTGATGTATTTTCGTTTGCTGGGCGGGGTGACGTTGGTCATGACCATGTGGCCGTCGTATTGCGTGACGTGCGGTCCCAGGAAAAGGGTTTTGTTGTCAGGGTAAGCGGATTGCATGAGAGGTAACGAGGAGCCCAAAAAAAAACAACAATGGGGACGATGCAAACCGGTTTCCGCAAAGGACGTGTGGATAGATGTCGTGGCGTACTTTATGTATAGATACATAAAACAGACAAAAAGGAATCGTCATGAGGGATCTTTATCTTGGCTCAGCCATTGCGAAAGCAACCGCAAACAGAAGCAGCAGAGGATTGCATCGGCCTCTCCATTTGACAACAACAGTTGAGAGGGTATTGCGAAATTTGGGTGAGTGTGTAGGAGCGGATTGATTGACTGGAAACAGCAGCAAAAATGATGACTCCCACCGGGGCCTCGGCAGCGAGCGCCAGTCCCAAAAGCGTGAGCAGTAGCGGTGGCGGCACATACTGCAAATTTTGTCACCACACGTGGAAACTGCAAAAGGAATACGACCGTCATCTCGGTTGCTGCGAATACTTTTACCACCGTCGACGCAACCCCGCCCCCGAAATGGACGAACACGGCACCAAAATTCCCACTGGCCGCGAACTCTTTCGCTATGTGCAAGACCTCAGTGCGCGGTTGGAAAAAACCGAAAAAGAAGTGGTGCGTTTGCGCCAATTGGTGAATTCGCGTCAACGGAAAGCCATCTTGGAATGGCTAAATCAGCCGTCGCAGTTGCCTGCGTGCACGTTCGAGGATTGGTGGCGCCAGTGCCGTGCCGGGCCCGACGCGGTGGAAAAGACCATTCATCGCGACTTGACCCAGGGCATCGTCGAATGCATCCAAAGCTACGTGGCGGCATCCGTCGGAAGCGGATTGAAGTTGCCCATTCGCTGCTTCACGCAGAAACCCGGTCAGTTTTACGTGTATTCCGCCGAACGGCCAATCGATACCCTTCTGCAAAGCTCGACGGGGGGAGGAGGAGCTGCGGCTGGGGCTGCGGCGGCGACGACCTCCACCGCAGACACCGCGGCGACGTTGCTTCGTCAACCGGTGTGGCGCGCCATGACCAACGACCAACTGGAGCGGATGGCGCTGCACCTGTCGCAGTCGATTCTCCGTGCGTTTTTGACGTGGTCGGAACAACAGCAAGCGGCCAAAGGCGACAGCTCGGACCCCGCCGACGTGGACGACCGCATGATGGACAAGAAGGTGCTGCTGATGATGAAAGTGAACGGCAACGGCGTGTCCATCGAACGTCGCCTCGTCGACATCAAGAAGTGGCTCTATCCCCAGCTGGAGGAAAACCTGCGTGTCATTGCGTCCTGTGAATTTGAATGAATGATTGGATGTATTTGTATTTGTATGTGAGCACGGCACCAACAAATACACATAAAGCTTGCCAACGAAAGGTTCCGTATGCGTTCGCTTCGGTTTTCTGTTTTTGTACGACACAACTCGACACCACAACCACAACCACAACCACACGTAATGTCCACGGATCTTCCTGCAGTAGCCAAGGTGGTGCCGACGTATTTGTCCACGTTGCATGCCCACGAACGCGATCCCTTCATCGAATTCGACGAAGGACCGCACGTGTACACGGTGCATGGAGAGGGGGGCTACACCTCCGTGACGACCTGGAACCACACGCATTTTTCGCATTTCGACGCCGAGGCCACCGTCAAAAAAATCCTGAAGAGCCCGAAAATGAAGGACCCCACCTACAAGTACCACGGCATGACCGAACGCCAAATTTTGGACAGTTGGGACGCCAACCGCGACCAAGCCTCCAGCGCCGGCACCCAAATGCACTACGACATCGAGTGCTACTGGAACGGCATGGACGTGTCCAACAACAGCATCGAGTTTTCGTATTTCCAGAATTTTGTCCGCGATTTCGAACGGGACCACCCCGGCGTCGTGCCCTACCGCACCGAATGGATGGTCTATTTCGAAGAGCTCAAGTTGTCCGGCTCCATCGACATGGTCTTCCTGAACCCCGACGGCACCCTGCGCATCTACGACTGGAAGCGCTGCAAAGAAATCGTCCACGAGAGCCCCTTCCGGAAAAGTGCCACGACGGACTGCATCCGGCACTTGCCCGACACCAACTTCTGGCACTACGCCCTGCAGTTGAACACCTACAAGACCATTCTGGAGCAGAAATACGGCAAAACCGTCACGGAACTGTGTTTGGTGTGCATCCATCCCGACAATCCCCGCAAGAACTACGAGGTGATCCCCGTGCCCGTGATGGAAGCGGAAATGCGCGACTTGTTTTCCTTGCGGCGCCAGCAAGTGGAAGCCATGGTGGCGGCCCCGGGCCCACCAAATACAAATACAATATAAACACAACGGCTGGCGTATGCTCTAACTTACTTGCGTGGTCCGCCAAGCACCGTTTACGAACACCGATGTTTCTCTTTCCGCATTTCTTTGCCTGGATGGGCGGTTTGGTGTTCCGCATGCAGGCGGCGGTGAGGTCCGCCGTGTCCCGGGGACTGTTCCGCAAGCAGCAGCAACCGTTGTTGTTGGAAGCGGAAGCGACGAACTTGACCGGGGAGGGCAAAAACGACCAGGGAGGAGCCCCTTCCCTCTCGATGCAGCAGGAAACCTTTTGCAAAAAATACCAAGACCGCTTGCTGGCCACCTTCGCGGAACCGCTGGCGTCGGCGCACGATTGGAACGAGAACGCCAAGGAACTGCAGGCCCTCTCGCCGGAAGCGTTGGCCGAGGAACTGCAGCACAAAGACAACCCGTGGGAAGCGTCCTGGCGGCGACGCGTCTTGATGGAACCCACGCCCCGCGGCAACGTGTACATGCATTACGATGTGTACAAGCAGGGGTTCGC
>JACCEB011175394.1_pt1 | contig 38160 bp, 36 predicted proteins | sample 7454761 | NCBI WGS metagenome assembly JACCEB01 (sample SAMN15323454, study PRJNA562643) | freshwater metagenome | isolation source: river surface water | place: USA:Blue River Watershed | collected 2017-08-18
AAAAAAATAAAATAAAAAATAATTAAATAAAAAATATTTTTTTAAGTACTCAAAAATTAAATTATAATTTAATTTTAAAAAATAAATATATTTAAAAATATTTATTTTAATTAAATATCATTTTTTGAATTTCAATTTAAAGAAAACTTTTAATTTTCTTTTTTTTTTATTTTTTTTTCATTTTTAAAGAAAAAAAAGATTTTTGAACTTAAAGAAAATAATTAAAATTAAAATTTTTAAAAAATAAATAAGTTAAATAATTTAGTGCGTTAAAGAGACTTAAAGAAAAATCGACAATATAAGTTAGAGCGAATGTGAAATAATATTATATAATCTAAAATGTTCAAATACAAACATTTGAAAATTATATAATATAAATAGCAAGAGTTCTATGGTGCGTCATTGACCGAGTGGTTAAGGTGACCCCCTTAAGAGGGGTTGGAGAATATCCGCGCAGGTTCGATCCCTGCATGACGCAAACTTTTTATACTATTTCTTTTTAAATAATTAAAAAGAAAATTTTTAAAATAAAAAAATAATACAAATTTAAATAATTAACATTTTTCAATTCTATCTTCAGAATCAAATTCTTTAATATATTCATTTTTATAATAAATATTATCATCAACTAAATAATCACTTAAATAAACTTCACCATTATCATCAGAATCATGATTTTCATAAATAATATTATTTTCAATAAATTGTTCTTCAAATTTATTAAAATCAGTACATACAAATTCATTAAATTTAAAATTATCGATAGAATTATTTTCATCTTCTTCAATTTCTTCTTCTTCTTCCTCTTCATATTCTTCATCATATTCTTCATCATTTTCTTCATCTTCTTCATCTATTTCAAGAGATTCAATAAATTCAATATTATTTTCTTTAAATAATTTAAAATTATTTTCATAAATTTCATAAGATGAATAATTATTAGCTAAATAAATAACAGAAGGAGTATTATATTTTTTAATATTTTTTTTTAATATATTATTCCAATCAATGTTTCTTTTTATAAAGTCTGGTTGATAAATTCTAATAATTGTATAACCATTATTTAGTGCATGAATCATTTTTATAAAATCACTTTTTTGTCTTTCTTCTACACTTTTTTTAAATTTTGCAACATATCTAAAATGTTGCTCTCCATCTAATTCAATTATTAATTTTAATTCTTCTATACAAAAATCAAATGGATTCTTTTTTATTTGCTCAATATTTTTAAAAAAATATTGATGTATAATATTTTCATTTATTATTTTTAAATATTCTCCTAATAATACTTCTGATTTATTAACACAGAATGGACATCCTAAACTTGAATAATGTTTATTAGGTGTTTTATAAAATTTATGATTTTTTTCTTTACAAATTAATTTCAATTTAGTATAAGAGTCTATATAAACAGTTTCTGAATAATCAAATTTATTAGGACCAAAAATACTTATTGAATTAGCAATAAATTCATCTGTTGTTATACACATTTTCTTTGATTCGCATATTTTACAATTTGAACCATTTAAATGATGATATATATCTTGTTCAAATTTATGTCCTTTCTTACAAATAATTATAACTTTTTCATTTACATTTTTAACATCAACTAAACTATAATCAAAATTATCACCATTTACCTTTTTTGCTTCTTCTATAAAATATTCAGTTGTCCATATTTTATTTTTTCTTTCTATTTTAACATTTAATGTTGGTTTTCCTTCTTTTTTTAATTTTTCATTACAAAATTTGCAACCTTGGCCATCAAGATGCATATTTGGTGTTATATCAAATGAATGACCTTTTTTACATTTTATTTTTACATTAACTAAACATCCTTTATATTCAACTTCTGAATAATCATATAAATCATTATGTACTTTAATTGCTTTTTCTATAAATTCTTTACCATGTTTTTCTAATCTATTTTTTGCTTTTATTTCGATTGAACATTTTCTACATTCATATTTTTCTTTGATATGACTTCTATATGTTGCTTCAAATAAATGATTATTTTTACATTTTAATTTGAATTTTGTATTTTTATTGATAAAAATTGTTTCGGTATAATCATATTTATTTTCTCCATATATTGCTATACTTTCTCTTATCAATTCTAAAGTTTTTATATCTTTATTTTCCATTTTTATATTATCATTCTAGTAACATAGTGACAATTCTTTTTTAAATTTATTTTCATTTATCTAAAATTTTATAAAATTTTAAAAATTAGTAAAATAACAATAATAAAAATATTTCAATAAAATAAAATGAAACATTTTTTGGGTTTAATATCAAGATGCAAAGATGAACTTTATGTTAAAGAATTTGTAAATTATTATTTAAATGAAGGTGTTGAAAAAATATTTATAATAGATGATAATTCAAAGGATAAAAATATTTATAAAGATGTTATAAACAATAACAAAGTTAAAATATTTTATGATAAAGATATTATAAAAAAAAATAGTATTTTTCATTTATATAAAAATATTAGAAATAATTTTGAATGGTTAATTTATGTTGATTTAGATGAATTTATAACAACTAAAAAAAATATAAATAATACTATTTGTGATGAACTAAAAACAACATTTAAAGATTCAATTTGTATTAAAATACCCTGGGTTATGATGTCTTGTAATTCAATTCAAGAAAATCCTGTATCTCTTTTAAAAACAAATGTTTATAGATGGAATCATGATAATAAACATATAAACAAAAAAACAAATGAACCAAAATTTAGATGTAGATATGATAAAATTGAAGTAAAGTGTATTTTTAAACCTGCTTTTTTCAAAAAAATAGCTGATCATCATCCATATCAAATAATTAAACATCCCAGACCTATTTTTTTAAAAAGTAGAATTGTTGAAAGTATAAAAAAAACAAAATATACTCTAAATCCATATTTTGAAAATTTAAGAGAAAAAGATATTAATGAAGGTTTTCTTTTATGTTATCACTATAGATTAATATCTGTTCAACATTGTTTAAATAAAATTGAAAGTAATATATGGTACAAAAAATATACTTTAGAGGATTTATTATCAAATGACTGTCCTGAATTAATTGATGAAACTATTAAAAATAAATTTGAAAAAATAAATAATTAAATTAATATTTTGAATAATGAGTACTTAAAGAAAAAATTATATATTTAAATAAATAAATTAAAAATGGCTGAATTCGTACCAGAGAATATTAAAATTGAAGAAGAAATTGTTGAAAAACAAGAAAATCAACAAGAAAATCAACAAGAAAATGAAAAAAATGAAAATCAGGAAAATCAAGAAAAGGATAAAAATGTTAAGGAAGTTAAACAACAAAATATTTGTGTAGTGTCAATATCTAGTCATAATCCATATGACACATCTGAGATAACAAATAATGCAAATACATTTTATACAAATATAAATTATAATCAATTAAAAGAATTATATTATATTATTAGACAAGAAAAAGAGACAAATAATATGGTTTATAAAAATATTATAAATTATATCAAGGATAGAAATACTAAGGTATTTTTTGATTTTAAATGTTCTTCTGATTGTCATGCAGGTGAAAATTTTGTAGACAAAGATACAACTTTATTAATTTTTAAATTAGTAAATGTAATGACTCGTAAACATTGCAATATAGTTGTTGGTGATCATTCAATGGCTGCATTATTTAATAATTGGGATAAACATAAAATGGATTTTAAGAGTCCAATTAGAATTCATACTGAACACACTGAAGGACAATTTAAGATGTATGGTGATAAAAAAGATTTTATAGAATCAGATTATCCGATTCTTAAAAATCTTGGAACAGTTGCTTCAGATGAAAAGATTGACATTGAATTTTCAAATATGAGTGGAACAAAGATTTATTCTATAAACACTGAATCAAAGGTACCTGTAAAAATAATTTCTAAAGGTAAACCTCAACAAGGATTTAGAAGAAATAGAAATTTGGAATTATCAACAGAAGAACATATAGTACATAGTGAATTTAAATATAGAAATGGTATGATAATTGTATCAGCAACACATTGGTGCAATTTAACAGAAGTAAATTCAAATGTAGATTTTAATAGATTAAGAACACAATATCAAACACAGTTTGGTGAAGAAGAAGCAATGAATTTTGAAGTTGAATACCAAAATGCAATGAGAAGTGGTAGTGCTACAATACAAAAGAGAGTCATTTCGGATTCAGTAAAATATATGTGTTCAGGTAAGAAAGGTTAATAAAGTATAATTATAAATTATAAATTTTTTTTATTTAATTAATATTTTTTTTTAGAATATTATTAGAAAATATATTATTGGTTTTAGAATTAACTAAAACAACATCATCTTTTTTTTCAAAATCAGATACTTCAGGTTCATCTTTTACCCATTCAAAAATAGGATCATTTTCAAAATTATCATCAAACATTTTTTCGGTTAAAATATTTCTAATTCTATTTAAAAGAATAACATATTCTTTAGGATCATTATCAATTTGAATATTTTTATTTAAATCATATCTCTCAATAACTGTAAATTTATTTTTACCATCCTCAATAAATTCATTTTTTTCAAAAACATAAACATTATCAATATCAACAGATATTGCTAATTGAGCACCTTTTTTACAACCTAAATAACCTACTGCAGAATTGAACCAATGAAAATAATTATTTTTATTTGATACTAGGAAAAAATCTCTATCCATTCTTAACCTTTTAATATTTTCTATAAAACTGTTATATACTGTATAATGTTCAGGTATTTCAAAATGAGTATAATCAAGATTTTGATTTTTCAAATCAATAACATTAAATCCATTTTCAATTAAATCAAGACCATGAATTAAACAAACTGTATTTTTTAAATCTTCATTTTCAAATACTCTTTCTCCTTCTTTTCTATAATACCATTTTAGTAAATGTACTTTTTCATTGTTTTCAATGGGACATAATTGATTCATATTTAAAACGTATAAAAAATCTAATTGCTCTGTATCAAAATGATATAATAAACCATAAGTTCTTTCTTTTTGAATACTAATAAAATAAATTTTATCATATTTAATTTTAAGAGATTCATTATTTGATAAAAATTCATGAATACTAAATTGAAATTGAGGAATACCAAAAGAATTTAATTTTGAATATCCAATTACAGGAGATATATATGCGTCTCCTCTATTAGGACTGCTTTTATTTAATTCTTCTCTCCAGGCTTTTCTAAACATACGACGTAAAAGTTTTGATTCAATACCATTAGGATCTAAACCATCAGGTAAAAGGGTTAAATATGATAATCCTGTTAAAAAACACGTCACGTTTTTATTATATTCATCATGAATACCTTCAGGACATTGATAACGTACAAAACGTTTAAATAATTTTCTTAAAATATCTTTTTCCATTTTGTATATTTATTTTAATTTATAGAAAAATAAATAATTAAAAAAAAAATATTTCATTTTTTATTTAATACCTAGATATATCGATATCCATATTTAGGTTAAATAAACCAAATAAAAAAGGATTTTTATTCATCTTTTTATTTATATCTTTATTAATAATACTATTATTAATATTTTTATCATTTATATTATTATTATCATTATTATCATTTTCAATTTTATTTTCATTTTCATTTTCATTATAATTATTATTAATTAATTGAATAGTAGGTTGTATTTCCATAATTATATTTTTATTAATAATTTGTGATTTTAATTGTTCTTTATAATATTCATAATTTAAATACCATTTGGGATCATTTGAAGTACCTATAAATTCCCTACATTGATGTCCTTTTTTAACTTGTTTATGTCCATAAATAGCTGAACCAATATTTAAATGATAAACTAATGAAGGATATGATACTAAAAAGAATTGTATATTAGGAAAAAATTTCATAATTGATTCTCTAAAACGTAAATCAGGTTCAACAACATTTCTCAATAAATTAGTTTTAAAAAATAAAGGAACAATATATTTAGCTAAAATAGGTTTAAAAATAGTACAACAAGAACCATGATAAGAACGAACATAAGATTGTTTACAAATATTAGAATTTAAATTTGGAACGGGAAAAGAGTGATATGGTGAATAAAGTGAACCAAAAATGGTAAAATTCATATAATTTCTAATCCAATAATCACAATTTTTTAGAAAGTTTTCACATACTACTATATCATCATCCATCCAAATAATAAAGTCAAATTCATCTTCTTTTAATTTTAAAGCAATATCAAAAATTCTAAATATATTTTTTGGTCCATCTAATGGTGATTGACTATAAATAATATTTATATTATTTTTGTAGTTTTCAAGATATGGAAGAATAGAATTTAAATATGATAAATCTTTAGAACCAGATTCTAATAATAAAAATTTCCATTCGACATTTTCAACAGTATCAAAAAGTTTGTTTTTTTCAAAATTATCAAATGTTTTATCAATAACTTGAATTGCATTTCTTTCTAAACGATTAACACATGGCATAATAAACAAATATTTTAATTTTTGAGAAAAAGGTATAATTTGTCTATTATATAGTTTTTGTAAATCATTTTGTTTTTCTTTTTGGAAAACTTGATTCATTTCTTTATCATTTTTTAGATTTATTTTTTTATAAATTTAACTTAAGATTTTTTAAATAAAGTAAATAATTATTTAGTCCATAAATCACGAATAACAGGATTTAGGTCTGCATAAGTTTTTTTATTCTTACCTAATACTCTCTTTTTTTTGTTATTATCATTTTCTTTAATACTTTTATTTTTATTATTATTTTCTTCTAAATCAATTTCTTCAATATCATCATTATTATTGCTTTTAGTATTTGTTTCATCTTCTTCTTCTTCCTCATTTTCATCATCATCTTCTTGTTGAATATAAATTTTTTGAGTGTTATTATTTTTTTCATTTGAAGCTATTTTATCACCAATTTGAAGAAGTTTTTGAATATCATTATTAATAATACCAACATCTTTAGCAATTTCATTTTTAATACCTGATTTAATTTGACTAATCATATTTTTAATGTTATTAACACCTTCTTTAGTTAATTTTTTTTCTTCAATTTCGAGATGCTCATTAATCTTTTCAGGAAATTGATATTCACGTACCATTTTTTTTTTTAAATCTTCAATAGGTTCCCATAAATCTCCATCTAAACTATTTGTATTTTTACGTCTATCTAATTCAGAACATACTCTATGGTATTCTTGTTTTAGAAATTTTTTTCGATTTTCTAATTCTTGAAAAGTTAAATGAGAAAATGCATTCATTTTAATAAAACGTAAATTTTTATTAAAAAAAGTTAAAAAATAATTTTTGAATTAAATAATATTCATTTTTTTTAAGCTATTGTTCTTCCGGTGTAAATTCCTGCTGAAGGTATTTCCTCTTTTGTTTCTTCACCAAAAGATTGAACTGTTGTAGAACCAATTATGGGAGTTTTACTTACTTTTATTTTTCTAATTGGTTTAACATTAGAATTTGTTGCTATGCTAGAAGAATTATCTATTTCAATATTATTTAAATTAGTATTTTCATTGGTATTTGATAAAGAAGAAAAAGTTATTTCTCCTTCTGGTGGAACAGGAGTATTCGAAAATTGTCCACTAATAAATGATTTTCTGTCTTTATAATTTGTTAAAATATTATTTAAATAAACATATGCTGCTATAACAACCATTGCAAAAATAATTAAAAATCCAACAACTGGATATGTAAACAATATCTTATTATTGTTATAAACTAATGTTATTACTAATAATACGGATACAATAAATACAACTATTAAAAATAGTATAAAAAACATAATAGCTGTACTAGATAAATTACTTAATAAATAATTTAGATTATCTGATGTACTTGTATCATTATTTAATTGTTTTTTGATTTCTGATATAACATTAATTGGACCAGGTATAGGTTCTTTTACTTTAACAGGAACTGTTCCACCACCTTGTTGAATTGTATCCATACCAGATTCTTGTAATTTTAATTTAGATGTAATAACAGTTCCTTGAGGATTAAATAATAATGAAAATATTTCTTGTGAACTTAATCCCATAGAGAATATATAATAAGAATCTAATTTATTAATTGTAAAGTCATTAAGATTTAAGTCCATTCTATCTAGTACATATCTTACAACATAATATAGGGATACAAAAAAGAAAATTCCCATTGTATAAATAATAATAACAACTGTATTACTTGTATTTTTTATTAAGAAGTTGAAAAAGATAAAACAAGTTAATAAAATTTGTAAACAAATTGAAACATAAAACCATAATTTATCACTTAATACTTTAAGGAATTTAGGATTTTTAAAAGCATTCAATGTAGAGTCATAATCAAAAACGACTTGTTTAGAATTTTTGAAAGATGGGTCATTTAAAATTTTTGATAAAAGAACAAATAAGATAAAGGGTACAATAATGAAATATCCTAATGTTAAAGATACTAAGTTTTGAGATCTTCTTACTTTTAATTGTTCTTTAAACTTCATAGCATCTTCTGAAATTTTTTTAATTTGTTTAGTTCTAAGATTCATAATTAAAAAATACCATGTAAAGAATAATACTAAGAATAAAACAATATAGTATAATATTTTATCTTTATTAAATGTTCTAAAAACATATACACCATATAAAATAGTCAATACTGACATAAAAATATAAGTACTATATTTTCTAAAATTCATTAAAGAATCACCTTTCATTTTTCTTATATCATTATCAGGTATCATATATGGAACAGCAATTAAAACAATATAAGATATAGCTATTAAAATATATAAAAATTTAGAAAATCCATAAGTATTAATAATATAATATATTATAATAACTAAAACATTAAGTAAGAAAAACATACCTAAGGCAAAATTCTTTTTTTTATTTGGTATAGAATTAACATCATCATTTTTAAAATTTTCTTTATCTGTATTTTCATTATTTTCATCGTTTTCAAAATTTTCATCTTCATCTTCATTTTCATTAGAATCATTTTCAAAATTTTCATCTTCGTCGTTATCTGAATCATTTTCAAAATTTTCATCTTCATCATCATTCGAATCATTTTCAAAATTTTCATCTTCATCTTCATCGTTATCTGAATCATTTTCAAAATTTTCATCTTCATCATCGGTATCATTTTCAAAATTTTCATTTTCGTCATCATCATCTGATTCATTTTGGAAATTTTCGAATTTTTCTTTTTTTTTAGATGATTTTTTTTTAGAAGTAGATGTTTTTCCTCCAGTTTTTTTTGGTTTTTTTTGTGGTGATTTTTTTGATGATTTTTTTTTTGTTTTTTTTATTTTTTTAGGAAATAATCTTTTCTTTTTATTATTTTTTTTAACAGGAACAGGTGGTTCAATAGTTTTACAACTTGGATTTGTTAACTGTCCATTCATAGCAGCATCAACATTTTTAGTCATATCTTGACTAAAAAAAATAAATACTCCTTTATTAGGATTTATATAACTTTGAATCATTTGTTTAAAATTTGTAAATTGTGTACCTGGTAAGATTTGATTTTGAATATTATTAATCACCTGTTTAGATGCATATAAAGGATTTTGAAAAATTCTAAAATTTACTAAATTATTCATAGGATGAGTATATTCATAAAAATTACGATAACCTTCTCTTGGTAAAAAATGATTAACATCAATCGGATTTGGTGGAGAATTAATAGGATTTGTACTGTTAACAGGTGGTATTTTAGTAATATCACCAAATAATTCGTTCATTAATCTAAAAGATGTAAATCTCCAATCTGTTTGTTGAACAGTATCAACTCCTTGAATAAAAGAACACATACAAACAAAAAGTTTTTCACCATTTTTTTGAACTGACGAATAAACAACAAATATTTCTCCATCATAAACTGTATTATTAATTTTATGTAAACTAGGTGTAGTAAAAAATACATTTTCTAATTTATAAGAACCAATACCATTAGCATTAGTTGTATCAGATGAAGAATCAAATGCTAATTTAATACTACAAGTATAATTTTTTTTTTTATCAATATTAAGAACAAGAGCTTTTCCTATATTTTTCATATTTGCAAAATGAACAACACTACATCCGTCAATTTCTTGACCACATAATGTCATACAAATATTAATAGAACCTTCTATATTTAATAAATATGGTTTACCTGTAAAAATTTTATTTAATGTATCATCACCTTGCGAAGATAGTGTTAATAAATCATTCATTTATATTACTCTAATAAATATATATTTTATTTTTCTTTTTGAATTTACGAAAAAAAATAAAAATTAAAAATATTTAGTAAAGATTACGGATTATAAAAAATCATGTTAAATAAAAAATAATTAAATCTTTTTAAATAATAGAGATTTATATAATGTTTTTAAATTCAAGTTCATCAATATTACAAATTATATTTATTTTTCTTGTTACTATTTCAATTGCTTATATTTTTGGTTTTATTTTGAATAATATGATGGAAAAAAAACTTCAAAATATAACAAATCAAATGCCATATCAAATGGAAAGATTTTTAGAAAAATTTGAAAATCAAAATAATTTACCTAAAGAAAAAATTAAATTAATTAATACAACTATTTTGGATAGTGAAGAAAATGAAAATAATGTTCGTGTTTATAAAGATATATCTAATAATAAAGAATTAATTGGTCAATTTGATAATGAATATTATCAAAATATGGAATCAACCAATAAAATAGATGGTTTTGATTCAGGATTTGAACCTCAAAAAAATATAGACTGGTCTGCATCTTTAAATAATCAACAAGCATGTTTTAAAAACCATGTACATAATAAAACAAATAAATCATCAGAATGTTTTTATGGTACAACTAATTATGCAGATCCTAAAGATATGACTAATGTAGATTATAATGTATTTATGTTAAATTATCCACCAAATTTTACATTACAAGATTATGTAAATTGGTTATGGTGTTACCAAGATAAAAAAGATAAACTTCCTTATAATCATTTAAGAAATTTAGAAAAATTAGAATTAGGTAAAGAATTAAAAGCTGAAGAAGGTGTTTTACCTCCACCTGGTTATTATTTTCCTCCAATGAATGCCGAAGATTATTTTAATACTTTATATAATGATAAAAATGAATTTAATATTGCTGAACCTCTTAATTCTACTACTGCATCTATGTTAGGTTATAATTATAATGATTATTCTGAATTTTCACAGAATAGAGATGTTTATGGTACTTCAGGAGAATTAAGAAATCCAGATATAGGACTTAAAAAAACTGCAAATGAAGTAGATACATATATAATACCTCATGATAGTGAAAATTTAGAAATTGAACATAAATATAAACCTTATAGAGTAAAAAAAATTGAGATTTAAATAAATAAATAAATAAATAAAATATTATTGTTTTTTATTTTATTAATAGGTACTTAAAGAAATTAATTTTTTTTAAGTTGAAAATAGAAAAAGATTAAATATTATTTTTAAATGTACTTAAAAAAAATAAATTTTTTTAAGTTGAAAAAAATTAAAAATTAAAATTAAAAAATTAAAAATTAAAATTAAAAAATTAAAAATAGAAAAAATTCATTTTTTTTAATTAAAAGGTATATAAACAGGTGTATTATCTAAATTATATATTGATACTCTATATGGTTCTCTTATACCTTTTAAGAATACAGTATCTCCATCTCCCGGTTCATCTGTTCTATTTTTGGTGATTACAGGTATTAATACTCCTTGTTGATTTACAGTATAATAGTTAAAATAATTATTTTTATTTCTCATTCTGTACAAATTCATCATTTGATTTGCATTTCCAAATATTTTATAAACTGAACCAATTAATTCTGGTTTTTCTTGATTTATAATTCTAATATTTCTAGGTGCTATATTAGTATCAGAAATATCAAGAGGAACTGGGGGATTCATTATAGGAATTTGAGTTCCCCCTAATGTAGGAATATTACGCCATCCTCCAGAACTAATTACCTGGAAAGGTAGTTTTAAATTAGGATACCATGATTGATCATAAAAACCATCTTTTTTATAAGGATAATCTAATTGATCATAAACTCTATCAATAATTTTAGATTTTTTATCTTTTATAATTTCCATTGCATTATTACCTAAAATTATTGGATTCTCATCTTGAATTTCTTTATAATTTATAGTTTCATAATTAGGATTTTCATTTTTAGATGCATTTTGCATATTTTCTTTCTTTTTAAAAATACATTCTAAACAAAGATTATCATAAAATTTGACATAAATTAAAAGTGTTAAAATTATTAAAATTAATATTCCTATATATACATTATTTTTACTTAAAATAAATTTATCATTCATGTTTTTTTATTTAACTTCCTAATTATAAAAAATATATATTTTATAATTAATTAAAAAAAAACAAATTATTTATTAAATATTTTTAATGACTTTTAATTCTTACAACAGAATGTACATTTACTATTATTAGAACTATTATCTATTAGAATTTTAGGGGTTTCTTTAAATCCACTTCCACCTTTAATAATATTAATACTTTTTATTAAACCATCATCTCCTATTGTTGGTTTTAATTCAGCACCACTTCCACCTCCACCACCAACAACAGATATTGTATAATTTTTAGTAGGATTATAACCAGTACCAGCATCAACTATAACAACATTTGATATTGAACCATTACTTAACTCAGCTACAAATACAGCAGGTTTTGAACCAGAAACATTACCACATGATAATGTCATACCAGATGGAAGACCTTGAATTCCAAATGCACCCATTTCTTTATAATCAGAAGGACATGAATCATTAAAAAAATTACATGTACCTAAATTTAAAGAAGATTTGCTGGTTGAATGTGTTTGATTATCAAATTTATCTTTTCCAATGATATTTTTTACAGATTTTTCTTCTGAATTTTTAAATGTATCATTTTCAACATAATTTTGCATTAATTTTTTAGTATTATCAGTATAAATAGTTTGAGGATATTCTTTTACACCTCCTCTTTGACCATCAAAACTTTTTGATTGTGTTTGAACTTGTTGATTTATTGCATTATTTAATAATTTATTTTTTACATCTGGATTATCTTGTAAAACTTTATCATTTTTTAATTGATCTACTGGCATAATTTGTTTTAATAGTTCTTTATTATCAGAACCATTAAATTCTGAACTATCTCTCATAGTTGTTTTAACATCAGATGTTTTCATAGAATTATATTTTTTAACATCAGGAGTATCAGATAAACCAAAATCAAGACCTAGAGAACTTAAATTAATAAAATCTTCTTTTTCTTCTTTATTCCAATAATTTGAATTATCTCCTAATAAAAGAGTAAATTTTTCTACTCTTTTTTTAGAACATAATGATAATAAATATAAAGGTATAATTATAATTAAAATAATAAATATATATTGAACCCATTTATTTTTTGTTAAATTATTTAAATTAATTTTCATTTTCTTTTCTAATTAATAATAATATTTTTTATTAAAAAAAAAATTAATTATATCTTATTTCAAATACAAATCCATCTGTTTGTACTTCTTTATCAATATATGTTTTTTCTTTATTTTCAAATTTAAAAACATTATTTTCATTTATTTTTATTTGTTCATCACTCTTACAGAACGATAATTGTTTTTCTTTCACTTCGCTTTTTAAAACATTATCTGATTGTTGTTTATTATTATCAATTTCTTTAAAAATCATATCATAATTAAAATATAAAAAATCTTTTTCATAATATTCATTTATTAATTTTATTGATAATTCATTTAAATAATCAAAATAATTAATTTTTTCTTTTTCTTTTCCTTTTACTTTATTATTGGTATTGTGATTTTTAATTTTATAAAAATCATCAAATCCATAATTCTCCATATCTTTATTTAATGATTCTGTTCTCATAACTATTATATGTGGTTCTATTAATCCATCTTTATTAATTAAAAATTTGTATTGAGGAAAACGATGATTATCATATGAATTTTTACCATTTAGATAATTTTTAATAACTGTATAAACTTCATTTTTATTATTATTTTTATGAATTAAATTTCTATAAAATAGTTCACTTATTAATCTTGTATAAGGATTTCTTACTACTGCAAAAATTTTTAAATTATTTTCATCTATTCCTAATTTTTTCTTATTATCCATTATTTCATTATAAGTACAATGTTGATAACTATGATTAAATAAAGGCCCATGTAACCATAATGATTTTACATTTTTAGGAATATTATATTTTGGATATAAATATTCTTCAATTGTTGTACCGCCAGTTTTGGGTATATGAATAAAAAGTAAATTAACATTATTATTTTTAAAGTATGGCATTTTTATTTTATTTAATTTTCTTAAATAAAAATTATAAAAAAATATATTTTTATTAACTTATTTTTTAAATTAAACCTGTTCCTCCAACATTAATTCCTACTAATCTTGAACCTATACCTAGACCTGTACCTAATCTTGCTGCACTGCCAATAGAAGGTGAGTAAGTATCTAATAAAAGGAATACTAATGCAGCTGTTATACCAATTATAACTACTTCTTGCCATGATAATTTCTTAGATACAAAGTAAGCAACAAAACCTACAATAATACCTTCAATCAAGTATTTTAATAAACGAATAAAAATTTCACCTAAATCAAGTTGATCCATTTTTAATTATCTCTATCTATAAATTAATCTTTTTTTCTTTTATCTTTTTTATTTAAAATAGAAAAAAATATTATTTTTCTTTAAGTTGAATTATTTATAAAAAAATAATTATTTTACATTCTTAAAGATTTGAAATGGAAAGAATTTAATAAACTAAAATTATATAAAATTATAGAACCTGAAACCAAATATGTTAAACTATTTATTATAATTAATTTATTTGGTATTTTTTTATTTTCTAAAAGTACTTTATTTATTAATTTCTGTGATATAGAAAATAAATAAAATGAACCATATAAACATGAAGATAAAAATATAAATTTATACATTTTATATTTTTTTAACTTATATTTTCAAGTTTTCTTTAAGTTGAATTATTTATAAAAAATAATTATTTAAATTTTTTTTCTTTAAGTTAAATTATTTTCTTTTTTTTCTTTTATTAAGAAAGTTCGCGTTTAAAATACTTAAAGAAAAATAGTTTTAAATATTAATAGAAAAAATAAAATGAGTAAATTTACAACAAACGTTCCAGCAAATGCTGTTGAAGATTATCTTGAAGTAGATGATCCTATTCCTGGTCAAAACTATGCTTGTATTTCATTTATCACTCCTGAAAGAGTATTAAAGAGAAAAGAATCTTTTAAAAATGCTAAATTTTTAGAACATATTTTTACAAATGATGAACGTAGTACAAAGGAAATTCGTGAAAAACTATCAAGTGGTGAAAAATCTGAATTTACATATGAAAAAATTCATGAAATGTATGAAGATTGGAAATACACTCGTGACCAACAACTTGAAGAAGAATTCCATAAGATCCAAAATTTCCAAACAACTGTTCAAGGTGTAAAAATTCGTGGTGTTTATAGTACTGAAGCTGAAGCTCGTATTAGAGCAAAGAAACTTCAACAAAAAGATAAGAATTTTAATGTCTTTGTATGTCCATTGGGATATTGGTGTCCATTTGATCCAAACCCTGAAGCAATTCAAGACCAAGTACATCAAGAAGAACAACTTAATACTTTAGCAAAGGAATATTTCAATAATCAATCTGGAAAAGATGAACTCTATGAGAAAATGAAACAAGAACAACTTGATAAAGCTCGTAAAGAACTTGAAGAACGCAAGAAGAAACTTCGTGAAGAAACATCTATGGAAGTTAAGGAAACCACTAAAGAAGATATTAAGAATGTTGAGGAACTCCGTAAGATTGTTGATGAATCCGATGCTGCTTTCTATAAGAGTGCTAAAGAAGAAGCTGAAAAAGTAAAAGCAGAATCAATGACTAATCTTGAACAAGATGATCCATGGATTCAAAGAAAGAAACAACAAGAAGCTTCAAAACAATCTCAATCTGAAGAATCTGCTTAATTAAATAATTAAATTATTAATTTTTTATAATATATTATTTTTGATTTAAAAAAATAATAATAAAAATATAAAAAGAAAAAGAAAAAATGAGTTCATTTAAAGACTATGATGAAGTTTATCCAAATATCTTTATAGGAGGTAGTGATGCATCAAAAGATAAAGATTTTATAAAAAATGAAAATATTGAAGTTATAGTGAATTGTACTAAAGATTTAAATAATGTATTTGAACCAATATTTATTAATCCCATTGAAAGTGCACCAATTGAAGTTCAAAATTGGATAAAAAATAATACAGTAAAATATTATCGTCTTCCCATTGATGATAATGGAAAAAAAGAAGAATTAGATAATTTTTATAATTTAAGTCCACAAATTATAAAAGAATTAGAAAAAGAATACCACTCTGGTAAAAGAATATTAATTCATTGTTTAGCTGGTGCACAAAGAAGTTGTTCATTAACAGCATATTTATTAATGAAAATAACAGGAAAAAAATTTGATGAAGTATCAACATTAATAATAAATAAACGCAAACAAGCTTTTTGTTTTGGTAAACAATTTAACTTTTTACAACCTTTATTATTAATTGAAAAAGAATTAAATAAAATTGATTTTCCTTTAACAATTATGTGAACCCCTTTTTCTTTTTTTTAAAAAAAGACAAAATTAATTAAAAGCTGAAAGGGATTACGAGCTTCGCTCTTTGCCGCTTTTGCTCTGCAAAAGTCATGTAAGGGAAAACAAAGAGTTTTCCCTTGATTATGTAAGTCTGAGAGCTTTGCGCTCTGACGACCAAGATAATTAGCGAAGCTAATTATGTAAATTCATATGGTATAAAAGTATTATGTTTAGGAGATGGTATATTAAAATCAATATTTTCTTCAATATATTTATTCAAAAATTCTTCAATTTTTTGAAAATTTAATTCATTATCTTTAGCATCTAAAATTAAATCGAACTTTTCATCAGGTATTTTTTCAATACCAGTTTCACTAGGATGATTTAAATTATTAATATGTTGAATATAAGTATCAGGATATGTACGTTTTAATCTATAAATTTGATATTCTGGATCAATATGAATTTTAATAAAAATAAAATCTTCATTTTCTAAAGCAGAAAATTCATTTTCATATCTACAATCTTCGACAATAACATTCGATTTTCTAGTATTTTTCATTAAATAATTAACCCAAACATTTTCATCAACTGAACGCATTAAAGTACCTATTGTTTGTAATAATTTTCTATCTTTTTTTTCTCTGTCCATATTAAATAAATCATATGCTAAATCATAAACTTTTCCTGCAAATGTATGACTTTTTAGTTCAACCTTATATTTTGATGATAAAAAACTTTTAATGTGATTAGATAATGTTGTTTTACCAGAACACATTTTACCCATGATGGCAAGTTTTAAATATTTTTTTTTATTATTATTTGAGACAGTTTCCATTTTTAATTTAAATTTATATATAATATTTTTTTTAAATAGAATATTTAATCTAAAAGAATTAAATTCCAATCAAATAAAAAAATATTATTTTTTAAATTGTTTAATTCTTTTATGTTTTTTTTATTATAATATATATTTTTACTTTTTATTTTTGATAAATCTAATATTGAACATAATTCTAACCATTCTATATCGTCAATATGAATATATAATTCTTCAGAATTTTCAATTATTTTTCCATAAATATAAAAAGGATCTTTATTATAATACCATGATTTAAAAAAAGGATTTTCAAAATCTAAAATAGATTTATAAAAATTATATAAAAAAATATAAACTGCATAATTTGATTCTTTTAAATGATAATATGAAGAACAAAAAATATAAGGAAAATTATTAAATTTATTTAAATGATAATTATATAAATTATTTTCAGCATCAATAAATCTAAAAATATTTTTATTTGAAAATCTCAAAGAATAAGGAACATTAAATATTGTTTCAAATAAATATTTTATATTTTCTACTTTTTTAAAATCTATTATTTTTACAAAATTTTTATTATTATTATTTATTTCATTTATATTTATTTTATTATTTATATAATTAATATTTTTATATTCACTATTTTTTTTATCTAAAAATAATAATTGATTATCATTTTGATTACTATTATTATTTTTATTATTTTTACCTAAAAATGAATAATTTATATTATAATTAAATATCATTTTAAAAAATTCTTCATTATAATTATCAAAATTTTCAATATCATAAAAATAAATAAAAACTTCATAGATTTTTGTTAAATAATTTAAAAGAGAATTAATACCAATAAAATAATGTAAATCTTTTTTATTAAAATTAATTATATAAATATTTATATTTTTTTTAAATAAATCATTTAAATACATTTTAATTTTCTATTAATTTTTTTTAGTTTTCTGAAAAACTTTAAACGAATAAAATAAAAAATAATATTTTATTTATTTTTAATTCAAAGTTTTATTTTAATGTAAAAAAATATAATATATAATTAGGATAACTATTTAAAAATATGAGTTGTATTCATGTTATCATAAATGCATTAATTATTATTTTTGTTTTACATTTTATTATTAATAGTATAAACTTTAATCAAATTTTAGGTAATCCTAAAAAAATGATTGAAAATTTTTTAACTTCTCCTTTAGAAAATACATCACCTCATAAAGGTTTAGTTGAATTAGATAGAGCACTAGAAAATAAAAATATAAATTTATCTGATTCTATTAAATTTTTAACAGAAGATTCTCAAACTGAACAAAATGAAAAAGATGAAGATTTTAAGAAAAAATTATTATCTTTTATTAAGAAAAATGATGAAACTGATAAAACTCAAGCAATAAAATCATTTGAAGAAAAAAATGTTTTACCTGTTGTACCATCAAATTCATACACTTCTAATGAAAATGTTCCAAATTTTGAATCAAATGTTTTAAATGTTCAACGATTTTATAAAAGAGATATTAATGGTGATAGTTTAGATAATCTTGATGAAAAAGAACTTAAAAAAGCTTCAGAAAGATATTCAAATGAAGTAAATGATGGAAGAGTACTTAAAGAAACACCAATTCCAAATTTAGGTAATGATGTTAATGATAGTAGAGATAATTATGGAAGAATTTCTACTAAAAATCCTCCAGTATGGCAATATAAAGATGAACTTCCAATGAATGGTGGAAATATGGGAGGTATTGTAGGATTTAATTCTTTAGAATCTCAATTCGAAATATATAATGGTGGTCAAATAAATATGCAAGCAGCTAATTCACCTAATTTTGAAATAATACCTCATGATGATTTAAGAAAACCTATTATTTATGAAAATTAAATAAAATAATATATACTTAAAAAATATTTTTATATTTTTTGTTTTTTTATATTTAAAAAAATATTTATTTATTTTTTTAGATGATATAATAAAAATAAGAGTGAAAATAAGAAAAAATAAGAATAATGAGTGGAACATTAACTATTTTAAAAAATATTAAAAAGCATAGAAAAAATATAGAACAGTTTGAAGAAACCATTAAATCTTTTATTAAAGAATTTGAAATGAATATAAATTTTAATATTCATAATAATATTTATGATTCTTTTATAACTATTTATCAATATGAAAATATAAAAAATGGAAATATTTTTAAATATTTAAGACATTTTTACTATTATGATCCTAGTATGGATGAAGAAGAAATTATAGACGAAGAATATGATGAAGAAAAAGATGAAAATGATATAGATTATATTGACGAAGATGGACAAAGCTTAGAAGAAGAAAATAAAAAAGAAAGTAAAAAAAATCAGATTAGAATCGAAATAACACCAATATTTAAAAATAAAAATAAAAATAAAAAAAATAATAATACAAAAGAAAATTTATCAAAGGATTCAGATGAATCAAAAAAAGATAAAAAATTAAAAAACAAAAAAAATAAAAATAAAAATACTAAAAATGATAATGAAGATAAACTTGAAGAAAATAAGAAAATAAAAAAATCAATTTTTAATAAATTAAAAGTACCTTTATTAAAAGATATTGAAAGAAAAATAACAAAACCAAAAAAATATATTGATTTTAATCATGATGTGACTTTGTATTATTATATCGCTAATGATAAAAATGAATTTGTTGAAGAATATGGTTATGAAAATGGTAAACTAAAATATTATGAAGGAAATGATTTAGAAGAATCTTTAGATGATACTTTTATGCAACATTGTGATGATTTACATCAAATTGAAAAACTTCCAATATTTTTAACAAAGGATTATTTTGACCATGAATTTACATTATTTAATATGTTTAAAATAGAACAAAAAAAGGAAAAAATAGGATTAGGTGATTTTTTTAAAAAATTATGGATTGAAAACAGTAATATATCAATATTTGATTCATATTTAAATTATATTTTGAATCGTTTTTTATTATTAGATAAATTTATTAAGATGAATAAAAAAGAAGAAGAGGATGATGATATTAATAATATAATTCAAAAAAAAATTAGTAAAGAATTAGATATTAATCAAGACTTTTTATATTACATAGGTAAATTAGATTTAGATTATGGTATTATAAATCGTGCAAAATATTCATCTTTTCATGAAATAGGTGTATTTTTAAAAATAATATTTATTTTTCTAACATTTTTAGATAGAACAACTTGTTTGACAGATGAAGAAGAAAAAGAAGAAGAGTTTTATAATGAATTAAGATTTTATGATATTCAAGAATCAGAAAGAGGTGAATTTATAGAAGTTTTTGAAAATTTATCTAATACTTTTGAATCATTTTTTGATATTGATGATAGTGATGATAATGAATTAGATTTTAATAATATAAAAAATTTAAAAATAGTTCCTTTTGAAAAAATAGAAAATATAGATAAAGATAATTTACAAAATAATTCAGACGATTCTGTAAATAGTCAAAGTATTAATACTCAAATCTTACCTAAACATATCCAATTATTTTTTGAAAAAGATTATGAACATATATTATTTGGAATACGTATAAAATTATGGAATGAATATATGACAGAATACATAAATAAGATGTATTATGATAAATCTTCAAATAAAAAATCTTCTTTTATAAATTGTTATGATGAATTTATAAATGATATTAAAATATTAATTCAACATAAATATGATAATAAAATATTAGAAAATATTTTAATGAAATGGGAAGAATATAAAGATATTCATACTTTATATCAAACAATTGTTGGTAATATTATACGTATATATTAAAATTTAATAATTTATAAAAAATAAAAAAATGAAAATTATATGTTTATTTTTAATATTTAATTAAATATATTTAAAAAAATAGTGACTAATATATTTAATACCATAAAAATTATATAATAATATGGCTAGAACATCATTTACAACTATTTATGATATAAATTATATTAGCAAAAATAAAAATATTTTAATATTTTTATTAAAAAAAATAAAAACAGAAAATGAAAAAAATATAGATGTATCTGAAAAATTTAATTATTTTTTATTATTTGAAAAATATTTAAATGATTTAATTAAATTAATAGATATAATTAAAATTTTTGCACTAAGACGACCAGTTATATTTAGAAAAATTGATTTAAGTTATATAGAATCTATAGAAATATCATTAAAAGAAATGAAAAATGAAAGTCAATTTGATAAAAATTTTATTAATCAAATATTAAAAAAATTTTTAAATTTTTTAATAGAAAAAGAAAATAAATATAAAAAGATATATGGAATAAATGATTAACAATTTAAATTAATATAAAATATAGTAGTGAATTTCTACTATTTATAATATTTTCTTGAAAACCAATAAATTTTGTACAATTTAATATAAAATTTATATCTCTATATAGAATATCAAATTCAGTTTCAGGTATAGAATCTCTATATTCTTCTATAAAACCATAATCAATTACATGATTATTTTTTTTCCAATACTTTATAATATCATTTTTTAATGAATGTTTTAAAATTATATATTTTAAACAAGAATCATCATATATATGTTCTATATCTTCATTTATAATACTATATTTTAAATCTTCTATTTTATATAATTTTACATTCAAATATTCTAAAAATTTATTTTTGTAAATTAAATTATTTTTTTTTTTTAAATTAACTATATTTTTCAAAAAAATATTTTTATCTAAATATTTAAAATCATTTATTTTTTCATTATAATAATCTATATTAATATGTTTTTTTATTAATTTTATCCATTCTAAAATAAAATTATCTATATAAATATTTTTTTTTATTAAATTATTTATATTTATATAAATATTTTTTAATTTAAAATTTTGATTATTTTCATATAAAATAAAAATATAAGTCCATAATAATAATTCAAATTCTATATTTTTTTCAATTTTAATTATTATATTTTTTTCATTAAATACAAATAAATCTATATTATCTAAATCAGTATTTAAAATATCATTATTAATAATATTTTTTTCATTTAAAATATTTTCATAATCATATGATTTATCATCATTATCTTTTATTTTATTAATATGTAAATCAATATAATTTTTTTTTGTATTATAAAATTTATCTATTTCAAATTTTCTTTCTTTTCTTTCTCTTTAAATTTGTTCTATATATATTAGTCTTTCAGATTTTTCAGCTTTTTTAGAATTTTCTATAAAAATTTTATTTTCTTCTTCAAAATTATTATTATCATTATTATTATTTTTAATATCTTCTTTTTTATTTATCTCTTTATTATTTTTATTGTTATCTTTTGAATTTTGATTAATGATGAATACATTTTCCCGCTCGTAGAGCCATGGGAAACGATTATCACTCTGCTCCCTATTGGAGCCAGGAGTGATGATATCTTTATTAATAATCTTTTTATTAAGGTTATTATTATTATTTTCGACAACTTCTTTTTTTATTGATTTAGTTTTATCAAAATAATTCAAATTATTATCTGAAAAAGAATTAAAATTTATTTTAGAATATAAAAATGAAAAATTTAGTTTATAATAATTTTTATAATCATTAATATAATCATATTTAGAATATACATAATTTGTTGATTTTTCAAGTATATAATTTTCATTTTCTAAATTATGTATAAATTCTAAATTTAAATTTTCACATATTAGATGTTGTAAAATAGAAAAAGTATTTATACCCAATGAAATATTAAATGAAGATTTTTCTATTATATTTATAAAATTTAACCATTTATTAATATCATAAATAGTTGTGTCATTTAAATCAGCAAAATAAAAAAAATCATTGTTATTATATTCTTTTATCCATTTTTCATAATTATCATTATGATATCCTATAAAAATTATATATTTTGTTTTATATTTTTGATTTATTTTTAAACTTATTAAAAAATCTAAATCTTTTTTATTAAGATTATGATTTAAAATAATAGCTGTATAATTATTGTGTTTAAAATCATTTTTATATTTTTTAAACTTTGATAAATTGATTTTAATTTTTTTTGATACAATCTTTTGAAAAATTTGATAAATATCAAAATCAATATTATAATTTTTATCTAGATCTTTTATATTTTCAATATTTTTAACAAAATTAGGATATAATATTGATAACCAATTATCTAATATTATTTTGTTATTTTCATATATATAAATATTTAAAATTGGATAATAAGAAAAAGTATCTGAAAAAGCAGATAACAAAAATAATTCTAATGGTTCAAATAATAATTTAATACTCATATCTGATTTTTTTAAATATATTTTTTTATTCTTTCGATCTCATGTTTAACCATATCTTCTAAATTATATTTTGTATTCCAATTTAAAATATTTTTTATTTTTGTAGAATCTGCATAACACATACCTATATCACCTTTTCTTCTTTCAACAATTTTATAATTTATTTTTTTACCTCCTATTTTTTCAAACATATTTATTATTTCTAATACACTATATCCTTTTCCTGTTCCAACATTAAATATTTCTAAATAATTCTTTCTTTCCTCATTTATTAAATAAAAAAGTGATAATACATGTGCTTCTGCTAAATCTACAACATGTATATAATCTCTAACACCTGTGCCATCTTCTGTATCTTCATAATCATTACCATATACACTTAATTCTGAAATTTTATCTTGAAATACTCTTGATATTATTGGAAAAAGATTATTTGGTTGTCCTTTTGGATTTTCTTTAAGTAGTCCATTAGGATGACATGATATTGGATTAAAATATCTTAAAATAATAATATTTAAATTTGAATTACTTAAATGAATATCTCTTAATAATTCTTCTATAAAATATTTTGTTCTTCCATATGGATTAAAAGGTGAACAATCAAAATGTTCTTTAATTGGATTTTCTTTAGGTGTACCATATACTGTTGCTGATGATGAAAAAATAATATTATAGCATTTAAATTCTTCCATTACTTTTAATAAATTAAATGTTGATTGTAAATTATTATTATAATATAATAATGGTTTTTCATTTGATTCTCCTACTGCTTTTAATCCTGCAAAATGAATAACAGCAATAATTTTATTTTCATTAAAAATATTAAATAGTTTATGATAATTTAAAAGGTCTTCATAATATATTTTAATTTTTAAATTAAATATATTTTGTATATTTTCAATATTTGAAAGATCAGAATTAATTAAGTTATCAACAACTATTAATTCATATTCTTCTTTTTTTTTATTATTTTCTAAGAATTCTAATAATTGATAAATTGTATGACTACCTATATATCCTGCTCCTCCTGTTAATAAAATCCCTTTTTTCATTTTATTTATATTTATTAATATAAATATATATTTAAAAAAATAAATATTTACGATTAAGTATAAAATTTAATTTATATTTATTTTTTACGATATTAATATTAATAAATATAAAAAAACTGACAGTTTTAAGTCTTTATTTTTTTTTTCCTATCTAATTAGTGGAAAGTAATGTCATCGATAGAATCTATCTATGATTAAAGGTATCAGAACTATGTTATTATATCTTGCTTTCCCATTCATAATTCATAAATTTTGTTTAAAAAAACTATAAAAATAAAAAAAAACCTAAAAACTATATAACGTAAAAATAAAAAAAACTGAAAAATATTTTATCTGAATTTTTTTTTGAATTTTAACCAAGTGGACCTGTAGTTTAAAGGTTAAAATTTTCGTCTTATAAGCGAAAGACGCGGGTTCGACTCCCGCCTGGTCCACCATCATAATTCATTTTTAAGTATTCAAATATTATACATATTTGATCGTTTTTTTATAATTTTATCTTATTTATTATTATTTGTTAATGTTTTCAAATACTCTTTTCTTTAAGTACTCTTTTCTTTAAGTACTCTTTTCTTTAAGTACTCTTTTCTTTAAGTACTCTTTTCTTTAAGTACTCTTTTCTTTAAGTACTATTTTAGAAAAAATAGAATTAAGTAGTTAATTGAAAAAAAATAAAAAACTAAAAATCTGTATATCGTAAAATAAAAAAAAACTGAAAGATATTTTCCCTAAATATTTTATTCTTATATTAATAATGCGTTCTTGACCGAGCGGTTTAAGGTGCACGACTTAAGATCGTGTGGCATTGTCCTCGCGGGTTCGAATCCCGCAGAACGCATTCATAATTCATAATAATCTATAAAAAAATAACAATAATTTATTACTATATTTAAAAATATATTATAAATTTTACGTTAAACTATATATCAACTCTTTAAGTTAAATAAGGTACTTAAAAAAATATCAACTCTTTAAGTTAAATAAGGTACTTAAAAAAAATATCAACTCTTTAAGTTAAATAAGGTACTTAAAAAAAATGTTATAAATAATAATTTTAATTAAATGAAAAAAAAAATGATTTTTAAATGAATTTAAAAAGAATTAGATAATAAATAGAAGAAATTAAGATGTCAAATACTAAAACAGTTAATTCAAGAGAACTATGTGTTCAAAAATTAAATGAATTTATAGAAGATAAAAAAATATGTAAAAGAATTGAAGAATCAATATATAAATATTCAAATGATAAAGCAAAAGAAAGATGTATTCAACAAAATATAAATGATGATTTTTTTAAAAGAATTTATGTTAACAAACTTCACCAAATATATTTAAATTTAAAACCCGATTCAGGACTTAATAACAAATATTTTTTAGATAGAATTTTATCAGAAGAATTTGATATTGATAATATAGCTTTTTTATCACCACAACAAATTCATCCTGAACATTGGAGTATACTTTTACAACGACAAAATGCAGCTGAAGAATTAGCTAGTAATTCTGGTTCAGGAACTTTAACAGAAGAATTTACATGTGGAAGATGTAAGGGTAATAAGACCAGATATTTAATGGTGCAAGATAGAGGAGCAGATGAGAGTGCTTCTATATATATTACTTGTAGTTCATGTAACAAAAAATGGAGAATTCGAGGTTAATTTTTATCACATTAATTTTTTATAAAAATAATTTTTATTGATTTTTAATCAATAAAAAATTAAAAAATAATATTAATAAATATAAATTATTTTTATTTATTATTTATTTCGAAAAATCATATAATTTATCTAAATAAAAAGTATAAAGAATGAATATTTTAAACTGGATTGAAAAAAATAAGAAAATAATAATAATTGTAGTTATTATTTTATTAGTGATTTGTATTTTTACTAATTGTTATAAAGAAAACTTTGAAAATAATGATAAATCTAAAAATGATGATTCTTCAAAAATATTATGTTGTCCAAAAACATTACCATATTATTTAGCTACTGATGGACAAGGAGGAAAGAAAAAATGTATGCAATATAATAATTCAAATAATTTAAATGTTAACTGGGATGATAAAACTACAGGTAACATATCTTTAAATACATCAGTATCTTCAACTGATTGTGGTAAAAATCCTAATTTAGTATTTGCTGGTGGAGCATGTAAATTACGTCAAAATGCATGGGGAATGCCTTCAAAGAAAGATTCATGTAGTGATAAACAAGTAGAAGTTCAATAAAAATACATATATATTTTTTTATAAATTATTAATTTTCCAGGTTATAGAATCAAATGAAAAATAACTTAAATTATCAACATTAACATTAATAATCATATTTTCTTTTAATTCATAAATTTCTCCTTTTAAACTTTTTTCTTCTGGAAAATATTTCCAAAAAATATTTTTCATAATTTTTTTACATATAATAAATCCATTATAACCTAATTCTTTAATATAAAATTTAATACCATTTTTTGTTATTTTTAATATTTTAGCTTCAAAATTTTTAGTTGGATGTTCATTTAAATAATCAATTAATTTCCAAGTATAATATAAATCAACTATTTTTTCATTTAATTTCTCTCTTTCATTTAAATAATCAATTAATTTATCTAAATTTTTATATTCATAACCATCTAACATCCTATGTATTATAACATCAAAATATCTACGAATAGGACTTGTAAAATGACAATAATTATCTAAATTTAAAGCAAAATGAGAAGTATTTTTTGTATCATAAATTGCTGTTTTTAACTTAATTATTTCATTTAACTGTGATTCAATACTCATATTTTCAAGATTATCAAAATTAAAATTTTCAGTTTTTGCATGATATCTCTCAGGTATTTTTTTATAAGCATTTAAATGTTGAGTCACTAATTTATTGCATAAAATCATTAACATTTCAACCATTTTATGACTAATTGAATTATTATATTCAATTTCAATTTTTTCTATTTTACCTTCCTCATTAATTATAAAATTAGGATGTGGTAAAGATATAGGTCTTTTATAAATTTTTATTGTTAAATCGTATAAAAATTTAATATCAGCTCTTGTATTAAGTACTTCTTCCTTTTCAACTGATTCATAATCAAATCTATCTTTAATTTTAATTAAACTTTTATATATTTCATAATTTAAAACTTTAGGAGCATTTTCAAATGGTTCCCCACCAGGATCTATATCTAATTCTAAAGTTATTACACCTCTTACTTTATCTTTTATCAATGATAATTTATCTTCACTTAAAAAATTATTAAACATATTATGGTTTTCTTCACTTAAATATAAAGTATATCCTAGTTTTGCAGCTTTTTTTTCAATAGGACTATTAACATTAATCTGATTAATATCAACAATATGAACATAAATTTTATTTTTATCTAAATCTATTGATATAGCATCATCAAAATCGTTTGATTTTATAGGATCAATATTAAAAGTGTTCAAATGAGTTAAATCAACTACTTCTTTTTTAGTATAATAATTTATATTTGTATTTTCTATTTCTATTAAATTATCATTATCTAAATTATTTTCATTTGTAAATTTTTTATAAACATTCATTAATACATTTTTATCTAATTTCCTATTATTTATATCTTTGTATTTATGAAGTTCTTTTATTTTTAAATTATTATCAAAATATAATATTATTCTATCACCTATTTCATACTTTAAATATCCATATTTTAATACTAATTTATAATTTTGTGTTAGTAAAGGTGTGAATATTTTAAATTTTTGATAAAATTTTTTATCTTCATGATCAATAACTATACCTAATGTATAAAAAGGTTCTCTTTCAATTATTTTTGTTATAACAACAAATTTATTATCATTAATCATATATTCAATTTTATCATTTGGTAAAACTTGTGAATAAAAATAATTTTCTTCAAAATTTATTTTTTCTTCAATCCTTGATTTTAAACCTAAAAAAAGACCTTTTTTAATAATTATGTCTTCTTTTATTTTTTGTTCATAAATTTCATTATTATTATCATAATCAATATTTTCTTTTGAATCCATTATAAGATAATTATTTAAATTTTATTTTTTTTCATTTTTTAACTTATAAAAATAATAAAAATAATAAAATAAATAACTTAAAAATTGAATTTAAAGAAAAATAAATTTTTTGAATAAAGTTATTTTATTAATTAAAATAACTTAATATTTAATAGTAAAAAAAAATAATGAGTAGATATTTTAGTTATGTATATTTATATCCATTATTAAGATCAAATCAAGAAAGTATAAATTTACTTTATCGTGAATATAAAAAAAAATATAATAATGAAAAAAAAGAAAATAGTTTACAAAATTTAAATATATATAAACATTTTGCAAATTTTATTAATATAAAATCAAATATTCTAATAAAAAATAATAATGATTTTAATCAAAAAGAAGCATATGATAATTTTTGCTTAGTTTGTAATTATTTTTTATAAGTACCTTTAGTTAATAAATTAAAAATATACAATTGTAGATTAGTAAGATAATATAAATAAAATTTTAAACATTTTGAAGAAAACCATCTGTATAAGTAGTTTGACTTCCTCTTATATTACAACCTGGCCAATTAGGGTAAACAGAATAAGGATAACCAGGTTGTACTGAACCAGTAGCATTTGAAGTACCAATTTGACGATACCAATAATTAGAATATTGTCGTTGTTCAGGTTTTGTTAAATTAATATTTTGAGTTGAAGAAATTATAGGATAATTTTGAGGATTTACTCTATATTGACGAAGAAGATTTTGAGCACGATTAAAAGCTCTATCATATTGACATTGTTGATTAACACATTTTAAAGATAAAGCACATTCATTTTTTAAAAAAGTTTTTTTATCTTTAAAATAATTTTCATATGATTGAAACATCCATTTTTGACATAATCTATTAGCTTCTTGTTGTTTTTTTTTTTGTTGTTGAATTTGCATTAATTCTTTTTGTTTTCTAACACTATTTCGATACATTGGATCCATATTTATAATATTTTCTCTAGTTTAAAGCAATATTATTATTTTCTTCAAAAAATTTATTATAAAAATTATTATAATAATTCTTTATTTCATTTTCATTAAAATTTTCAAATAATTCTTTATGATATTTTTCATAATTTTTATATACATCTTCTACTTTTTTAACAAAATCATTATATGGTACTATAATCATATGATTTTTTAAATAATTTGTTTCTGGAAAGGCTGAAGATTCGCTAATAACAATCATTTTATTAAAAATACAACGATTACATCTTATTTCTTCAAATATCTTATAACCAATATTATAATGAACATTTAAAATAATTTTATATTGAAAAAGCTGCATATCGCGTAAATGACCATATCCTTTTATAACATCAACTGGTATTTTATTTTTTCTTAGTTGATGTAAAATATTATGACGTCTTAAAGATCCATTTCCTGGAAAAATCATACAAATATCTTTTGTTTTTGGTATTTTAGAAAAATCTTCTTTTGGACTTATAGTATAAGGTAAACAGTAAGAATGACGTTTTAATTGATTAATTAAAAAAAAATTACCTAAACTATAATCAATAATTTTTATATATTTAGGTAAGGATTGAACATATTCAAAATGATGTTCAAGTGATAATTGTTCAGTATTTAAAAAATAAATTTTAATATTATTTTTTTCATAATATTTTATTCTTAATAAAATACGAACAGGTATTCTATATAAAAAAATATGTATAGATTCTTTATCTAATAATTTCATAAATAATGTATTATCAAAATAATTTAATATTTTAACTTCATCTTCAGGTCTTTTATTATTTATAATAATATTATTATAATCTTCAAAATTTTTTTCATTTTTCTTTTTACAATAAATTTTGTAAATCATTCTTCTATTTTAATTTAAAAAAATCTATTTATATTTAAACTTTAATAATTAATCATTTTTAATTATTATTAATTTGAAAAAAATTTAATATTATTATTTTCTAATTTATAAATTATGATGTATAAAAACAAGGATAATTATATTTAACAATAGCTTGATATAAATTATTTACTCCATTTTTAACTGCGATTTCAATATTTGAAGAATAACCTTTTGAAGAACATTGATTTGGATCTTTATAATCTTTATAAACAATAGAATATGAAAAACTTATTAAAGATAAAGGTATAACTATATAAATAGTTATTAATGACAGATAATTTAAATATTTATTATTATCAATATCAGAATATACTTTAATCATTAAACAAAACATGACTAAAATAAATAATATAGGTGCTATAAATGAAAAATATGACATATTTAAATTATCATTAACTTTAGTTAAATATTCTTTGTCTTTTCCTATTAGATATTTTTCAGCATCTTTTAAAGGATTAACCATTTTTGAATTAAAAAATGTATTTAAAAATATTTTTAATACTCCAAAAAATAGTAATAAATAAATACCTAATTTAATAGGTAAACTTTTTTCTATATCTCTCTGAGTCCATTCCATTTTTTGAATAATATAATGAATTAACATAGGAAGAAGCATTAATAAAGCTAAAAATATATTATATGAATATACTTTATTTGATTCAACAGTTGGTGACTTTTTTATTTTTGTGACAGTTGTTGGTTTATTATTAGGATTAACATTACTATTTGTTTGAATAGCACCAACAATCATTTGAAAAACTTGTGTTGATATTAAAGATTTTAAAATAAATATAAAACCAATAATATAAATAGTAAATAAAAGAATGTAAGAACCAAAAGATAATCCAATAAAATTATTATTTTTATAATAACCATAATTTAAAAGTTTAAAATTTGAAAAAATTGAATGTGATATATCTTTGAAACGATATTCTATTGGATAAAAATGAAATTTTTTACCTTGAAATTCTTGTATATTTAGAGTATTAGAAAAATAAAAATATACAAATGTGATTATAAAATAATAGATTAAAAATGTTATATTACTTTTTATAAAAGATGATTTTAATTCTTCAGTATTTAAAGAAAATGTTTTATTTCCAATATTAGGATTTTTATTAGATTTTTTTTTAGTCATATTAAATTTTTATTAACCTCTATATATAAAAAATTTTTATTTTTAATAAAAATTTTTTTGTAATTCAAATTTTTATTTTTAATAAAAATTTTTTTGTAATTCAAAATTTACATAAAAATTTTTATTTATTTTTTTTAAATATTTATTAAATTTATTTTTAATTGATATAAATTTATCAAAATTTTTAATACATATTTGTGGAGGGCACATTTGAGCAAATAATTCACAGTATAATTCTTTGTTTTTTTTGTTATAATAAGATACACTTATAACAGGTCTTAATAAATATTTATGTTTTTTATATATTTTTTGTAAATCACCAGCACATACATAAAATTCTCCTAAATCTTTTGCAAAATTTTTACTAAAAGTTTTATTAAGTTTTGATAAATCATAATTTTTAGAATGAAGAATAAATCGATAACCATCTTTTTCATTATTAATAATATAATAAGGATAATACTTATTTAAAAAATTAGTTAAAGATTTTATATATAAAAGGGGTTTATTAAATTTATTATGTTTCCATAAAAATAATTGAGCTATTTTTCTTTTTTTAATTAGTATTAAATAAATATTTATATATAATTCAAAAAATATATAATCTTTATTAGAATAATTTTTTTTTAATAATAATTTATTTATTTTTTTTATTAATTCATTTTTAGTTATTATACTTTTATTCATCTTTAAATTTTATTAATATTTTTAATTAATTTGAACTTGTTAAATTAAAAAGAAAATTATATTACAAAATTTTATTATTATTTAATAAAATCAATTAAAAAAATATTTTTTATTTTTGCGATCTATTTTTTTTTATAAAAAAAGAAAAAAATCTAATATATATCAAATAGACCACATATTAATAATGCAACAAAACAAATACCATAAAAGAAAGCTAACCAATTACCTGTAGCAGAACCAGATTTTAACATATCAATAACTTCATACATTGAACCCATTTCTTGTATAGTTGAAGAAGTATTTTTAGCTAAAGTGAAAACATTACAAATTGAATAGAAAAAGAAAGTTTTAATATAAGCATTATAAACACCATGACTTGAAGGAACATAAGTTACATTTGTTTCCTTTGAAAAATTTTGAAGTCTATTTTCCAAATAAATTAAAAGTTCTTTTGCTTTATCTAATTTAGGTGAATCAACATTTAATGAACGTTCTAAAAATGATATAGCAATCATAATAGCAGAAGAATACATTTCATTATCTTTTAATGATTTTTCATGAGAATTAATATATTGATAAATAAGATTACCTATAGCAAAATAATTTTTAGGATCACAACATTGAGTATCTTTAGAAGTGGGTACTTTAATTTTTATTTCGTTTTTGTTTTCAAAACTTTTAAAATTATTTAATTGTTGAGTAAATTTATTTTTAAACTTTTCTTCAGATGGTATATCACATCCAAATTCTATTAAAGTATTAATTAATGCAGTTGATAAATCAGCAGTTTTATCTAAAAAATTAAAATATAATCCAGTTAAAGGATTTTTCATCATTGAAAAATATTTAACTTGATCATATCCTTTTCTTAAAGCATCTGTTGCAGGTGCTAATGTAGACTGTGTATATTGATTTTGTTTAAAAATATTTTTTAACCATTCTAAGTTTTGTCCAGTTGATCTATATGAATTATATATTAATAAATAAAAAATTGTTAAAATTAATCCTGTAATAGTAGCTGCATTATAAGGTGAACATAAACTTTTAGGTGAATCACCTAATAAATTTCCTTTTAATACAAAACATAATAACATTAATGGGAATGTAAATGAAACATAAACAATTAAAATAAATATAACATATTTTATAATTGTTATAAATAACTTAAGTCTATTATATAATGAAAACTTTCCTAGTTCAGTAGCTAAATATACTCCTATTTTTTCAAAAGATTGGTCAAAAACAATTTTTAATAAGGAAGCTGTCACTGGTATTAATCCTAAAGGGAGATATACAAATGGAGATAATGCAATAGCAAAAATTAATAATACCCAATACCATTGTTTTTTGAATAATTTAAAAAAACTTGAAAAACCACCTCCTTCAAGACGGCTATGAAGTTCGATAATAGAATTTTCTTTAAGTTCATAATAATCAGGTGATAATTGAAGATCTAAAATTTTGTTATTATAAGAAAAATAAAAATTAGAAAAATTATCTTCATTAACAAATTCTAGAGAATTTAGAATTGAATGAAATGATTGATAAGGATGTATAGTTATATTAAGTTTTGAATTATTTTTAGTTGAAAAATCATTAATAATTAAATTCATACTTCTAATTAACTAAGATAAAAAAAATAAGAAAAAAAAAATTTATAAAATAGAAAAAAATGAGTAAACCTCGGTTAATGACACAAAGTTTTATTAATAAGGTTTTAACTGAAAAAACAGAAAGAGTTTTTAATATAAAGTCTATTATTTATTCAAAAAACTTTTATGTTTTTTTAGGTATCTTAACAGTATGTTTATTATTATTTATTATGTTTAAATATTTTGATAAAAAAGAGAAAATGAAAGATGAAGAATTAAGAAAAAAAGAATTAGAAGATGAATTAAATAAACAAAAAATATTAGAAGAAAAAAAGAAAAAAGAAGAAGAATATATTGAACAAGATGATAAATTAAAAATAACTAAAATACCATTAAAAATCCAAAAACAAATTCATCAAAAAGATAATAATGAAGAACAAATTAATGATTATAATTATAATAATATAAATATTAATGAACAAGAATATCAACAAGAATTTTATCAAAATCAAAATAATCAAGAATATAATGAAGAATATGAAAATAATATAAATGAAAATTTTGAAAATCAAGAAGATTATGATTATGAATCGGATGAAAAAAGTACTCAAATAAATAATTATTTAAATAAAAAAAATTATGAGTTTGAAAATATACAAGAAATAGAATATCCTTAATAAATATTTTTTTCTAAGTTACATTTATAAGAAATGGTTTCTAATAAATCTAATCAAAATGGCGGAAGTGCCCATTATGCTCAACAATTCGCTAAACTTCATCCTGGACAAGTTAAAGAAATAACTGTTTCTGGTTATCAAGATTCTAATATGGGTTCACCTTACCCTGCTGCTTTATCAATGATGGGTGGTAAAAAATCAAGAAGTCGTAGTCGCTCTAGTTCATCTTCAAAATCTAAATCTAAATCTAAATCAAAATCAAAAAAATCTACTAAACGTCGTTCTATGAGAGGTGGTGCAACTGGTATGGAAGGTGTATCAGGTTTAGGTTCATCATATTTTTCTAATTCTGCTCCAATTGGTGCTGAATCACAAAAAAATTCAATTCCTTTAGAAACAATATATACTCCTGATTGGACAAATCCAGGACAACCTAGAGGTCCTCCTCCTGGTGCTGCTGAATTATCAGTTGGAATTAATGCTTATCAATTTGGAAGAACTACTCCTGATAATAAATTTATTGTAGCAACTGGACTTGTTGAAAAACCAGGTGCACTTGAAATGATTGGTGCTGGTAAAAAGAAAAGAACTAAGAAATCAAAATCTAAGAAATCTTCTTCTAAATCAGTTTTAAATACTGCTAAATCAACTGCTTCATCAGCTGTAAAGAAAGTATCAAACACTGGTAAATCACTTTATAAATCAGCTTCATCTGTAACATCAGGAACTGTTAAAAAAGTATCAAATACAGGAAAATCTTTATATAAATCTAGTAAATCAGCAGTCTCTTCAGTAGGAACAACTGTATATGATACTGGTAAATTTTTAGTTAAAAAAACAGGTAATACTTTAAGATATGTTGGAAAGAAAACAAAAAATACTTTAGGATATTTAACTAAAAAAGGTAAAAATACTTATGAATATTTAAAGAAATCAACTTCATCAAGTTCATCAAAATCAAAGAAATCAAAAAAATCAAAGAAATCAAAAAAATCAAAATCATCTAGAAAATAAATAAAATAGTAAAATATCGTTTTTAACAAAATAATTTTTATATATCATTATTAGAAGACTTATCTAATAATGTCAACATTAATACAAATATCTGATAATTTAAAAATAGATCAATTATTTGAAGAACAGGATCAAATAAAAGATAGTGAAAAATATAAAGAATATTTAGATTATTTGAGAAAATTTTTTCAAAAAGATAAACATCAAAAATATGATAGAAAATATACAGAAGATGATAATTATATTTTAATAAATCGTAAAAACGAAAAAAGAGAAATAATTATTGAACCTTCTAGAATTATAAATTTATATGAATATCAAAAAGAAATTATTGAAAACTTAAATGAAATTTTATATCAAATATCTTATTTAGTTGAAAATTTTGAAAATATAACAGATGAAGAAAGACAAAATTTTGATATTCTTAAAAATAATTATATTGTTTATAGAAAACATCTTGACGAAATAAAAAATATTGAAACAAATTTTTCTTCAAAACTAGGTAAACTTTTTGATGAAAAAATTAAACAATTATTATTATTAACTGAACAACTTCAAAATAGAGAAAATATTTTTAATTTAATAAAAGCAAAAATATCTATCAAACAAAAAAAAATATTAATGCGAGAATGTAAAGAAGGTCTTACTTCTTTAAATCAAGATAAAATAACTGTTTTAGCAAAGGATTTTCAAATAGATAATTCAGATGTTGAAAATTGGATAAAATGGATTTATGCAACAAAAGATTATATTTTAATTCAAAAAAAATTAGATAGTATTCAAAATGAAATTATATCAAAAACAAATAACTATGATCTAAATATGAGACAATTTATTTATCATCCTCCTTCTATTGAAAAGAAAAAATTATAATTTAAAAATATATTAAATATAGATTTTAAATTATAACTTAACAAAAAAATAATATATTAAATTAGAGAAAAATGTTAAATTTTACAGATTATATTAATCCATATGCTTTTTTTATATCATTATTTATAGGATTAGTTATTCATATATATTTTATGAAACCAAAAAAATATGTTATTAAATATCCCAATCCTCAAGAATCTTCTAAAACTATTTACAAAGATGCATCAGATAATTGTTATAAATATAAGAGTGAAGAAGTTCAATGTCCTTCTGATAAAAAAAAAATAAATCAAATACCTGTTCAAAATGTAAATTATGAAGTTAAAGAAGATGATTTAATAAAAAGATTATCTAAAGCTTTAGACCACGAAAAAAATTAAAAAATTAAAAAATATTTTTTTATAAAATTTTATTTAAAAATAATTATTAATTATAGAAGATAATATAATAATGTTAAATTTTTTAAAACATCCTTATGCTAAAATAATATTAGGAATACTTTGGGGTTTTGGTTTATCATGTTTATTTGCTAAATCTTGTAATAATAGAAATTGTATTATTATGAAACCTCCTAAAAATTCAGATATTGAAAATAAAATATATGGTCAAGACGAAAAATGTTACCGTTTTGTGACTGTTAATACTCAATGTCCATTAGGAATACCAACTATAGAAGAATAATTATTTTAAATTGAATAAAAATAAAAATTAAGAAAAAATAATGATAAACAAATAATTTATTTTAAATTATTTTTTAATTAGACTTAAAAAAAATTGCGTAAAAATATGTTTTAATAATTCTTTTTTTAAATTAATAAGCATTTATCAATGAGTGATGATAAAAGTACTCCTATTTCAGCATTAAATAATTCAAGTGATGATTCCGAAATTGTGTCACAAGTTTTAGAAAAATATAATAATTTAAATGATTCAAATCGTCAAGATCATCAAATGATGGCTAATCAATTAATACCTCAATCTTCACCTCGAGATATACCTGAATTAAGATCTATGAACCCTAGTCAAGATAGATTAGAAGAACAATTTGAAAATAGAGATATGAATTCTCAGTTATATCGTATGAATGGTCAAGATCCAATGATAATGGCAGATTATCAAAAACAACTTCAAAAATCAAAAGAATATATAAGAAGTGAAAGAATGAATCAACAAGGTGGAGATGAAGATGAATACGAGGAATATGAAGAAGTTGAATATGTGGAAGAAGAACCTTTATGGAGAAGAACATTAAATGAAGTTAGAATACCTTTAATTATTTTTATTTTTGTTTTTATCTTTTTTAATAGAAATTTTATGATTGATAAATTTATTTGCAAATATAACTTTTTTGGTGATTCACAGCATTTTGAATGTAATTGGAAAGGTGTTATATTAAAAGCTTTAATAGTAGC
>JACCEB010716332.1_pt1 | contig 38141 bp, 35 predicted proteins | sample 7454761 | NCBI WGS metagenome assembly JACCEB01 (sample SAMN15323454, study PRJNA562643) | freshwater metagenome | isolation source: river surface water | place: USA:Blue River Watershed | collected 2017-08-18
AAATAAATCATCTAGCGAAGTCATTAATCGAGTGGAATTCCAAAGTACTGAGCGGCCGTCTGCACATCTTTATCGCCACGTCCTGAAAGATTAATCACGATGATCGCATCTTTTCCGAGTTCGTTACCAACTTGTAGTGCACCAGCAAGAGCATGTGCTGTTTCAATTGCAGGAATGATGCCCTCGGTCTTTGATAGAAGTGCAAATGCATGCATCGCTTGCTCGTCTGTGATTGCGCGATATTCGGCACGACCAATGTCATGTAAGTAGGCATGTTCGGGACCAACGCCTGGGTAATCAAGGCCAGCAGAAATTGAGTGTGACTCCACGGTTTGTCCGTTTGCATCTTGAAGTACATACGAGCGCGTACCGTGAAGCACGCCGGGTGTTCCCCCGGTGATAGTCGCCGCATGACGACCCGTTTCTACTCCATCTCCGCCAGCTTCCAGACCTATCAAGCGCACAGATGGATCAGAGAGAAAGCGATGGAAGATTCCAATTGCATTTGAACCTCCCCCGACGCAGGCGAGTACCGCATCAGGCAAACGACCGGTAAGTGCTAAAACTTGTTCGCGAGTTTCTTCGCCAATGATCTTATGAAAATCTCTGACCATAGTTGGAAATGGATGCGGTCCGGCAACGGTACCCAACATGTAATGCGTGCTTTCAACATTAGTTACCCAATCACGCATCGCCTCATTGATTGCATCCTTTAAAGTTCGTGATCCTGTTGTAACTGGAATAACTTGCGCACCAAGTAATTTCATGCGCGCCACATTTAAGGCTTGTCGTCTTGTATCTTCTTCGCCCATATAGACGACACATTCCAAGCCCATGAGCGCGGCTGCGGTTGCCGATGCCACACCGTGTTGGCCCGCCCCTGTCTCGGCGATGATTCGCTTCTTACCCATGCGTTTTGTTAAGAGCGCTTGCCCGAGAACGTTATTTATCTTGTGGCTACCAGTGTGGTTCAAATCCTCACGCTTTAAAAGTATGCGCGCACCACCAGCATGCTCAGAGAAGCGCTTTGCATCGGTGATGATGCTTGGCCGACCGGTATATGTGCGATGTAGTTCGGCAAGCTCTGCGATAAATGAAGGATCCTGTTGCGCTGTTGCATGCGCAACTTCAAGTTCTTCTAGCGCTCCAATAAGTGCTTCAGGCACAAAGCGACCACCGTATGGACCAAAGTGTCCCAAGATTGATCCAAGATCTTCTTGCGGAGTTATCGACATGGGATAAAGCCTACCCTTGACCTAATAAGGTCCGCATCGCCAAATCTGGATCCCCTGATGTAACTAGAGCTTCTCCTACCAAGATCGCATTTGCGCCTGATTTTTCCGCGAACTCAACATCTCTTCGCGATGAAATTCCGGATTCTGCGATGCGAATTAAGCCATCTGGAATTTTTGGAATTAGTTCAGAGAAGGCGCCAGGATCAACTTCCAAGGTTTTGAGATTACGCGAATTAACGCCAATGATGCGAGGTGAAATTTCCAGTGCTCTCTCTAACTCATCAGCGGTATGGACTTCAATGACCGCCGCCATTTGCAGTTCGGCTGCCAGATCAAAGAAATCCTTTAGTTGGCTCTTTGAAAGCGCGGCAACTATTAAGAGAACAACATCTGCACCATGGGCGCGAGCTTCATAGAACTGGTATTCATCAACCATAAAATCTTTACGCAGAATTGGAATATCTACATGCTTCCTAACAGCATCTAAATCGGCAAGTGAACCTTTAAAACGTCTCTCCTCAGTCAAGACGCTAATAACGCTAGCGCCTGCGCTTTGATATTTCTCGGCTAGCGCAGCAGGGTCGGTTATCGATGACAGCTCACCTTTACTTGGAGATGATCTCTTTACTTCAGCGATCACCTTCATTTCATTCCCACTTAGTGCAAAGTGAGCATCGCGAACTGGAGCCGCTTCTGACATTTGGTCATGAATCTGACTTAAAGGCTTTCGCCGTCTCGCTAAATCTTCACGCACACCTTCAATAATTGAATCTAAAACGGTCATGGTTTTTCGCCCTCTCGCTGAATATCGCTGGGGTCGATTCCATGATCTTGAGCAGTCCAGGAATTAAGTGGTGGCTTATTTCTAGATGGTCGTTCATAACGCTTGGAGATTCGAAAGCGCTTAGATATGAAAATAGTAAGGGTTCCAACAACGAGAATAGATAGCAAAATTTGAAAGAGTTCAGACATCAAAGCTTCACATTCGATCTCATTTGATTTGCCGCGCTAATTGCTCCAAGAACTGCTGCCGCTTTATTGGCACACTCCTGATTTTCAGATTCGGGATCTGAGTCTGCCACGACACCGGCGCCTGCTTGAACGTAAGCAATCTTGTTGTAAATCAGCGCGGTACGGATTGCTATACAGGTGTCGATGTTGCCGGTGAAATCTATGTATCCGATCGCTCCACCGTATAGCCCACGTCTAGTTGGCTCTAGTTCTTCAATAATCTCCATCGCTCTTGGCTTTGGTGCACCCGAAAGGGTCCCGGCCGGAAAAACTGCGAACAAGGCATCGACTGGAGATGCACTATTTGAGAGTTCGCCAATAACTGTCGACACAATATGCATTACGTGTGAATATCTTTCAATATGCATGAAGTCGATGACTTCCACAGTTCCGGGAGTTGAAATTCGACCAAGATCATTTCTACCGAGATCAACTAACATCAAATGCTCTGCGCGTTCCTTCGGATCAGCCAATAACTCTTCACCTAAACGGTGATCTTCCTCGGCAGAGGCAGAGCGTTTTCTGGTTCCAGCGATCGGGTGAACCATAACTTCTTTCCCAGTCACCTTAACTAAAGCCTCGGGACTTGAACCAACGACTTCAATTCCATCGGTAAAGCGGAAGAGATACATATAGGGGCTGGGATTATGTAGACGAAGTGCGCGGTAAACGTCTAGCGCATCAGCGTTGCACTCCATAGCAAATCTTTGTGAGAGTACGATCTGGAAGGCTTCACCTGCAACGATCTCTTCTTTTGCTTGCAAGACTTTAGATTTAAAGTCATCGCTAGTTACGTTTTGAGTAAATTTTGGAGTCAGGCGATCTGGAATCGGATCGATATATCCAGGTAACGAACTCTGTAAATCTGCCTGCATACGATCTAATCGCAATTGCGCATCGTTAAATGCCTCATCGATTCTTTCATTACTGCCATCCCAGTTAATTGCATTGGCAATTAAGGTTATTGTGCCTTCGGCGTGATCCATTACCGCTAAATCACTCGTTAACATAAAAGCGATTTCAGGAAGTGGAATATCTTTCAAACTTTTAGTGGAGAGTTTCTCCAAGCGGCGCACTGCGTCGTAGCCCATGTAACCGACTAACCCACCGGTTAGCGGAGGAAGCCCAGCAATTTTTGGAGACTTTAGATGAGACGCTGATTGCCGTAACGCTTCAAGGGGATCTATTCCGACTGGCGCCCCTGCAGGAGCGGTGCCGACCCAAATCGCGCGACCATCTTTCTCACTAAGCGTGGCTTGAGAATGCGCTCCGATAAATGAATAACGTGACCACGCTCCCCCATGCTCGGCAGACTCTAGTAGGAACGTAGATGGTTCATTTTTAGCAATCTTGCGATAGACGCCTAACGGTGTCTCGCCATCTGCGAGTAACTTTCGATATACAGGAATAACGTTGTAGTTCTTTGCATAATCACGAAATTCGGTTAGTTGCATTATTTATCAACGCCCAGCGAAAGTGGGTTATGAAAACAAGTCTTATCGCCAGTGTGACACGCAGCGCCAACTTGATTTACTTTTAGCAATAACGCATCTCCATCACAATCTAAGGAAATAGAAATTACTTCTTGGGTATGGCCAGAAGTTGCACCTTTAACCCAGAGCTCATTTCGGCTCCGGCTCCAATAAGTTGCTTGACCAGTTGCCAAAGTTTGAGCAAGAGATGCGGAGTTCATGTAGGCCAGCATTAAAACCTCGCCAGTCGTTGCATCTTGAGCTATCGCTGGAATCAAATCCAAGCCCTCTTTTAGGCGCGCTCTTATATCTGCAGGAAGTGCGGCGCTCATGTGCTTATTCTGCCTTAAGCGGTTGCGTTGTTGCGAATGGAATATCCCTGAGCGCTTAGGTAGCGCTTCACATCGCTGATTCGATGCACCCCGAAGTGAAAAACGCTCGCTGCTAGTAAAGCATCGGCCCCAGCATCTAGAGCCGCTGCAAAATCTTCGAGCGCGCCGGCGCCTCCGCTTGCTATCAAGGGAACTTTAGATATCGCACGAACTGCAGTAATCATTCCAATGTCGTAACCTGCACGAGTTCCATCGGCATCCATTGAGTTGAGCAGAATCTCTCCCGCACCAAGCGCACACGCTTTTTCCACCCAGGCCAGCGCATCAAGACCTGCGCTCTGTCGACCACCATGAGTTGTCACTTCAAATCCAGACTCGGTGCGCGCGCGTCGCGCATCTATTGAGATGACTAGAACTTGTGAACCAAAGCGATCGGCGATTTCCGCAATTAACTCAGGACGAGCGATCGCCGATGTATTAATTGAAACTTTGTCGGCACCGGCGCGTAATAGTCGGTCTACATCTTCAACTGAGCGAATACCGCCTCCGACGGTTAGCGGAATAAATACTTGCTCAGCCGTTTTTCGTACTATATCTAAAGTTGTTTCGCGGTTAGAGCTGCTTGCTGAGATATCTAAGAAAGTTAACTCGTCGGCTCCTTCAACATCATAGAGAGATGCCATTTCAACGGGATCTCCAGCATCGACTAAATCTGTGAAGTTAACTCCTTTAACCACGCGGCCATCCGTTACATCAAGGCACGGAATTATTCGAATCGATAGCGCCATTTAACTCGCACCTTTAGTTATCGCAAGGGCCTCTTGTAATGTAAAAGCGCCTGCGTATAAAGCTTTACCAACTATCGCGCCTTCAACGCCAATTGCATGAAGTGATGTCAGGGCCTGAATATCTGACAGCGAGGAGATACCTCCGCTTGCGACAACTGGCTTCTTAGTAGCAGCACATACTTCCTTCAGGAGATCAAGATTTGGTCCTCGCAATGTGCCATCTTTAGTTACATCTGTAACCACATAGCGACTGCATCCATCGCGCTCTAAGCGTGCAATGGTTTCAAAAAGATCGCCGCCCTCTTTCGTCCAGCCTCGTGCTGCTAATACATGTCCGCGAACATCAAGACCAACAGCGATGCGATCTCCGTGATCGGCGATAACGCGCGCCGTCCATTCGGGATTTTCTAAAGCCGCAGTACCAAGGTTTACGCGAGTGCATCCTGTAGCGAGTGCGCGCTTGAGAGACTCGTCATCTCGGATTCCGCCAGAAAGTTCAACTTTAATATCAAGGCTTCCAACAACTTCTGCCAATAACTTTGAGTTTTCGCCCCTGCCGAAGGCAGCATCTAAATCTACTAAATGAAGCCACTCTGCACCTGCCGCTTGAAACTCCAACGCCACTTCTAGCGGTGCTCCATAGACGCTTGCTTGCGCAAGTTCTCCTTGAACCAATCGAACCGCTTTTCCGTCCTTAACATCTACTGCGGGAAGAAGTTCCAAATAATTTTTTTGGTCATTCATTTGTAAATTAATTTGCGTCACAGTGTCCCCACCCAATTTTTGATCAATGCCAGCCCAGCGTCGCCGGATTTTTCTGGGTGGAATTGCGTTGCTGCAATGGCACCATCCTCAACCGCTGCAAGAAACTTTTCATTCTGGTTGCACCAAGTTTGCACCTGTCCAACCGCCTTCTTTGCAGCATAGGAGTGAACAAAGTAAAACGATTGATCTTCAATTCCCTTAAAGAGAGTTGAGTTAGCCGAAACTTCAACGGTATTCCAGCCCATATGCGGCAGAATTGGCGCATCTAGTTTGGAAATGCTCTCTTGCCAGATGCCAACGCCAGAATGCAGCGCTTCATCTGCATGTTCATCACCATCTCTAAAAAGAATTTGCATACCCACACAAATACCGAGAGTTGGACGTTTTCTTTTAACGCGTTCTCGAACGATCGCATCTCCCCCAACGGCGACTAATCCACGCATACATGCAGCAAACGCTCCGACTCCAGGAACTACAAGACCCGCCGCATTTAGAGCAATTTCGCGATCTGCGGTAACCAGTACTTCCTCACCGCTTCGTTCAAATGCCCGCTGCGCAGATCTTAAGTTTCCTGAACCATAATCAAGGATTGCGATCACTATTAAAGCGAACCTTTTGTTGAAGGAACTCCTGCGATTCCGCCATCGAGAGATACTGCATCGCGAAGTGCGCGAGCAACGGCTTTAAACTGTGCTTCGAATACGTGATGCGCGTTGCGACCTTCAAGTACGCGCACATGTAATGCAATGCGAGCTTCGGCAACTATGGATTCCCAGATGTGCTTGCCGAGAGTTGTATCAAAAGTTCCGATGAGCTCGACGATTTCAGGCTGGCGATGTACTAGATAAGGACGACCAGAAAGGTCAACTGCCGCCTGTACGAGAACTTCATCGAGCGGAACCATGGCATCTCCAAAGCGGCGAATACCAACTTTGTCACCAAGGGCCTCGCGCAGAGCTTGACCAAAGGCGAGTGAAGTATCTTCGACAGAGTGATGTGAGTCGACGTCGATATCTCCAGTTGTCTTCACTGTTAAATTAAAGCCTGAGTGTTTTCCTAGTTGCGAGAGCATGTGATCGAAGAATGGAACGCCTGTATCAACAGAGATCTCACCAACACCGTCGAGATTTAACTCAACAAGTACTTGTGACTCTTTCGTTTTACGTTCTACGCGGGCTGTTCTCATCTGCTCATCTCCATTAACTTAGCTACTTAAATCTTTTTTAAAATTTCTTTTAGGGCGCTGATAAATTGTCGATTTTCGGCCTCAGTGCCAATGGTCATGCGTAAGTGGCCCAATAATCCCACATCCCTGATCAGAACTCCGCGATCAAGAAGTTGGCGCCAAAGTTGGGAAGGTTCTAAGGCAAAGCCAGAGAAAACGATGAAATTCGCGCTGCTTGGGGCAACACTTAAGCCCATCTCTTCAAGCTCGGAGATTACTCGCTTACGCGATTGAATCAATGTGGCAACCGTTCCCAGAAGCTCCTCTTGATATTCGAGGGCGACTTCGGCCGCAGCTTGAGTGATTGCGCTTAGGTGATAGGGCAGCCGAACTAAAAACATGGCATCGATTACATCGCTATTAGCCAAAAGGTAACCAACTCGCGCACCGGCAAAGGCAAAGGCTTTGCTCATTGTTCTGATAACAACGACATTTGGATACCTAGAAATCAAAGTTACCGCGGATCTTTCTTCGGAAAATTCGGCATATGCCTCATCTACAACCAACAAGCCATTTACTTCAGAAGTTGCTTTAGCGAGGAGTTCAATCTCTTCGATTTTAAGTAGTGTGCCGGTCGGGTTGTTTGGCGTTGTGACAAAAGTAAGGGCTGGTTTTGCTTTAGCAATTTCAGAGACCGCTTTTGCAGTATCTAAAGTAAAATCTGAACGTCGCCCACCATCTTGCCAATCAACTCCAATTACCTTTGCTATCAATGGGTGCATCGAATATGAAGGAGTGAAGCCAAGCGCTCCCCTAGATCCGAAGGCCATGAATAACGATTGAATGATTTCATTGCTGCCATTAGCGGCCCAAACAGAATCTGCAGTGAAGTTAGTTCCAGATAGCGTATTGATGAATTTTGCAAGGGACGAGCGCAGAAGTGTGGCATCGCGATCCGGATAACGATTTAAAGTTGTGGCTACGCGATGAACACGGTCGGCGATCGCTTTTGCGAGATCGGGAGATGGTGCATAAGGATTTTCATTGGTATTTAACGTTGCCTCGGCAGGAACTTGAGGTGCACCGTACGGTGAAAGATGAGCTAGATCTTCGCGAAGTGGCAACCACAGTGGCCATTGCTTTGCGCTCATAGGTTTTCCAGACGCACAGTCATCGCCTCGCCGTGTGCCGGCAGATCTTCAGAGTTGGCCAAAGTGATTACAGTGTCAGCGATATCAACAAAGGCTTGCTTTGAATATTCGATGTAATGCAAGCCCCGCAAAAATGTTTGAACTGACAACCCGCTGCTATGGCATGCACATCCGCCGGTAGGTAGAACGTGGTTAGAGCCAGCCGAATAATCACCTAGTGATACTGGTGAAAAGCGACCAATAAAGACGGCGCCCGCATTTCGGATCTGCAAGGCATCTTGTGCAGCGTGCTGAGTTTGAATCTCTAAGTGTTCTGCGGCGTAAGCGTTAACGACATCTAACCCTTGTGTAACAGAATCAACTAAGATAATTGCTGATTGAATGCCAGATAGGGCTTCGCGAATTCTGGATGTATGTTTTGTGGCAGCGACTCGGACTTCTAATTCATTTACTACTGAATTAGCTAATGCTTCAGATGTCGTAACAAGTACCGCGGCTGCGATCACATCATGTTCGGCTTGGCTAATCAAATCTGCGGCCACATCAGCGGCTCTCGCGGTTTGATCGGCCAAAATCGCAATCTCAGTTGGACCGGCTTCGGAATCAATACCAATTACCCCACGTAATGCACGTTTCGCCGCTGCAACATAGATATTTCCAGGTCCTGTAACTAGATCACATTTTTCGCAGATGCCATCCATTCCGTAGGCAAAAAGGGCGATCGCTTGTGCACCTCCTATTGCATAAACTTCAGAAATTCCGAGTAACGCGCATGCTGCAAGAATTGTTGGGTGCGGAAGTCCACCAAATTCTTTTTGTGGAGGAGAAGCCACTGCAATACTAGAAACTTTAGCGATCTGCGCAGGGATCACATTCATGAGAACGCTACTTGGATAAACGGCGCGACCACCAGGCACATAGAGTCCCACACGATCTACTGGGATCCACCGCTCAGTTATGACTCCCCCATCTACAACTTTGGTCGTTGTTTCAACTCGGGTTTGATCTTTATGTACTTTTCGAATGCGGTCTGCAGATTCTTCAAGAGCGGTACGAACTTTGGGATCTAATTCGGCTAAAGCTTGATCTAGAGCGCTTTGGGGCACGCGAATTGAATTAGGCCTGATGCCATCAAAGTCTTGCGCTAGTTGCAGAAGATCTTCTTCAGACCCAGACTTAACTCTCATCAAGATAGGTTCGATAACCTTCATGGCTGATGCAATATCAAGGCTTGCCCGTGGTATCAATTTTTGATAGCCCGCTTTGGTGAGAGCTTTACCGCGGAGATCTAACAAGCGAATCATGGGGAAAGTCTAACGGTTACAGGTATGCGAAGGCGCTGCCAATAAATTTTACTTGGCAGGCGCAAAATCACATGCGAACTAAGCAGTCAGGTCCCAAGATTGATTTCAAGTCAGCGCTCAGACTTGGAGATGCAGTAACTAAGGCATCAATCTTCATAGTGGTCAGAACTCCCTGATCATCGATCTGCATATGTACTTCTCGTTTTCCCGGATGAGATCGCAAAATCTCTTTCATGCGATCAACTACCGGCGGAGTGCATTGCGCAATCGGAAGAGAGATAAGTAGCGGGCCAACTGGACCAGTTGAAACATCCAGTGGCTTCATCTCAAGAGCAGTAAAGCGAAGGACATCATCGCGGCGCTCGAAACGTCCTCTAACTGTAACTACCCGATCTTCAATGAGAGTGAGCGCATACTGATTGTAGGTATTTGCAAAGAAGAGAACTTCTATGGCGCCTTCCAAATCTTCCAGAGTTACGATCGCCCACGACGCACCTTGACGAGAAACTTTTCTTTGTACACCGGTGATCAATCCGCCAAGAATTGCACTTCCATCTTGGACACTCTCATCATTTAAGAGGGCGCTGATAGACATATCGGTGTTGGAACGCAAAATATGTTCTACCCCAAGTAGCGGATGATCAGAGACGTACAGCCCGAGCATTTCACGTTCAAAGCCAAGTAGCGTTGACTTATCCCACTCGAAATTTGGGATTTCAATCTCAAGCCCAGAAACTTGAGTCAAGGATTCGCCGCCGAAGAGATCGAATTGTCCGATCGCTTCGGCGCGCTTGGTCTCGATAACTGAATCAATGGCCTCCAAGTGAATTGACATCAAAGCTTTGCGGGGATGTTTAAGCGAATCGAATGCGCCACCTTTGATGAGAGACTCGATAGTTTTCTTATTACAAACTTGCGCATCTACCTTGGCTAAAAAATCTCCAAATGAAGTGAAGGCTCCCTTGGATACGCGCGCAGATTTAATAGAGGCAACAACTCCTTCGCCAACATTTCGAATTGCAGCCAACCCGAAACGGATATCTTTACCACGCGGTGTGTACTCGGCATTTGATTCGTTGACATCAGGTGGTAGAACTTTGATACCCATACGGCGACATTCAGAAAGGTAGAGCGCTGACTTATCTTTATCATCGCGCACACTAGTAAGAAGTGCTGCCATATATTCGGTTGGATAATTTGCCTTGAGATAAGCGGTCCAGAAAGAGACGACTCCGTAGCCAGCGCTATGTGCTCGGTTAAATGCGTAATCAGAGAAAGGTATTAGAACATCCCACAAACGCTTAATGGCGGCGGTTGAAAAACCGTTTTCTTTCATGCCGGCTTCAAATGGAATGTATTCCTTATCCAAAATCTCTTTATTTTTCTTACCCATCGCCTTACGCAAAAGATCTGCACGTCCAAGTGAGAATCCGGCAACCTTTTGGGCAATCGCCATTACTTGCTCCTGGTACACGATTAAGCCATAAGTATCACCCAAAATTTCTTGCAGAACTTCAGATAGTTCAGGGTGAATAGGTTCTACGGGCTTGCGACCGTTTTTGCGATCTGCGTAGTTGTTATGAGCATTTTCGCCCATTGGCCCTGGACGATAAAGCGCAATAACTGCTGAGATATCAGCGAAAGAATCGGGAGCCATGCTTCGAAGTAGTGCGCGCATCGGTCCACCATCAAGTTGGAATACCCCAAGTGTGTCACCGCGCGATAAGAGTTCGAAGGTTTTCTGATCCGCAAGAGGTAGATCCTCAAGGATCACATCGATTCCTTGGTTCTCTTTGATATTAATTAGCGCATCATCTAAGACAGACAAGTTGCGAAGTCCCAAGAAATCCATCTTCAAAAGGCCAGTTGACTCGCACGCACCCATATCGAATTGGGTGATGATCGCCCCGTCAGCTTCGCGGCGATGAATTGGGATTACATCAAGGAGCGGCTCACGAGAGAGAATTACACCTGCTGCGTGAACTCCCCATTGGCGCTTTAGACCTTCAAGCCCGCGCGCTAGATCGACGACTTTCTTTGAATCAGGATCGGAGTTGTAGAGCTCGCGAAATTCGCCAGCTTCACCATGGCGCGAATCTTGTGAATCGAATACACCTGATAGTGAAATATCTTTGCCCATGACAGAAGGCGGCAGCGCTTTCGTTAACTTTTCGCCAATGACATACGGGTAACCAAGTACGCGAGTGGCATCTTTAATCGACTGCTTTGATTTAATGGTTCCGTAAGTAATGATCTGAGCCACGCGATCTTCGCCATACTTTTCTGTGGCATATCGGATCATCTCGCCACGGCGACGTTCATCAAAGTCTAAATCGATATCAGGCATCGAGATACGTTCTGGATTTAGGAAGCGCTCGAAAAGTAAACCATGTTCGATTGGATCAAGCCCCGTTATTCCAAGGGCATAAGCAACTAAAGATCCTGCTGCAGAACCACGACCTGGGCCAACTCGAATTCCAACCTTCTTGGCATGTGCAACTAAATCAGCAACAACGAGAAAGTAACCAGGAAATCCCATATTTGCCATTACATCTAATTCGTAATTTAAACGAACGCGATGGGCATCAGTGACTTTATCGCCAAAGCGCGCTAGCAACCCGCGCTCTGCTTCTTTGCGCAACCAAGAATCTTCACTTTCACCCTGCGGCACCGCAAAGGCGGGTAATAGATTCTCACCCTCGCGAAGTTTTACATTGCAACGTTCTGCAATCAGAAGCGTGTTATCACAGGCATCAGGAAAATCCTTAAATAGTTCGCGCATTTGCGCCGGCGTCTTGAGATAGAACTCATCGTTATCAAATTTAAATCGTTTTGGATCTGCCAAAGTGGTTCCTGATTGGACGCAGAGAAGTGCAGCATGCGCGGCAGCGTCTTCATGACGGGTGTAATGCAGGTCGTTTGTAGCAAGAAGCTGCAGCTTTAGTTCGCGCCCTAGTTTAATTAGATCTTCTTTTACTCGCTTCTCAATCTCAATATCATGATCCATGATTTCAAGAAAGAAGTTATGTGCTCCGAAAATATCTCGGTAATCACTTGCTGCACGCATCGCCTCTTTATAATTTCCCATACGAAGTCGGGTTTGGATTTCTCCGCCGGGGCAACCAGTAGTTGCGATTAATCCATCTGCATATTTTGAAAGAAGTTCGCGATCCATGCGCGGCTTGTAGTAATAGCCTTCAAGTGAGGCTAGCGATGAAAGTTTAAAGAGATTGGCTAGACCGTGGTTGTTCTCAGCCAAGATGGTCATGTGCGTGTAAGCGCCACCTCCTGATACATCGTCATCTCCCCCATCGGCCCATTGCACCTTCTTTTTATCAAAGCGAGATTCTGGTGCAACGTAGGCTTCGATTCCGATAATCGGCTTTACGCCAGCCTTCACTGCCTGCTTATAGAAATCGAATGCGCCAAATACATTTCCGTGATCGGTCATCGCAATGGCTGGCATTTCTTGACGTGCAACTTCTTCTACAAGATCGCCAATGCGCGCGGCACCGTCAAGCATTGAGTATTCGGTGTGCACATGTAGATGTACAAACGAATCTTTGCTCGCCTTAAGCTGGATTGGGTTTTCGGTTGTCACAGTTGCACAAGATTAGTCGTTACGGCAGAACTGCCTCGGATAGCAACGCCAGGCAAGCCTGAAGGTCAGGTGCATAGGGAGCCTTGAGAACGAGTTCTTCTGAAGAGACGGGATGTTTGAAACGTAGTTCTAACGCATGGAGCCAAGGACGTGACATAGCCAATGATTTACCAAGTACTGGATCTGCGCCATAAGTTGTATCACCGACGAGCGGATGATTTAACGCCGAGAAGTGAACACGAATTTGATGTGTACGCCCTGTTTCAAGTTCCACTTTTACTAGCGAAACTGAACGATAAAACTCAATTACCTCGTAGTGCGTAATGCTTTCTTTACCTTCAGCAACTACCGCAAAGCGATGGTCTTCTTTGGGGTGGCGATCAATTGGGGCATCGATGGTTCCAGATGATGGATCCATATGTCCCTGAACTAGAGCGTGATAAGTCTTTTCAACTTCGTGATTGCGAAAGGCGTCTTTTAGTCGAGTGTATGCGAGATCAGTTTTGGCAACAATCATTAATCCGCTTGTTCCGACATCTAAGCGATGAACTATTCCAGCGCGCTCTGCTGGACCTGATGTCGAGATTGTGTAGCCGGCCGCCATAAGTGCACCAACAACTGTGGGACCCATCCAGCCAGGGCTCGGATGTGCTGCGCATCCAACCGGCTTGTCAATAACCACAATATGTTCGTCATCATAAACAACGTGAAGACCTGCTAGTGGAGTTAACGGGATTGGATCTTGATTTAGTGGCTCTGGCATAAGTACATCAATGACCTGGCCGCTTGTGACTCGTTCAGATTTGACCATTGCGCGACCTGATGTCGTTATATCTCCATCTTCGAGAAGTTTTACGATGGTAGTTCGCGATAGACCTAGAACGCGCGTAAGTGCGCTATCAATTCTTTCTCCGGCAACTCCTTCTGGAACGCTTAATGTGCGCGCTTCGCGTGACATTTACGCCTCCTCGGAGTTCTCTTTTTTCTCGATATTAATTGGTTCTATCGGAGAAACATTCTTGATGGAAAGGACAACAGCGATAACTGCTGCGACCACAATAGCGCTATCTGCAATGTTAAATACCGGCCAATTGGGTAGCTCAATCCAATCGATTACATGGCCAGTGAAGAAGCCTGGCGCACGGAAGATTCGATCAGAAAGGTTTCCTAAAATGCCGCCCAAGGCAAGACCGAGAACAACCACCCAACCCTTGGAATTTATCCGCGGAGAATAATAGGCGATCGCGGCAACTACAAAGCAAGCAAAAATCGAAAAGAGAACAGTTGCTTCTTGGGCAAAACTAAATGCGGCACCAGAATTTTTTACTAGGGTAAATTGCAAGATAGACCCGATTACCTTGATCGGATCCCGCGGATCTAAATTGTTTAACGCCCAGCTCTTTGTTGCGAAATCAGTTAGCCAGATGACCCAGGCGATAAAGTAGAGGCGCTTAACCAGTCGAAACTTTGACTTATCAAACTTTGAGTTAGTTGAAGGGCGCACCTTAGCGGCGCTCTTCCTTCTGCTTGCAGATCATGCAGAGAGTCGCGCGAGGAAAAACTTGTAAGCGCGCTTTACCTATTGGGCTTCCACATTCCTCGCAATTTCCATAAGTTTTATTGTCAATGCGATCGAGCGCGCGCTCAGTCTGCAAGACCATATCGCGCGCATTTATCACTAGTGACATTTCATGTTCACGTTCAAACGTTTTTGTTCCAGAATCTGCCTGATCATCTCCGGCGCCTTCACCAGATTCTGCGATCAACTCATCCATCTCGGCTTCAACTTCTGCAAGCTCGCGGCGTAGGCGATCGAGATCAGCAGAGATTTCTGCACGAACTGCTTTCAACTCGGCAGCAGTCCATGGAGCTTCGCTTTCGCTTGCGGTTACCGGAGTTGGTGCAGCTTTGATTGGCTTTAGAGGTGCAACTTTCTTGCCAGACTTAATTGGTCTTGGCGGTGGGGGCATTACTAGTCGGCGTTCTTCAATAACAGGCGCAGCTACCGGCGCAACAACTGTTGCAACGCTAACCGTTTGAGATTTTTCATCAACGGTGAGAGTTGTCTTCCCGGCCTTTGAAGGGAAAGGGCGACCAGGCGCTTTCTTAACTGCGCTCTTTTTCGCAACCGCTTTCTTAACAGCGGCTTTCTTAACAGGAGATTTCTTGGCTGGTGACTTCTTGGCTGGTGACTTCTTCGCTGGTGACTTCTTGGCCATTTTTTTACCAGCAGTTTTCTTGGCAGCAGCTTTCTTGGCAGGAGCTTTTTTCGCTGCAGGCTTGGCTGCCTTCTTTATAGCCTTCTTACCGGGCTTGTTTTTTGCTGGCACGCCGCGCACCTTATGCCCTTTTCTGCGCCCTACCAACTTTGCCACTCACTGACCGCACAAATTCTTGACCAGTTTGGCTACATGGCGGGCGTTAGACTCGGATCCTTATGAATTCTCCAAAGAAGATGCGCCCGATTTCCGCTGCGATCGACCTCCCAGGTATGGAGCGTTCGATTCTGGATTTCTGGAGTAAAAATTCAATTTTTGAGGCGAGCACGCAAGCTCGTAGTGGTGCAGAACCTTGGAATTTCTACGAAGGCCCACCGACTGCAAATGGCATGCCCGGAACCCACCATATTGAAGCGCGTGTCTTTAAGGATGTTTTTCCTCGTTACCAGACGATGAAGGGTAAATATGTAACTCGCAAAGCAGGCTGGGATTGCCACGGACTGCCAGTGGAGATTGCGGTAGAAAAAGAATTAGGTTTTTCTGGAAAAGGCGATATTGAAAAATATGGGATCGCAGCATTTAACGATAAATGTCGCGAATCGGTAACGCGCCACGTAGGTGCATTTACAGCAATGACCAACCGTATGGGTTTCTGGGTTGATTTTGATCAGGCTTACTGGACGATGGCGCCTGAGTATGTGGAAAGCGTCTGGTGGAGCCTTAAAGAGATTTGGAAGAAGGGGCTACTTGTTCAAGATCATCGCGTTGCTCCATATTGTCCACGTTGCGGCACCGGACTTTCAGATCACGAATTAGCACAAGGTTATGAAACAGTTACTGACCCTTCAGTTTATGTTCGCTTCCCTGTTACATCTGGTGATTTAGCAGAACTTGGCGCGAATTTACTTGTCTGGACAACTACGCCTTGGACCTTGGTTTCCAATACCGCAGTTGCCGTACACCCAGATGTTGATTATTCAGTTGTCGAAGTTATCTTGGAAGAAAATCGTGAAGTATTAGTGGTTGCAGAGGCGCTATTGAGTGCGCTAACTGGTGAAATAAGAGTTTTAAAGACGGTTAAAGGTAAGGATCTTGAGCGTGTTACTTACAAGCGCCCATTGGATTTAATCGAGATACCCGATTCTCACTTTATTGTTCTGGCAACTTATGTCACCACTGAGGATGGAACCGGCCTTGTGCACCAATCTCCAGCCTTTGGCGCAGATGATCTAGCAGTTTGCCGCACTTATGGATTGCCTGTTGTAAATCCAATCGCACCAGATGGCACATTCTTGCCTGAAGTTCCACTTGTTGGAGGGGTTTTCTTTAAGGAAGCCGATAAGACTCTAGTTAAGGAACTTAAGTCGCGCGGTGTTCTTTATAAGCATCAACCATTCGAACACCCGTATCCACATTGCTGGCGTTGTCACACAGCCCTTATTTATTACGCGCAACCATCTTGGTACATCCGCACAACTTCGATTAAGGCTGAGTTGATCCGTGAAAATGCCAAAACCGATTGGCATCCCGAGACAATTAAAACTGGGCGCTACGGCGATTGGCTAAATAACAATATCGACTGGGCGCTTTCGCGTAATCGCTTCTGGGGTACTCCGTTACCTATTTGGAGATGTGAAGACAAACATGAAGTTTGCGTAGATTCGCTATCTGAACTCGGCTCCCTTGCTGGGAAAGAACTTTCGAATCTCGATCCTCATCGTCCATTTGTTGATGACATCACTTTTGCTTGTGCAGAATGTTCAAAAATTATGGTTCGCGTACCTGAGGTAATTGATTGCTGGTATGACTCAGGTGCCATGCCATTCGCTCAGTGGGGCTACCCACACAAGCCCGGATCAGTTGAAAAATTCAAAGCTGCTTATCCAGCCGACTTTATCTGCGAAGCAATCGATCAAACTCGTGGTTGGTTCTATACCTTGATGACAATTGGCACCTTAGTTTTTGATAAGAGTTCTTATAAGAGTGTGCTTTGCTTAGGCCACATCCTTGATAAAGATGGTCGCAAGATGAGTAAGCACTTAGGTAATGTTCTTGAACCTATCTCACTTATGGATCAACATGGTGCAGATGCCGTTCGTTGGTACATGTTGGCAGCAGGATCTCCGTGGTCTGCCCGCCGCGTGGGACACGATGCCATCAGTGATGTTGTTCGCAAGACTTTACTCACCTACTGGAACACCATCTCTTTTCATACGCTATATGCCGAGGCCTCCGGTTTTGAGTTAAGTCAATCGCCTGCCGTTAAGGATCGTTCGATGATGGATAAGTGGATAATCAGCGAATTAAATTCACTCGTTCAAGAGGTAGATAAGTCATACTCTGAATTCGATTCGCAGAACGCTGGCAGGGTTTTAGCAAAATTTATCGACGACTTGTCTAACTGGTATGTCCGTAGATCACGTCGACGTTTCTGGGATGGCGATACGGCTGCGCTGGCAACTCTGCACGAATGCTTAGTCACTCTTACTCAGCTCCTTGCCCCTATGGTTCCCTTTATTACCGAACATGTTTGGCAAGAGTTGGTCAAAGTTGCAGATCCATCTGCTGCCTCATCGGTGCACTTAACTGATTTTCCGATCGCTGATCCATCCTTTATTAATCTTGATTTAAATGCCCAGGTTGCCATGACTCGTCGCGTCGTAGAACTTGGGCGCTCAGCACGAGCTGAGTCAGCGATAAAAATTCGCCAACCGTTACAACGCGCGCTGATCTCTGCGACTGGCTGGTCAACACTTCCAGTCGATATGAAAGCGCAGATCGCAGATGAGTTAAACGTTATCGACTTAGCAGATATCGCAGATGCGGATGGAGATCTCGTAGATATCTCGGTCAAGGCCAACTTCAAATCCCTCGGGGCTAAGTTTGGTAAAGAAGTTCAAGATATTGCTAAGGCTATTGCCGGAACGGATGCAACCGAGTTGGTTAAGGGGCTACGCAAAAATGGCAGCGCCAAAGTCGGTAGTTGGGAGATTGACTTGGCTGATCTTGTAGTTACCGAGGTTCCGAAGTCAGGTTGGATGGTTGCAAGCCACGATGGTGAATCAGTTGCTTTAGATTTGTCTCTATCGCCTGCACTTATTGAAGCTGGACATGTGCGAGAGGTAATTAGATTTATTCAAGAGCGTCGCAAGAGTGATGGCTTTGAGATTTCAGATCGAATAAAGGTTCGCTGGAACGCAGATCCATCAGTGGCTTCTGCAATTGAGAACGCGAAATCTCACATCAGTGATGAAGTTCTGGCAGTTGAATTCGAAAAAGATAACACCATTACAGCCAGTGATAACGAATTAGGAATTGAAGTATTCCTAAATAAAGCTTAAAACTGCAAGTTAGAGCACAACTACGATTATGCTCTTTGCCAGGCTAATTCCGATTAAGAGAACGATAAATGAGAGATCAATCGCCACTCCACCTAGACGAAGCGGTGGCACAAAGCGACCTACAAATTTCATAGGTGGATCAGTAATCGAATAAATTAATTCGAAGAAGGCGATCAAAAATGACTTCGGGCGCCAATTCGGAGCAAAAATTCTTGCATAATCAACTATCAAACGAATAAATAGCGCATACTTAAAAAGATCAAGGAGTGTGAGCAGAAGGGAAGTAATCATTTATTATCTATGCGATTTAATCAGCTCTGATTAAAGAAACTTGCTTGCGCTGCTGCAGTCTTATCTTCGCTGCTGACATTGACATTCGCTGGTGAGAGAAGGAATACCTTGTGGCTAACTCTTTCGATACGGCCATGAAGACCAAAGACAAGTCCACTTGCAAAGTCGACTAAACGTTTGCGTTCACTTTCTTCCATATCATCGAGGTTGATGATTACTGGATTTCCTTCACGATAGTGCTCACCCATTTTGCGCGCTTCAGAGTAAGAGCGTGGTTGCAAAGTGACTATGTGGTAATTCGAATCTTGTACTGGAGCAACTGCGACAGTTGAACCAACAACAGTGACACCGGCACGATCACGAGTAGGGCGTGCTATCTCGCGAGCTGGGCGATCAGTATTGCGAGCTGGAGTTGCTTCTTGTTGCTGGGCATCTTCATCGGTATCTACCAAACCTAGGTAGCCCATCATTTTATTGAGTGCAGACATAGGTAAAGGTTAAGGGTGGTAGGTCCGCGAACCGAGGATTTGGCTACCTACCCGGATATGTGTCGCGCCATGGGCGATGGCAATTTCAAAGTCTGAACTCATTCCAGCCGAGAGTGATTTAGCGCTCGGAAATTTGGATCTAAATCGTTGGTGAATTTCGGCAATCTCGGTAAATGCCAGTGCGTGTTCATACTCAACAGGGGGCACGCACATTAACCCTTTCAGTTCTAACGCAGAGCTAGCGGCTACCGTCTCACCGAGAGCAGCCAGATCTTCTTCTACTGCTCCCCCTCGATCTACAGCGCCATCTAAAGAAAGCTGAATGAATACGCCCATTTTCTTCTGAGTCTCTTCACAAATCCGATTCAATTTTTCAATATGGCTAATTTGATCAAGTGAATGAATTACATCTGCCCAGGCTGCGATTTCACGTAACTTCCTGCTTTGAACCTGCCCTTGATAGTGCCATGTCCCAGGAATCGCTGAGGATTTTTCAGATCCTTCCTCAGTTCGATTCTCACCAAAATTGGACTGACCTAATTCGCGAAGAATTGCCACATCTTCAATGGGATAGGTCTTGGTGACTGCGATCAAAGTTATCTCTGAGATATCTCGCCTCGCCGATTGGGCTGCCTTGGCAATCCGAGACTGCACATCATGAAGTGATTGGCTGATGAACTCGCGACGTTCTGTCATATCCAAACCAAACCTGCCTGGCGCCCCGTAATACCATCTCGACGATAGGAGTAAAGATCACTATTTTCTTGCGTACATCTACTTTGATTATCAATCTTTCTTATCTTCGAATTCTTAAGGTCTTTGATTAGGCCGTTAATTAGATCTAAAGCGGGTGTGCCTTGCGAGGTCCTGCTTGCGCTCTCTGGATGACTTGCAATAACTTCGTTAAAAATCTCATCTGAAACTTCGTAACATTCACCGCAGATTGCCGGCCCGATAACTGCAGAAATCTCCGCCCCCGAAATTTCTCTCATTACTTCGATAGCTTTTGCGGCAACGCCATTTACCAATCCTTTACGACCAACATGAACCGCCGCTACAGCATCTTCTGACCTAAGCAAGAGTGGGATGCAATCTGCCACCATTACAGCCAATGTGATCCCAGGAATTCCGGTAACTAAGGCATCTGCTGTCGGTACCTCCTCTGTAACTTCTTCAATTATCGCTACGCGATTGCCATGAACCTGGCTCATATATTGAGTAGGTCCGAACCTTGCAGAAATGATTGCGCGATTGGCGGCAACTATCTCCGGGCTATCACCAACGTGGTCACCCAAATTTAAGGATGCGAACTGATTAGAGCTAGCGCCACCTAAGCGATCGGTAAAGAAGATGCCCATAGCTAACTCACTCGCCTTTGGAGCGAAGCTAATTACTTCATAAAATCTGGTACGTCGATCTCATCTTCAGCAACGAGATCTTCAAAAGTAACGCGCTTACGTGGTGCGCTGGCATCCAGGTCAAGGGCTACCGATATTGGATCATTGCTTGGGATCGGATCAGCGATACCTGAAAGGCTCGCTTTATCAATTACAGGTACAGAAACTTTTTTAGGTTCACCACCATCAAAGCCTGCTGCAATTACGGTAATACGCACCTCATCACCTAATGCATCATCAATCGTAGTTCCAAAGATGATGCGCGCATTTGGATGCGCGGCCGCCTGTACTAATTCGCAAGCCTCGTTTATCTCAAAGAGGCCAAGATCTGATCCGCCTGCGACGGAAAGCAAAACACCCATCGCACCATCGATTGAAGCCTCTAACAATGGGCTTGAGATTGCGAGTTCTGCAGCACGTGTTGCACGATTTTCACCGCGCGCAGAGCCAATACCCATCAGGGCAGAACCGGCATCTGTCATAACAGTTTTAACATCTGCGAAATCAAGATTGATTAAACCAGGCTGAGTGATTATCTCTGTAATTCCCTGTACGCCTGAAAGGAGAACTTGATCAGCGCTCTTAAATGCATCAACAGCGGTGATGTTGCGATCTGAAATCGCAAGTAAACGATCGTTTGGAATAACAATCAAGGTATCTACTTCTGCGCGAAGTAATTCGATACCTTCATCTGCTTGCGATGAACGGATCTTTCCTTCGAATGAAAAGGGACGTGTAACAACACCAATTGTTAGCGCGCCAAGATCGCGAGCAATCTTTGCAACTATTGGTGCGCCACCAGTTCCGGTTCCGCCACCTTCGCCTGCAGTAACGAATACCATATCTGCGCCACGCAAAATTTCTTCAATATCTTCTGTGTGATCAATTGCTGCTTGACGTCCTTTTTCAGGAGCAGCACCTGCACCAAGGCCCTTAGTTGATGCGCGACCAATATCTAGTTTCACATCAGCATCACTCATCAAAAGATGTTGTGCATCGGTATTAATTGCAATGAACTCAACGCCTTTTAATCCAACATCAATCATTCGATTGATTGCGTTAACTCCACCACCACCAATTCCAACTACTTTGATGACAGCTAAATAGTTCTGTGGTGCAGCCACAATGTCCTCCTTTAGAACTGTAAACCTCTACTTGAGAATTACATTTCTACTCTTTGTAATGAGGGCAACGTAAGGCGTCAGGCAAGCGAAAGCAAAGACCGACTCAAAGAATTTTTATCTAATTTGAAAGTTTTCTCTGCTGAAAAAACCGCAAAATTAATTGAAGTTTTTTAGATTATTTAACGATTGGGGCATGTGGTGCGCTGACATCGATCATCCGCAAATTTTTATTTTCTTCTCGTTGTAGCAAAGCTTCTATGACCTGAACCTTCAGATCAATATCATCACCATTTCCCCAAATGATTCTTAGATCTTGTCCTTGAAATTGACCATATATCAAGAAATTATCGGCGCGAGCAGCGCTCATCCGGTCAATATTCTTGCTAAAGCTTTCTGGCAGTGAAGTGAATACTTCGATCGCCGCTAGACCACCCTCCACTGACTTCGCGCTAACTTTGGGAAGTCCATCAGCAATCTCGGCAGGAGTTGCGAAGGTTTTGCCGGAAGCGTCAAGTACTACTTGAGGTTTACCTGGTTCGTTATACAGAGCGATTGGTTTTCTAATTGTTATCGAAATCGCAACTTTCCCGTTGATCCAGTTTCGAGAAACCTGCGAAGTTTCGATCCATTCGATGGAGCGCAATCTATTTGAGAGAGATCGCGGATCGACTCTGGCTAACTTATCGCCCGTTGCAATGTTTAACGAGCGAGCGACTGCCAACTGACTTTCTTTAGTTGGTGCGCCTAAAATCTCTACGCTCCTAACTGAAAGAAGCGAAGACCAGCCGAGTAGATATGATCCCGCACCAAATATCAGAACTAGCGCAATGGTTAGGCGAACCGATCTAGAAGTGATTTTCATTTTTTTGCTACGCCGGTGCATTGAAGCGACGAGCCAATCCTTCGCATATAACGGGAGCTAAGGAATTAACGTCACCAGCACCCAGGGTAAGGATTACATCACCGGGCTTTGCGCTTTCAATAACCCAATCTGATGCCTCTATAAAGTTTGGAATAAAGCGACCTCTCGTCATTGCCTTAGCAATTAGCGATGCGCTAACTCCTGAAATTGGTTTCTCCGATGCGGCATATATCTCAAGGAGAATTACTTCATCAGCGATATCCAAGGCGGTAGCAAACTCATCCATGAAGGCTTGGGTGCGCGAATAACGATGCGGTTGAAAGATAACTAATACTCTGCCATCTCCGGCATATCTCTTTGCGGCATTTAAAGTTACGGTGATCTCAGTTGGGTGGTGTCCATAATCATCGACTACACGAATTCCATGAACAGTTCCCTTTAACTCAAAGCGGCGACCTGCCCCATGGAAACTTGCTAAGCCAGCGAGAAGTTCCGCGGCGGGCGCTCCTAGAGCCAAACCCATAGCTAACGCTGCGGCAGCATTAAGAAGATTGTGCGAGCCTGGAACCTGTAACGAAAGCGTTCCAATCAAGCGTCCTTTCCAAAGCGCTCGGGCGGTTGATCCCATCGCCAAAAGATTAATTGAATCAATAAATAGATCGCTGTCTTTAGTTGTTCCGTAGGAGATGGCCGTTAAATCCGACCGCAGCGCGGCGCTAGCGCCTAGGGCCGCCGAACCAGCATCGTCGGCGCAATAAACTAAAAATCCATCCTTGCCGATAGTTGCTACAAAAGAGTTGAAGGCATTAGTTACATCCTCGGGCTTGGCAAAAAAATCAACATGATCATGCTCAATGTTTGTAACTATCGCTGCATCTGGGTGATATTCAATAAAAGAACCATCTGATTCATCAGCCTCCGCCACAAATAAATCACCAGTGCCTTTATGAGCATTCGATCCCGAAGAAGTCAGTGTGCCGCCAATAGCAAATGAGGGATCTAAGCCGCACGATTGTAAGGCGACAGTTAACATTGAAGAGGTTGTGGTTTTCCCATGAGTTCCGGCAACTGCAATGCTGCGATCTTGAGACATTAAAGTTGCCAACGCCTGTGCTCGAGTTAAGACTGGAATCTTTAACTCCTTAGCGCGCACTATTTCAACATTGTTTTCTGATATCGCGCTTGAGTAAATAATGAAATCTGCGCCATCTACCTGAGATGCCTTATGTGCTGGCCAAACCTGTGCACCAAGTGCCTGGAGAGCACCCAATACTGTGGAATCTTTTGCGTCAGAACCGCTAACTGTTATCCCATGGGAGAGGGCGATACGTGCCAACCCACTCATTCCGGCGCCACCGATCCCAATTAAATGCAGACGCTTGCCTCTCCATTGCGAAATATCAGTCGCCATTAATTCGCCGTCACTTTCAGTGCCTGCTCCATTAAGGCAGTGAGTTTTTCAGTTGCAAGTAAATCCGAATCGTTTCCTGCAAGTGTTGTCTTAGCGCTGTTTTTTATTAAACGATCTAAATGCATACCAATCCATTCGGGGGTGAACTCGCTTTGACCAATAATCTCTCCCCTTGATTGCTCGGTAACCAATCGGGCATTTACCTTCTGCTCACCATTTCCGATAGGCAGCGGGATAAAGAGTGCATATCTTCCAAGCGCATTTACCTCTGAACAAGTTACCGCTCCACTCCGGGCGATAATCAAATCTGCAGCGAGATAAGCAGTAGCCATATCCTCGATATATGAGACGGGTTTGTAATTCGGCTGCGAATTGGGAAGTGGATTGGCTTTGCCTACAGCATGTAGTAGCTGGGCACCGTTCTGTTGGAATTTTGGCAGCGCATCTGCGATGACTTTGTTTAGAGCAACTGAACCTTGAGATCCAAAAAATATTGCGACAACAGGTGCGCTCTCTTTAAAGCCGAGGTTGGCTTTGGCACGACTTCGCGCCGCGCTCCAGTCTTTAGCGCTTGATTGAAGCGCTTTAGCAACATCAGCGCGAAGTGGTAGACCAGTTATTAGTGCACTGCTTAGCTTTCCGGAAGTTACGGGCTGTGCCACCGCCAAGTACTTTGTAAAGAGTGAACCCAATCGATTCGCTAAACCTGGCTTGGCATTTGCTTCATGTATAACTATCGGAATATTTAGTGTTCGGGCAGCCAAATAGGCTGGCCCTGAAACATAGCCTCCAAAGCCAACTAAAAGATCTGCTCCACGAAGCGCCGCTCGCGCTTCTAGAAATGATTGCGTCAAAGTTGTCGGTGCCACAAAAATAGAAAGTGAGAATTTGCGGGGAATAATTACCTTAGAGATGTGCGTGAGACTAAAACCTGCACCCGGAACCAATTGATTTTCTAGTCCAGATTTTGTTCCGAGAAAAAGGATTTCGTCCATCGGGTGCTTAGCGTGCCATGTGCGGGCTAGCGCCAATGCAGGTTCGATATGACCAGCTGTTCCACCACCTGCAAGAACGATCTTCATGATGTCCTTAATCTACGCCGTTCTAAGGCCTTCTGGAGTTCATTGGAAACCTCAGGATCGCGTAATGCGCTTCCAAATACATAACCCAGTCCCAAATAAAGCGATATCAAAGCAGAACCGCCGTACGAAACAAAGGGAAGAGTTACGCCAACAACTGGAATAACACTAGTTGCAGAACCAACATTTAACACAGTTTGCACTGCAATCCAGCATCCAATTCCGGCTCCAACATAGCGAGACATAGGATCCTTGCAACGAAGTGAGATTTTAAAGATTGCGAAAATTAGCGCTGCAAGTAACACCAAAACCGCGAGTGTTCCGAGCAGGCCAAGTTCTTCGCCAATCACTGCAAAAATAAAATCTGTGTGCGCTTCAGCTAAGTTGCCCCACTTTTGGCGGCTACCGCCTAAACCAACTCCGAAGATTCCTCCGGTTGCCAATCCGAGCAAGCTATGGGCCGGTTGCCATCCCGCATTTTTATAGTCTTCGGCTGCAAATGGATCTAGCACCACCAGGAATCTATCCAAGCGATATCCGGCAGTTGCAATCAAAACTGCTAGAGCAATTGAACCTACCGCTGCTATTGATCCGAGCAGACGAAGTTCAACTCCTGATACAAAAAGTAATCCACCTAGAATTGCCGCAATAACGCAGGCTGTTCCAAGATCGTTTCCGAGCAAAATAAGGAAAATTACCACCATAAATCCTGGGGCTATTAGCGCAAAAACATTAGTCCGCGTCTTACCTGACTTCTCTTGATTTGCCAGCATGTAACCTGCCCAGAGAATCAAAAGGAACTTGGAAATTTCACTAGGTTGAACATCCACAAATGGAAGCGCAATCCAGTTGGTATTTCCATTGACAGTCTTTCCAACTCCTGGAATCTGAAGAATCAAAAGTACGACGACCGAAATGAGCAAACCTAAACGTGCCAGCAATCTCCATTGCGCAAGAGACCTTTGGGAGAGATAAATTGCCAAAGGAATTGAGAGCGCAAAGAAAATCCCTTGCCGCAAAACTATGGCAACCGCATTGCCTTTTGTATCTAGTGAGTGAATTGAGGATGCCGAAAAGACCATAACTAGACCGATTACCGAAAGGGCTAGCGAACTTCCTGCCAGGATGTAAAAGTTGTTTATTGGTTTGGACAAGAACCTGGCGGGAGAACTCATTTGACTACCTTCTTTACAGCTGCAGCAAACCTATCTCCGCGATCGGAGTAGGAGATGAATTGATCCATTGACGCGCAGGCCGGAGCTAATAAGACCTGATCCCCTGGTTTAGCGCGTTCTGCTGCCGCACGGACGACGGCCTCCATAAGAGAATTATCGTTTCCACCTCTTTGATAAGTAACCGGGGCATCGATCAAGACGATTTCAATCTCTGGCGCTTGGGTACGTAACTCTTGAGCAATTAAATCGCGATCGCTGCCAATAAGAATGGCAACCTTGATTCTGGATTTACATTTAGCAATTAGCTCATGCATCTGTGCGCCCTTTGCTAATCCACCAGCGATCCAGATCGAAGATAGTGAAGAATTTAGAGATGCCGCTGTCGCATGGGGATTTGTTGCCTTTGAATCATTTACCCATGAGATGCCATTTATATTGGCAACCTCCTCGATGCGATGTCTGCCCAAGGAGAATTTTTGAAGAGCGCTTCTGATTGCCTCTGGCGAAATTCCAAGTGCGCGAGCCAAGCCAGCAGCAGCTAGGGCATTGGCAACATTGTGCGGAACGGTTGGCTTTACATCGATTACCTCGGCGAGCATTGCCGCCTCTTGCGGGTCACTAACAAAAGCGCGATCTACCAACAAATCTTCGACGACGCCGATCTCGCCAGGTGCTGGAGTATCAAGTGAGAAGAAAACTTTCCGTCCCTGCCAATGTGCCGCCTGATTTACCACTTCTAAATCAAGGGCGTTAAGGATGCCGGTAGATGTGCGATCCAAGATGGATCCTTTAACTCTGGCGTATTCAGAAAAACTGCCATGCCAATCAACATGGTCTTCGGCAATATTCAAAATCGCCGCCGCTACAAAACTTGCTTCGCGCAACCAATGCAATTGAAAGGATGAGATTTCTAGAACGAGAACTTCATACTTCTCACTACTTTCAACGCTCTCAATTACTGTTGTACCGACATTCCCGCAGGCGATTGCCGATATTCCTCCTTCGCGCAGCATTGCAGCGGCCATTTCAACAGTTGTTGTTTTGCCATTGGTACCTGTTAACGCGACCCACTTTTGTCCGGGTACGAGTTCGGACCGAAATGACCAAGCCAGATCTATCTCATTTACTAGGCGAACATTTGCTGCCTTTGCACTTTGGATAATTGGGTGGCTCTCTCTCCATCCCGGTGAGACCACGATAAATGAATAATCTGCAACTTTTACTTGATCGGGTTTCAAAACTTCGAAGGTTTCGCCGCCTGCAACGGAAGTTATCTGATCATCAGCGAAAGTTATGGTTGCACCCTTTGATCTTAACGATCGTGCAACTGCCGAACCCGTTATTGCAGCGCCAAGAATTAAAACGCTTTCGCCCGATAAATTAATGGCCATCTATTCTCAGCCTTATGCCGTAACCCATTGTGCGTAAAAGAGCCCAAGCCCTGCAGCAACACAGAGGCCAGCGATTATCCAGAAGCGGAGCACAATCGTGACTTCACCCCAGCCCATCAATTCAAAGTGATGTTGTAGCGGTGCCATCTTAAAGATGCGCTTACCACCAGAAATTTTGAAGTAGGCAACCTGAAGAATCACTGATGCGCTAATGATTACAAATAAACCGCCTAGCGGGATGAGAAGAAGTTCAATTCGTAAGGTTGTTGCAATTCCGGCAAGTGCACCACCTAGAGCAAGCGAACCTGTATCTCCCATAAAAATCTTTGCAGGTGAGGCGTTCCACCAGAGAAAACCCGCACATGCCCCAGCCATTGCGGCAGATAAGACAGCGATATCCAAAGGGTCGCGAACTAGGTAGCAGTTTGGTCCAGGAGAAACCGCGCAGCTCTGCCCAAACTCCCAGACGCCGATCAATATAAAGGAAATGAAAGTCATAACCGCAGCGCCTGTAGCTAAGCCATCTAAACCATCGGTGAGATTAACTCCGTTACTTGTAGCGGTAACCATAATTACGACCCAGATAATCACCAGAGTTGTTCCTAAGGTAATTGAAGTATCTCTAACTGTAGATAGGTTCTGTGAAATAGGAGTTAGCCCATCACGATCTGGAAAGAGAGTTCCTAGGTATGCAAAGGTTGCTGCCACCACAATTTGTCCAAAAATTTTCTGCTTTGCATTTAATCCAAGTGATTTCTGGCGCGATACTTTCAGCCAATCATCTAAGAACCCAACTAAGCCTAGACCGAACATGAGACCAAGTACCAACAGCGCAGAGGTAGTGACTGCATTTCGAGAGATTACGTGGGCGATGAAATATCCAAGAGCGGATGCGAAGATGATGATGATGCCGCCCATTGTTGGTGTGCCACGCTTCGTGTGGTGAGAAGAGGGTCCATCATCGCGAATAATTTGTCCGTAGCCACGGCGCGCCAGGATGCGAATTAATCCAGGGGTTCCGAAGAGCGATAAGAAAAGGGCGATCGCGCCTGCGATCAGAATTTCTCTCATTTAACTCTCTCCCCCGACTTCGCGACTATTCCACCTTTGTGTAATCATTTCTGCAATTTCCTCAAACTTTTCTGCCCGAGACGCTTTTACCAGAACAACATCTCCCTGGCTCATTTGGCTAACCAGATTTGCAGCCGACTCCTTTGTATCTAGTAAATGAACAGTCGTGGCGCCGGCGTTATCCATCAGCTCCGCGTACTCTGGAGAAGCGACGCAAACGAGATGGTCAATTCCTAACTCTGAAGCAAGGGTGCCAAGTCTTGAGTGATGTTCATGTGATGACGCGCCGAGTTCATGCATCTTTCCCAAGAAAGCCCACGATTGCCCGCCACGTTCTTGTGCAAATAGCAGCAAGGTTCGTAGCGCAGCTTGCGTTGACTCTGGGCTTGCGTTGTATGAATCATTGATTAGGACAAGGCCATCTAATTCGGAAATTTCCATGCGCCATTTGCTATTGAGTTCAGCAGTGGAAAGCGCGCCCGCAATAACATCAATAGAAATGTTTAACTTTGTTGCAATTGCTGCAGCTGCAAGAGCGTTTGCCACCTGATGGATACCGACAATTCTTAGGGCAACTGAAGCTCGTCCGGCTGGAGTTACCAAATCAAAATGTGGTCGGCCTTCGCGAATTTCAATATCTGTAGCTCGAACATCAGCTCCAGTTGTTTCGCCAAATGTCACGGTCTCACCTTTATGCAGGGAGGACATCGCCGGGGTGAATCTGTCATATTGACCAAGTACCGCAATTGCAGAATCAGATAGTGATGAGATCATCTCTGATTTAGCTTTAGCGACTAATTCCTCAGAACCGAATTCGCCAACGTGCGCTGTTCCAACTCGTAGGACTACCCCGATATCTGGAGATGCCATTTTGCATAAAGTTGCTATATCTCCAACATGGCGTGCACCCATTTCCAAGATACAGAACTTGGTCTTTTCATCACAGTGCAGCAAGGTTATTGGAGCTCCGAGTTCGTTATTGAAGTTTCCTATAGGTGCCACAGTAGGTGAAACTGTTCCAAGAATATGTTGAAGAAGATCCTTAGTGGTTGTTTTTCCTTGTGATCCGGTAAGAGCAACTACCTTCAAATCTGGCAGTGCATTACGTACAAAAGCTGCTAAAAGATTTAATGCGGCTATGACATCCTTCACGACTATGCAGCGCTCTGGTACTTCCCTTGTTACAAAGGCAAGAACCGCACCGTGAGTGAAAGCATCTGAGATGTATTTATGCCCATCGGTTTTTTCACCTACCAGCGCTAAGAAAATAGAACCCTCTGTCGCCTGTCCTGAATTGAACACCGGTGCCGCTGTTACGGTGACGTCTGTGCCAACCAACTCACCACCAACAATTTTTGCTATCTGCGAAGCTTGTAAATCAATCATTTAACACCTGCTATCGCCTGTGCCAAAATTTTGCGATCATCCAAATCCATTTTCTTACCGTTTATTTCTTGTCCAAGTTCGTGTCCCTTACCCAAAATCACCACAGTGTCGCCGTCACTTGCCAGCGAAACTCCATATTCGATTGCACTTTTTCGATCGACAATTACTCTGGAAGGTTCTGAGACTCTAGAATTTCCAACCATCTGCCTCAAGATTTCGTTTGGATCCTCAGAGCGCGGATTATCACTAGTAAATACTGCAATATCGCAGGCTTGAATAAGAGCCTGACCCATTAATGGACGTTTACTAGCATCGCGATCGCCACCGCAACCCAGTACTGCAATAATTTTTCCAGTAGTGAATTCACGTATGGATTCAAGAACACTTGTAACTGCATCGGGCGTGTGTGCGTAATCAACAATAGCTGAGAAATTCTGGCCAATGTTGACTTCTTCTAGACGGCCCGCAGCCCCCGTCAACGATGGAATGATGGCAGCAACAGCAATCGGATCGACACCAGATTCAATGGCAATCGCAACAGCCATAAGAAGGTTATCTAAGTTAAATCCACCGCGAAGCTTTGTAGAAGACTCGATCAAGATTCCACCTGAACCGCGGATTTTAAAGTGCACCTTTCTCCCAGATGTATCAATTTCAGAAAAGTGCCACGTCGCATGAGGCTTGAGCCGTGAGAGCGAAATTACAGGGAGTTCGGTTGAGGCAGCCAACCTTGATCCATATGGGTTATCTATATTGATAACTGCCTGATCAGCAAAGTCAAAAGTAAATAACTTGGCTTTCGCTGCAAAGTAACTCTCTAAATCTCCGTGGAAATCAAGATGGTCTTGCGACAGATTTGTAAATCCAACAAATGCAAAATGTGCACCTTGCATACGATGAAGCACCATTGCGTGACTCGAAACTTCCATCACCAGATGTCGCATATGGCGTTCGCGCATGACCGCCGATATCGCCTGTAAATCCGTCGCTTCAGGCGTGGTGCGAATACTTTCAACTGAGTCTTTACCGATGCGAGTTTCAATTGTTCCGATTAGTCCACATTCGCGATCAGCAGCTTCAAATATTTGATAGATCAGAGTAGAAACAGTGGTCTTGCCGTTAGTTCCCGTGATTCCGATACTTGCCAGATCTCGCATTGGCTCGTTGTAAAGCAGAGCAGAAACATTGCCTGCCACGCGACGAGGATCTTCAACAACAAGTACAGGAACTTTGGAAACTAGACCTGCACCTTTAGCATCAGTTAATACTGCAACTGCACCAGCTTTAATGGCTTGTGCGGCAAACTCTGCGCCATGGCGATTAGCACCTGGCATAGCAATAAAGAGATCGCCAGGTTCAACTAGCGAATCGTTATGAGTTACACCTGAAATTTCTATCTCAGAGAGTTGTTGCTCAGTTAAATCACAATGCGCAGAAACCGCACCTGCGACTTTCTGCAGATTTAAAGTGCTTGGATTAAAAGGGCGCATTATCTGCTCTTAAGACTCGCCTGTTTGGTCGCAGCAACTGAGCGACGTTCCTGCTGACGAAGTTCTGCTTGAGTTAGCGCGATTGGAAGAACTTTGGTTCCGGTTGGCGCAACATGTTCTGCTTGAAGAACAAATGTCATAACTTTCTTGAATACCGGACCACCGAGTGACCCGCCGTAGTATGCACCTTTAGGATCTTGGATTGTCACGCTTATTACATACTTAGGTGCATCCGCGGGAGCAAAGCCAATAAATGAAGCGGTATATCCGCTATAGCAACCACACTCAGTGTTGTAGCGTTCTGCAGTTCCTGTTTTACCGGCAACTCGGTAACCAGGTATTGCCGCACTTGGTGCAGTTCCGTGGCCTGATACAACTGATTCCATCATCAAACGAATTTGTTGCGCGGTCTTTGCGCTTACAACTCTTTCAGATGTTCGAGCTGTAGCTTCAGTGAATTTTCCAGATGGATCACTAGTACCGGCAATCACAGTCGGCGATACTCGCACCCCATCATTTGCGATAGTTGCAAAGATGCTAGTTGCTTGCATCGCGGTAACCGAATATCCCTGACCGAAAGCAACGGTAGGCGCTGTGGTACCTGACCATTCGCTGACTGGATGGAAAATTCCTCTAGATTCGCCAGGTAATCCTGAACCAGTTGAAACGCCAATTCCAAATTTAGTTAGGTAATCGTGTAGCTTCTCATTAGAGAGCATTTCGCCAATTTTTATAGTGCCAGTGTTTGAAGATACCGCCAAGATTCCTGCAGTAGTTAAGCGTTGAATCGGATGGCGATCATGGTCATGGAAAGTTTCTCCCCCGCGCTTTAGCGAATATGGAACAGATAGGACAGTCTCGGGAGTTACCTTTTTCTCCTCTAGCGCTGCAGCTAGAGTCATAACCTTTCCAGTTGAACCTGGCTCATAAACATCCTGCACCGAAGGATTTCGCATCAATGATTGAGAAACGGTCTTGGTGTTATTTGGATCAAATGTTGGAGCAGTTGCGTGAGCCAAAATATGGCCAGTCTTCGGATCCATCACGATTACAGTTCCACTAGAAGCGCGAGATTTGGAAACAGCTTCTTGAATGGCTTGCGCCGCAACCCATTGCACGTCACGGTCGATGGTTAAGCGAACTGTTGTTCCTTTCTTGGCCGCAACAATCTCATTCTGTGATCCAGGAATTTCTGCACCTAAGCCACGTGCATATGAGTAACGACCATCAGTTCCAGATATCAGCGAGTTCATGCTTGATTCCAGGCCAGTCGCACCAATTCCATCTTGACGAACGAAGCCGACAAGTGAGGAAACCAATGATCCTGATGGATATTCGCGGATGTAGTTACGTTCTGCAAAGAAACCTAAAATTCGCTTATCAAAGTTCTCTTTAGAAAGTGCGGCGTTATGGGCATCAATTGATTCGCTCAACGTACGCCAAACCGCAGGCTTTGCACTTCGGAGAACCATTGAATAACGCTTGGTACCAGAGATCGCGCTCTGCACCTGTGCAACTGTCATTCCGAGAATCGGAGCTGAAAAATTTGCAGTTGCTGGCGCATCGGTAATTAACGTTTGGTCAACGACGATATTTATCGCTGAAACGCTGCGCGCAAATGGGGTGCCATTTATATCTGTGATTTCACCGCGAGCTGCCGGTATGGCGCGAGTTGACTCCATCTCATTGGCAGCCTTTGCCCGATAATCGCTGGCTTGAATCGCCTGAATCTGAATCAAACGTGCTGCAAATAGAAGAAAAAAAATCAATATAAATACGATGAGGATGCGAATGCGAGATGCTGCCAGATTTAAATTACCCAAGGGCCACATCTCCATTACTTAACGCCTCTGCGGTAGGAGCCAAATTTAGAAATACAGGAGATTCTGAGGGGCGCATCCCGAGTCCAGTAGCTTTCTTGGCAAGTGATTCAGGAGATGATTCACGATCAATTTGGCGGTTGATCGCCTCGCGTTGGTCTGCAACTAATTTTGCTTCCGCTTTTAGCTCTGAGAGAGTAAATGCATCTTGCGCGAGCAAAATATTCACAACAAGCAACATAAATAAACCAACGCCAGCAACCGCTGATAAGAAAATTGCAAAGAATCGATGTGTCGCTTGAGCACCTTCAGAAACATTAGGAACCAACTTAAGGAAAACTTCTGCAGACTTCTCAGATAGCTTTTGGCGAGGAGGGCGTGGACCGTGAGTTGCGATCGTCTGAGTTAGTGCCATTTACGCCGCCACTCTCTCGATCGCCCGTAAACGAACTGATGCAGAACGTGGATTATTTGCTAGCTCTTGATCAGATGGTGTTTCGCCTGATTTAGAAACAAGTGCAAACTTGGCGGCATACTCAGGAAGTTCGACTGGAAGATCTCTTGGAGTCTTTGATGTAGATAGTTCAACAAAAATCTCTTTAACAATACGATCTTCGAGAGACTGGAATGAGAGAACTACTACTCGGCCGCCTACCATCAATAAATCAAGTGCAATCGGAAGTGCGCGGCTTATTGCACCCAGTTCGTCATTGGCTTCTATTCGAAGTGCCTGGAAGGTGCGCTTTGCCGGGTTGCCACCTGTGCGACGAGTAGCCGCCGGGATGCTTTCTTTAATCAATGCTGCAAGTTCCTGGGTCGAATTCAAAGGTGCCTTAGCGCGTGCTTTCACAATGTTTTCAACGATGCGAGTTGCAAACTTTTCTTCTCCATAAGTACGTAAGATCTTTACGAGTGCACCCGGTGCATATGTATTAACGATCTCTGACGCGGTAATTCCGCGTGTCCGATCCATCCTCATATCAAGCGGTGCCTCTTGCGAATAAGAAAATCCACGATCAACTTCATCTAACTGAATTGATGAAACTCCAAGATCAAATAAAACGCCGTTTACTTTCTCATACCCATGCGCAGCAACGACTTCACCGATTCGGTCGAATATGGCGTGATTTGCTTTGAAACGATCCCCGAATCGAGCAAGTCGTGCCGATGCGCGTTCGAGGGCAATAGGATCGCGGTCTATACCGATAACAGTAAGTGTTGGAAATTTTTCAAGAAGAGCTTCAGTGTGACCACCCAAACCAAGTGTGCAATCAACAATTACTGGAGATGAATTTAGAGAAACGGTTGAGGAGAGTAATTCAATACAACGATCAAGCATTACTGAAATATGTTGCGTACTTGCATCGTTCATACACTCCCCCATTCCTTCTGGTTTTCTTCTGGTTTTCTTCTGGTTTTCTTCTGGTTTTCTCTTTTCATCTCTCATCTCTGGTCACCGCCGGCCGACGGATCTAACGAAAGCGACACCGGGGAAGGGGTGTCGCTGCCGGCTTTAGGTCGGCGGTGGCCACAGATGAGAGCGCTATTTAATTTTTTACTTGCTACTTATTAAGTTGTTTTAATTTTTCTCAGAAGAGACCCGGAAAAATCTCCTCTGAAACCTCGGCGAAGCCCTTTTCACGATCTGTTAAATAAGAGTTCCAAGCTGCGTTATCCCAAATTTCAACGCGAGTGTTTGCACCAATAACAACGCAATCTTTTTCAAGGCCTGCATATGTGCGAAGTCCTGCAGGAATAGTTACTCGACCTTGACGATCAGGAATTTCATCGTGTGCACCGGCAAACATCACGCGCATGTAATCGCGCGCATTCTTTGATGTAACTGGTGCCTGGCGCAGGGTTTCAGTGATCGTTGCAAATTCAGCGGATGGAAAAACGTAGAGACATCGTTCTTGTCCTTTTGTAATAACCAAGCCTGCAGAGAGTTCTTCACGGAATTTTGCGGGAAGTATTAGCCGGCCCTTTTCATCAAGGCGTGGCTCGTGGGTACCGAGAAACATTTTCGCGAACCCCCTTCCCCGAGGACTCTTGTAAGCGGGAAACCCCACTTAATCCCCCACTTTACTCCACTTTCCTCCTTTTTCAACCACCCTTCGCCACCTTTCCCCTACGGCCTCCCCCGTCCACCCCACTGTCCACCTCAGATTTATGCCGGGAATGGAAAAAGCCCCCGCATAAGCGAGGGCTTAGATTGAACAGGTTTAGTGGCAGTTAGCCGTTATTGCGTTGATCCCAACGATCCTCAAAGCCTTGGGTAAAGCCCTTCCCAAAGCCCTTACCGCGCGGGCGCTTGGCAAAAGAAGCCTGGCGAGCGCTGTTTGAAGCAGCAGCCGAGATCGCCTTGGCCAAGATAATTACGCCGACAAGGGCGAAGATAAAGCCGATTACGCCCACGAGAGTTACTTGTGCGATCAGCCCGCCAAAGAGTGTGGCTATTCCAATTATCAGAGCGACTACCCCGATAGCTGCGGCCGGTCCACGACGGCGAGCACCGGAAAGCGTTGAAACAAGAGCTGGGTCATCAGCTGAGAGCGCCTGCTCCATCTCTGCTAGCAAGCGTAATTCGCGATCGGAAAGTGCCATATACACACAATAGAACAACTTTTATCTAGGTGCTAGTCGGTCTCTTCCTCATCTGCTTCAGCCTTAATAAGGCGCCCCGGACGTACGCTGCCCCGCCCAAAGCGCGCTTTTGCACGATCAATCGCCCCCTCGGCATCGCGCCAACCCTTCTCGCGCGCACCAAGCACTAATTGTTCTGGTGAGTCCTCCTGCAAATTCTCCAACGCAACTCCAACTAAGCGAAGTCGAGCGCGATCGATCTTTAACGCTAAGTAAAGAGATTTAACAACTTCATAAACCTCGTGGGTGCTATCGATAGCAAGTGGCAAAGTCTTGGAGCGATTGATCATTGAGAAATCTGCAAAGCGCACCTTGATCGAAATTGTCTTTGCAAATAAACCTTTCTCACGAAGTCGGGCAGTTGCTTTCTCGGTCATACGTAGAAACTCTTGCAAGATTTCAGTTGGATTATCTAGATCGCTTGAGAAAGTTTCTGCTGCCGATATTGATTTATCTGGTTCTTCTGGAGTCACATCCCGGTAATCGCGCCCCCAGGCAAGTTCATAAAGTGAAGCACCGGCTGAATCACCGAGCGCGCGAATCAGAGTATTGCGCGGAGTATTCGCGATATCGGCGACGGTATGAAGTCCGAGTCGCTCCAGTTGTTCTGCAGTCTTTGGCCCGACTCCCCAGATTGCACCAACAGGTAGTGGGTGCAAGAAAGTTAATATGCGATCGCTGGTTATCTCGAGCATTCCATTTGGTTTGCAATGTTGCGATGCCAACTTGGCAATGAATTTAGATGGCGCAATACCAACTGAGCAGGTGATTCCTTCTTCTCTCTCAACTCTGGCACGAATCGCTGTTGCGATCTCGCGGCCTGTACCCAGTAATTTGCGCGCACCTGTTACATCTAAGAAAGCTTCATCTAGAGATATTGGCTCGACTAGCGGAGTAAATGATTCGAAGATCTTCATTACCCGTTCAGAGATTTCTGAGTAGCGATGATGATCAGGTGCGATAAATATGGCGTTAGGTGCCATACGTTGTGCGCGAGCAACAGGCATTGCGGCGCGGATACCGAATTTACGCGCCGCATAGTTTGCCGATAGAACAACGCCACGCGCTCCTGCTCCGACAACAACTGCTTTGCCGCGAAGCTCTGGATGATCGAGTTCGGCAACGGATGCATAGAAGGCATCCATATCGACATGCAGGATCGTGGACTCACTCATATCGCTCTCTCGATTAATTTGCGCGACCACTTTTCATAAGCCTGGCGCAAATCCCAGGCGCCGCTAGCGTTGATAGATATCCCACGTTCGCCAGTGCGCCTAGTTTTGCCACGGACTAACAATAAGGATGTTGAGTAGAGAGTGGAAGCAAAACCCTCTTGTGCATCAGAGAAGAATGTTGAATCGGTGCAGCCATAACCGTCATCGAGAGTTAAGAAGATAACGCGCCGCCCAGAACGCACTGGTGGGGTCTGCATCGCAACCTTTACACCTGCAACCAGAACTTCAGATTGTGAACGAAGTGTTAGTAGATCTGATGATTTAACTGCGCCGATGGCATTTAGAAACGGGGCATAGAACTCGAGCATATGGTGGGTGATATCCATTCCTAAACGTTCTACCTCGTTGCGCACTTTTTCGGAAGCGCCCATCGCAGGTAAACCACTGGTGGCAAGTGCGGGTGGGGCAAAGCCAAAGACCATCTGCGATCCAGAAACATTCGAGGCAGGTGAGCGAGTTAGATCAGATAAATGCAGAAGTAGATCGCGATGATTTAAGGCGCCATTACTAAGCGAGTGCACCCGATCGAAAGCGCCGGTCATGATTAAGGTTTCGATAATTGGATGTGAGGCCCCTGATCTGCGATAGAAATCTGCAAGATCGATATAGGGGCGACCTGCGATTATCGAAGTGATCTCCCCTTCGCTAATTCCGCCAACTGTAGAAAGTGCGATACGTACGCTGTAAGCACCATCGCTACTTTTTTCAACTGTATAACTTTCATTAGAGAAATTGATATCAAGCGGTGCGAGCCCAACTCCTAACTGGCGAGCTTCATCAACCATTAAACGCTTTGGGTACATGCCAGGGTCGTGGGTAAGAACTCCAGCGATAAATGCTGCTGGGTAATGGGTCTTTAGATAAGCAGCTTGAGAAGTAGGGAGTGCGAATGCT
>JACCEB012125093.1_pt1 | contig 38089 bp, 32 predicted proteins | sample 7454761 | NCBI WGS metagenome assembly JACCEB01 (sample SAMN15323454, study PRJNA562643) | freshwater metagenome | isolation source: river surface water | place: USA:Blue River Watershed | collected 2017-08-18
ATCAATTAACCAAAATTCCACATATTAAAGGACTTAAGAAATTAAATTGTTCTTGGAACCAGTTGACCCAGATTCCGCATATTGAAGGACTTGAAACAATTTATTGTTCAAATAATCAGTTAACCCAGATTCCACATATCGAAGGTCTCAAAATACTGGATTGTTCTTGGAATCGATTAACTCAGATTCCACACATTGAAGGACTTAAAGAGTTATCTTGTTCGCATAATCAGCTAAGTCAAATTCCGCATATAGAAGGACTTAAAGAGTTAAATTGTACAAATAACCATCAGTTAACCCAGATTCCACATATCGAAGGACTTAAAGAATTAGATTGTTCAACAAATAATCAATTAACACAGATTCCACATATCGAAGGACTTAAAGAGTTATATTGTTCAGATAATCAATTAACCGAAATTCCACACATTGAAGGACTTAAAATATTATCTTGTTCGGATAATCGATTAATGCAGATTCCGCATATTAAAGGACTTAAAGAGTTATATTGTTGGAATAATCTATTAGCGCAGATTCCGCATATTGAAGGACTTAAAGAGTTAGATTGTTCAGGTAATCAATTAACCGAAATTCCACAAATTGAAGGCTGTCGCATTACCAAATAATAAAATTGAATTTTATTATTTTTTTATACATTTACCTTATGTTGAACTTTCCTGGTGACTTGATTGAATATCTATTCGGTTTTCTGGACCAATATGAACTGTTTGAGATACGTCTGGTATGCAAAGAGTTCAAAAAACACGTGGCTTTGCGTGTGTTATATGATTTGAAGATAACACGAAAGAATATTCATTTGCTAGATTTAGACCCAAAAGTATTTAAAAATTTAAAAGTGCTGGATTGTTCTAATAATCAATTAACCAAAATTCCACATATTAAAGAACTTAAGAAATTAAATTGTTCTTGGAACCAGTTGACCCAGATTCCGCATATTGAAGGACTTGAAACAATAAATTGTTTATATAATCAGTTAACCCAGATTCCACATATCAAAGGTCTCAAAATACTGAAATGTTCTAATAATCAGTTAAACCAGATTCCACATATCAAAGGTCTCAAAATACTGGAATGTTCTAATAATCAGTTGACCCAGATTCCATACATTGAAGGACTTGAAGGGTTAAATTGTTCGGACAATCAATTAACTGAAATTCTGTACATCAAAGGACTTAAAGAATTATATTGTTGGCATAATCGATTAACCGAAATTCCACACATTGAAGGACTTAAAATATTATCTTGTCCAGATAATCGATTAATGCAGATTCCGCATATTAAAGGACTCAAAGAGTTATATTGTTGGAATAATCTATTAGCGCAGATTCCGCATATTGAAGGACTTAAAGAGTTAGATTGTTCAGGTAATCAGTTAATCCAGATTCCACAAATTGAAGGCTGCATTATTACCATTTAAGGATTGAATTTTATTATTTTTTATACATTTAACTTATGTTGTACTTTCCTGGTGACTTGATTGAATATATATTCGGTTTTCTGAACCAGTATGAACTCTTTGAGATGCGTCCAGTATGCAAAGAGTTCAAAAAACACGTGGCTCTGCGTGTGTTATATGATTTGAAGATAACGCAGGAGAATATTCATTTACTAGATTTAAACCTAAAAATATTTAAAAATTTAAAAAGGTTATATTGTTCCAGCAATCGATTAACCCAGATACCGCACATCGAAGGACTTGAAGAGTTATGGTGTTCCAACAATCGGTTAACTGAAATTCCCCACATTGAAGGACTTAAAGATTTATGGTGTGCCCGCAATCAATTAACACAGATTCCACATATTGAAGGACTTAAAGAGTTGTATTGTTCAGATAATCAATTAACGGAAATTCCGCATATTAAAGGACTTGAAGAGTTAGATTGTTCTTGTAATCAGTTGACAGAACTTCCACATATTGAAAAACTTAAAAAGTTAGATTGTTCAGGAAATCGATTAACCGAAATTCCGCACATGGAAGGGCTTAAAATATTATCTTGTTCACGCAATCAATTAACTGAAATACCACACATCGAAGGACTTGAAGAGTTATGGTGTTCCAACAATCAGTTAACACAAATCCCGCACATTGAAGGACTTAAAGCGTTAGATTGTTCAAATAATCAGTTAACCTGGATTCCGCATATTAAAGGGTTAAATGGGTTAAGTTGTTGTGTTAATCGATTAACACAGATCCCTCACATTGAAGGACTTGGAATATTATCTTGTTCACGCAATCAATTAACTGAAATACCGCACATTGAAGGACTTAAAGTGTTATATTGTTCCAACAATCAGTTAACTGAGATTCCACAAATTGAAGGCTGTCACATTACAAATTAAAAAATTGAATTTTATTCTTTTTTATACATTTAACTTATGTTGAACTTTCCTGATGACTTGATCGAATATATATTCGGTTTTCTGATGCAGCGCGAACTGCTCCAGCTTCGTTCAGCATGCAAAGAGTTTAAAAAACACGTGGCTCTGCGTGTGTTATATGATTTGAAGATAACGCGGAAGAATATTCATTTACTAGATTTAAATCCAAAAGTATTTAAAAATTTACAAGTGCTGGATTGTTCAGAAAATGAATTGACTCGGATACCTCAAATTAAGGGGCTAAAAAAGTTATTTTGTTCAAGTAATCAGTTAACCCAGATTCCACATATCGAAGGACTTAAAGAGTTAGATTGTTCAAATAATCAATTAACCCAGATTCCGCATATTGAAGGACTTAAAGAGTTATACGGTGATTACAATCATTTATCACAAATCCCGCACATTGAAGGACTTGAAGTGTTACATTGTTGTAACAATCAATTGACCGTAATTCCGCATATTAAAGCACTTAAAGAGTTAGATTGCTCCGATAATCAACTAACTGAAATTCCGCATATTGAAGGACTGGAAGATTTAGATTGCTCAGATAATCAATTAACTGAAATTCCGCACATTAAAGGACTGGAAATATTATATTGTTCAAATAATCAATTAACCGAAATTCCACATATTGAAGGACTAAAAGACTTAGATTGCTCAGATAATATGTTAACACAGATTCCACAAATTGAAGGCTGCAGAATTATCGTTTAAAAAAAATTGAATTTTATTCTTTTTTTATACATTTAACTTATGTTGAACTTTCCTGATGACTTGATCGAATATATATTCGGTTTTCTGGAGCAGTATGAACTGTTTGAGATACGTCTAATATGCAAAGAGTTTAAAAAACACGTGGCTTTGCGTGTGTTGTATTATTTGACGATAACGCAGGAGAATATTCATTTACTAGATTTAAATCCAAAAGTATTTAAAAATTTACAAGTGCTGGATTGTTCATATAATCGGTTAACTAATATTCCGCGTATCGAAGGTCTCAAAATGTTGAAATGTTCTGGTAATCAGTTAACAGAAATTCCACATATCGAAGGGCTCGAAATGTTGGGATGTTCTGGTAATCAGTTAACACAAATTCCTTCTTTTAAAAAACTTAAAATATTGTATTGTTCAGAAAATCAGTTAACTCAGATCCCCCACATCGAAGAACTAAGAGAACTATATTGTTCTTGTAATCAGTTGACAGAACTTCCACATATTGAAAAACTTGAGGTATTATATTGTTCATATAATCGATTAACACAGATCCCTCACATTGAAGGACTTAAAAAATTATATTGTACTAATAATCAATTAACTTTGATTCCGCATATTGTGGGACTTAAAGAGTTGTATTGTTGGTGTAATCAATTAACTCAGATTCCGCATATTGAAGGACTTAAAGAGTTAATTTGTTTAGATAATCAGTTGGCTCAAATTCCACAAATTGAAGGCTGTTACATTATCAATTAAAAATTGAATTTTATTCTTTTTTATACAATTTTACTTATGTTGAACTTTCCAGGTGATTTGTTTGAATATATATTCGGTTTTCTGGACCAGCATGAACTGTTTGAGATTCGTCTGGTATGCAAACAGTTCAAAAAACACGTGGCTTTGTGTGTGTTATATGATTTGAAGATAAAACGAAAGAATATTCATTTACTAGATTTAAACACAAAAGTATTTAAAAATTTACAAGTGCTGGATTGTTCGGACTGCGGCTTAACTCAAATTCCATACATCAGGGGACTTAAAAAATTAGATTGTTCTCGGAATCAATTAATCGAAATTCCACACATTGAAGGACTTAAAATATTAAACTACTCAGACAACCGAGTAGCACAAATTCCATGTATTGAAGGACTTCAAGAGTTAGATTGTTCAAATAATCAATTAACCGAAATTCCAAATATTAAAGGACTTAAAATATTATATTGTACGTATAATCGATTAACCGAAATTCCGCATATTGAAGGACTTAAAGAGTTAGATTGTTCAGTTAATCGATTAATCGAAATTCCGCATGTCGAAGGTCTCAAAATACTGAATTGTTCAGATAATCAATTAACTGAAATACCACACATCGAAGGACTTAAAGTGTTACATTGCGATTATAATCATTTAACGCAAATTTCTCACATCGAAGGACTTAAAGTGTTACATTGCGATTATAATCATTTAACGCAAATTTCTCACATTGAGGGGTTAAAAAAGTTAAATTGTAACAAAAACTATTTAACTGAAATTCCGCACATTGAAGGACTTAAAGAATTAGGATGTTCATATAATCAGTTAACACAAATTCCGCACATTGAAGGACTTAAAATATTAGGATGTTCATATAATCAGTTAACACAAATTCCGCACATTGAAGGACTTAAAGAATTATATTGTTCAAGAAATCTGATAACTCAGATCCCGCACATTGAAGGGCTTCAAGAGCTACGGTGTTTATATAATCAGTTAACACAAATTCCACACATTGAAGGACTTAAGGTGTTATGGTGTGGAGGAAATCAATTAACTGAAATTCCACAAATTGAAGGACTAACATATCTAAGATACGGCGATAATAGTCAAGCGATACAAATTCCGTACATCAAGGGTTGTCGAACTTATTAATAATAAATAAAATAAATTTTACTTTTGATCTAAAATGTTGGTCTTACTTGGTAGTTTAAACATACGTATTTAGTTTTTAGTTTGACTAACTCTTCGCATGCTAGACGTAGTTTAAAAAAAAACGAATAATATCACATACGATACAAGTTATGGATTTTTTCATTAAAATAATGAAAAAATTCAAAATTATAAAAATAAATTTTTTTATAATTAAGCCCTTAAATGTGAAATTACGTATGTAATCATACAATTTTTATAAAAAAATAAATTTATTTTTTTATAAAATTTATGCAATCCATTCGCACGCATCACATTTCCAATACATTCCCGCCGGTGTAGGTACAGGTGTAGGTACAGGTGTAGGTACAGGTGTAGGTACAGGTGTAGAGGTGGGAACGCATTGGGAATAATGTTCTCCGGAAAATCGACAAATGTTACCGGACATGCAACAAGTAGGTCCGGTCCATCCTTTTCCACCACACTGCGTCCAGGCTGGGGAACAAATTGTTGGTAAAGGCGCGGGTGTTGGTAAAGGCGCGGGTGTTGGTAAAGGCGTAGGTAAAGGCGCGGGTGTTGGCGAAGGTGTTGATGCCTTTAATAAATTTAAATTTAAATTTGAGTACACAACTTTTGAATCAGGAACCTTTTGCCGTAAAGTATTTTGATCGCGCTCGTTAGTAGGACAGGGACCACGATTAGCTCCTGTTTGTGTCGACCCAACCGGGTAAGTGCTATCTAACCACAACATGCTAACTGCAGCATCGTCCCAAAGAGATAAAACAAGTACATGACCACGCTTGAGTGATTCGCCCATTTTTTTCATGCCTCCGAGAGTCTGATGGTAGTTAGTTTCTCCGAACCGAGCTTTGGTTTGGGCGATAGATATATCCGTTAAAGATCCTCCAAAAATAGTTCGTCCATCCTGTACATAGAAACGCTTAACCTCAACTAAATCTCCGTCATCGGTCCCATCATCAGTGATGAATTGCGTCTTCGTAGTGAAAGGCCTCGTTGTGTCCACAGAAAAGCCGGCACCGCGACCGTACAGAGTACGGTTTCCCATTCTATAGGGATTATAGTCAGCACCATCCATGTCACATTGGCCGCTCCACCTATTAGATCCCGCTCCACAATTAACATCATCAGTACATGGTGTAATTCCATCCTTTTTACAATTATGTATCGTAAAGGCCGTGGCGTAGCTGTTCGCTTCAAGTATATCAAACTCATAGGCGCACGCCCCGGCATGATAAATGTTGGGTTTACCTCCTATAAATTTGATGTCCTTCGAACACTGAGCATCTCCGTACGAAATACCGTACGCGGGCCCGGCCTCGCCCGGCGTTCCGGTAAAAGGAACTTCAACCAGATATACAGCACCATTAAGACCGCAGCCTACTTCTGAATAATCTACATCGATGCTTAATTCCCGATTTACAACATTGAATCGTTTGAATGTCGTACCGGAAGGATCCAACACATAAAGTCGTGATCCAACATTAGTACTGTATTGTCCAACTGTTACATATTTTAATGTAACGCTGTTACCACTAACGGTAACCCCGTAGGGGTTTGCGAAATCCGATAGTGGAACTCCTTCTATGACACAATTTTTATCACATGCCTCTGGAGTCGAACATAGTGACTTATCCCAATCACCAGTAAAACAGTTAGAATAATCTCCAGTTTTCCTAATCCATCTCCAATTTGCATCAATAGTTAATTTAGTTTGTAGACTGTTACCATTTTCGGACATGGGGAATAAAAGTAAATCATTTTTCTTTTCAGTACCGATCTTTATTGCAGACGTGATCAAAATGTCAACCACACATAAAATAATAAAAAACAACTTCATGAAATAACTTCGATGCAAATTCTAATATACTAATAGTTTGTATTTTTTTTTATATAAAAAAAAATCATTCTTAAAAAAAAATCATTCTTAAAAAAAAATCATTCTCAAAAAAAATCATTCTCAAAAAAAATCATTCTCAAAAAAAATCATTCTCAAAAAAAATCATTCTCAAAAAAAAATCATTCTCAAAAAAAATCATTCTCAAAACTAACATAAAAATATACCTACATTGCCCCAAAATCTCCATTACGGAGCCTAACGCCCCGATACATGGCATATGTCGTTTTGCTGGGACTCCACGATGAATCATGTCCTCCATAAAAAGTACTAAAACTAACATAATCTATAGTAGCTCCGGTATCTACACCTCTGAACTGTATGTTTTGCCGGTGTAGTATTAACTTGCCATCAATATACAATTTTGCTACACCATCAGCTACGGAACCCTTTGAATTAAGCTTCATATACATTTTGATATTGATCCAACGGCCTTTTCCTAAAGTATTCATCGGCGAGTCTAAGTTATTCCCGCATGCCTGACCATTTGTTAATCGCGACTGATCGTATATGTATAAAGCGATACGCGCATCACTGCGCCACATTAGACGATAAGACCAGCCATTGACAGGTTGAGTGACGCATCCGGTAGATACTGTTTTTGGCGTTCCGCTTATCAGGCCGTGCATTTTACCTCCGTTTACCCATTCAAAATCTTTATCAAAAAACACTTCAAATTCCATTGTAACCTCATTTCGGTACACGATAGGAACTTCTTTATTAGAACTTATAACGTTTGTCCCTCTCGAAGATGGTACGTAACTTACCTTGACTGTGTTATTCGGTAAAACAGCAACAACTGGTGATTTAACAAAATCAGAAAAATGTAGTATTGTTACGGGATTAGTTGGAGCCGGAGTTGGAGCCGGAGTAGGGGCCGGAGTAGGGGCCGTAGGTGAGGGCGGCCGGGACGGTACTGATGGTAAAACTTCCACACAGCGGAAACATTTAAATGAGCTGATATCCCGAACATGGCTGGAAATTAAAAGTAATGTAAGAAAAAACCACATATCTATACGTTATGTATGATTAAAAAAATGATGGATAAATTAATAAAAATGTACTCACTTATTTTTTTACATATTACAGAAAAAATGCGATGACTTACCGCATGATATATTTACTTATTTTTCATAGCTTTTCTCGAACGACATAAGTGTGAAGTTTGTAAATCTTTAATTTTTTCAGAAATTATATTACCTCCAAAACTACTATAAAACACATGCTTAATACCTAATAATTTCAAATGTTTTGTGCAATCCAAACACGGCTTTGATTCTGTAAGGCGGCCACTTGCATCAACACGTAAAACTATCATTGAACAGCCGGCTAATTGTTTTTTTATTTTTTTATAAAGTCTATGATTGACTTCGCGTTTACGAGTATTTTTTAATTGTTCAAGCTCATAAAAGACATTGTTTTCCCCATAGTCCTTTTTGTTTAAGAAAGTTTTTAATGGCGGAAATTTCCGCATGTATAGACAAATCCGTATTAGACACCTGATTAAAACTACAATCCATTATAGGACGCGCGCTCGAACCTTTAGTAAGTACGGCAATATGCTTGTACGGGATATCGTGTGTATGATTAACACATTGTTTGGTCATTTTATTGAAAACGTGCATCGATTTAACTGTTGACATGTTGACCAATCGCATAACAATATAATTGTTAAATTTGAATTTCCCTATAAAGAATATATAATATAATATATTAATATCATTGAAATGGCTAATAATTATCTTTATCCTTATTATGCTGAAGTTAAAAAAGTGGAATTTTATGTTTTGGGGTCCGAGGAAAATTATATAGATAGTGCGGTCTCCGTTAAAAATAAAGAACTTTTTAAAGGTGACATGCCTGTACCGGGTGGATGTTACGATCCATCTATGGGTTCGACAGAATATTCGTGGGCATGTGGTCGTTGTGGATATGATAAAAAACTTTGCAGCGGACATTCCGGATCTTTAGATCTACATTATCCAGTTAAAAGTCCCTTATTTCGTGACAACATCATTAAATGGCTTAAAATCATTTGTTTTAAATGCGGACGACTTATTGTTAATAAAGATATAACTTTAGCTAGTAATAAATTGTTGGGTGAGTATGTTAAATTATCTAAAGGAGTTAGTAAATGTCCATGGGAAGATTGTCAAGAGCCACATCCGGCAATTACCAAGGATAAATATAAGCCATCCGTTATTTATGCCGATTACCGAACTGGTAAGGCAAGTAAACCCGAACAATTATATAATCATATTATTAAGGACATATTTAGTCGTATTACAAATGAAACTGTTTTAACCGTAGGAAAGCCCATTATATGCCACCCTCGAAATTTTATATTGGATATTATTAGAATTCCGCCAAATACAATTAGGCCTGATATTAAAAGAGTTGGAGGTTCAAGATCTAACAATAGTGATATTACGGCTTTTATCAAAAATATAGTTAACATGAATGAAAAGTTGCCAGTTGAAATTCCCGAGTTAAATAAAATATCCAATGAACTGGATCAGGATTATTTTAATTTGGATTTAGCTGTTTACGGAATGATTAAGGGTTCATCACAAACAAACGATCAAGTTAGATTTGCCGCAGCAGGAGGTAAAGCAATGTCAAGCATAGCTGGTCGTTTTCCCAAAAAGACCGGTAGAATCAGAAAGTCTATGATGGGAAAACGAACTTATTTAATGGGTAGATCAGTTATTAGTGGTGATAACACATTGCACGTAGATGAAATCGGTATACCCATAAAGCTTGCCAAATCTATGCAAATTCCCGAGACAGTTCGTTCATACAATCGTAACAAGATAAATATTTATTATATGAACAGAAGAAATATTTATCCCGGTTGTACTGGAGTAGAAATTAAAGGAACGGGAAAATATCATAAAATAGAACACCTGGACCCTAATTATGAACTTCAAGAAGGTGATATAGTATTTCGTGATATAGTAGATGGTGATTACGTAGGCTTTAATAGACAACCTTCTCTTCTATTCGGTCAGATTGGGAGCCATAAAGTTAAAATTATGGAAAAATCTAATACTATACGAATTAATGTGAGCGCATGTGTACCATATTCGGCAGATTTTGATGGTGACTGTGCCAATATTATTATTGCCCAAAATGTTCAATCGCGAACAGAGCTTCAAAAAATGTCATGGATTGGTAATTGGATGGTTTCATACCAAAATCATTCACCGTATTTCGGATCTATTCAGGATTGTACAATTGGTTCGGCCGAATTAACACGATCAGATACTATGATGGATAAATGGCACGCAATGCAGTTGTTTTCAAATGTGACACCCCCTCAAGAGGGTTTTAATTTTGATAAGATGAAATATACGGGACGTAATCTTATTGGAAAGTTTTTACCTAAAATTAACTACCCAAAAAAGAAGGCATCGTTCTATTTGCCGCAATATGCGCCTTTCATCAAGTACGATCCCGATGAAATATATATTCAAATAAATAGAGGAGAATTGGTGTCCGGTTCTTTGGATAAGGCTACCATGGGACAACAAGTTATGGGTTCAATTTTTCACATCATCAATAATGAATATGGGGCTAATGCCGCATTGGGTGCCATTCATAATTTTCATCAAATCGTTTCTAGGTTCTTTCTATGGAGCGGTTTTACTGTCGGCATTCAGGATATTAACATTAGTGGTGAGGCGTTGCAAAAGGTACATGAGCATACCTCCTCGATGAAGATCGAAGCGAGACAGATTACGGAGCAACTGAATAGTCGGAATCTTATCAATCCCTTAGGCGTTAAGTTAAGTAATTATTATGAACAGAAGCAGCTTAACGCCTTAGAACCTGGCGACAGTTTTGTTATTCCAATTCTTAACGATATTGATTTTAGGAATAATAAGTTAGCTAGGCTGATCTTTACCGGCTCCAAAGGAAAGAAGTCAAATATGATAAATATTAATGGAAGCGTCGGTCAGGTTACTATCAATGGTTGTAGACCACCACGAAATTTTAGTTGGGGCCGTACAAGTCCATACTTTTTGAGATACGATAATGAGCCGGAATCTCTCGGATTCATAGAAACATCATATCGAGAGGGTATTAATCCCGAAGTATTTCCATTTGCGGCTGGTGATGCGCGTTTTAGTTCTATTAGTAATGCGTTAAGTACTTCAGTGTCCGGGGCCCAGAGCAGAATAAGTGTTAAGAATTTAGAATCTATAGTGACGAATAATCTTCGACAGGCCGTGAAAGATGAAAATATAGTACAGCTGCTATTTGCCGATGCCGGAGTTGACACGCGGCGGACAGAAGCTGTGAAGTTTCTTACTGTCCTTATTTCAAATAAGGAAATGGAAGAGCAGTATCACGCTACGGTTAAACAGTTTGATACGGTTTATCATAATAAAGATGTCGAAAAATTACTCGATGAGGAATTTAAACAGTTAGTAGATGATCGAAATCTTTATAGAACCATTTTTCTATGGGCTGAGAATAATAACCCCGGTCAGTATTTGCTGGATTATACACAGCAAATGCCTATTAATCCATTTAGAATAATTGAAGACATTATTTATAACTATGAAGATGCGGTGGACAAACTGCCCAAAGAGCAGAAGACGCTTGATCCGGTTCTGACCATAAATAAAGTTAGAGACTTGTGTGACAACATAGCGTATATGTACTTTAACGCACAATATGAAAAGAGAAAGCAGAAAGTGCCAGAAGTTCATAAGACCGCGGTCACACTACTATGCATTCTGATTAGAACATATTTATGTACAGCCGGGCTCTCTCGAAAGAATATTACAAATTTTCATGTTGATATGATAATCATCAAAATTAAGATAACATTTAAAAATTCACTCATTGACTACGGTGTAGCAGTTGGTATACTCGCCGCACAATGTCTTAGTCAGCCAGTTACACAATATGCGCTTGACAGCAGACACAGAGGAGGAGGTGCCGGTGGGGGCACATCTTTCAATGTTATTGAACGATATAAGGAGATTTTAGGCGCAAAATCTACGGAATCTTTAAAGACGCCGATGATGTTGATCATGGTTCTACCGGAATATGAAAAAGATAAAGTGAAGGTGCAAGAAATTGCTAATCATATCGAGGTCATGGACTTTGAGAGGTTTATCAGTTCGGAAAGAATCTTTTTCGAACCTTATGGGCAACCTAGTCACCCAGCTTTCAAGCACGAAGAAAAAATGATAAGAACATTTGAAAAAAATAATGTCGGTATGAGAATGCAGGGAGACATAACTAAATGGTGCATCCGTTATGAGATCAACAAGGAAGAATTGATTATTAATAGTATGAAGCTTGACACCATAATTACAAAGCTGAGACTTAAATATCCGGACATGTTTTTAGTCTATACTTCTGAAAGTTCAGAAATTATTATTATTCGCGCATATTTAGCGCAAAGTATGATTAAAATACCTTCGTCTGGATTTTCCGAGTCTATTATTATTGACTTAGCAAAAAAAATAAGTAAAACTGTAATTAGAGGAGTTAAAAATATCACATATACAGAAGTTACACATATTGCTAAATCAGAGATAAAGGAAGATGGTTCTATAGAATCGAATAAGGTGTATGGAATTACCACATTTGGAACTAACTTAGAAGATGTACTTGAAAATCCTTATGTCGATAAGTATAGAACACAAACTAATAGTATTTCCGAATTTGAGGAAATGTATGGCATAGAAGCCGCGCAAAATAAGATAATCACCGAAATCAGAAAAACAATGTCTTCGGATGATGTCACTCGGCAGATGACCAGCGTTTTTGCCGCGGAAATGACATCAGGTGGCAGAACGAGTTCCATTCAAAAGACAGGTCTGCAAGCCAGAGAAGCCAGTAACGTAACGTTGCGATTAAGTTTTCAATCTCCCATTCAGGTTATAGAAAATGCCGCGGTCGATGGTATAGTGGATAACATACATTCTGTCAGTGGACCATTAATTAATGGGCAGGCGCCAACAGTTGGTACGATTTATAACAATGTTCATATAGATGAGAGCTTTGTTGAAAATTATATGAAAAATCTTGGAAAGGTCATCGAGGATGAATTATGAACATAATATTTAATGGAAGATTAAAAAGTTAAATAGTATGACTGTTATTTTTTTATGATAAAAAAAAATAACATGAAAATCGAGTAAATTAATTAATTTTTTCTTATGAACTTACATGGCTGAATATAATCCATTACGATCATAAATACATCGTTGGACTTACACCGATCCATAACGATAGGATTTTCCTCTTTAAAATGATCTAAAAATTTAACGCGTCTTTCGGGATATCTCTCTTCGGCTAGCTCCAATAGATTGTTGAAGGAAAGATCATCCATAACATTTGGGTACACGCAGGGAGAATAGAATAAACGATTTTTAACAAAAACCTGTGTATGATCAAAATGTCTAAATTGCCAAATATGATTAAAATCTATTCTGTTGCCACGATATCTTAATAAATTTGGTGACGGTGGGACTATACCCGATTTATGTTCATCTTGGTTAATCAACATCATCGTATTTTGATCCATATCTTCCAATAAATTAGTACCGTCCTGTAACACACACTTTATAAAATCTAAGTTAGATTTAGTTAAAAGGTCTGGATGCTTGTTTTCAACAGCATAACTTTCCTTAAACATTTCTTTGTTAAATTCTATAAATCTGTCCATTTCATTAATTTCGTCGCCAAATAATGTGAAGGAAAGCTTTTCCCATTCACTTAAGTATTGATAATCGTTTACGAAAATGTATCTCTGTTCCATATTAATAATATATTATGGTATTTTTTTTCAATTTTTTTATGTCCCCTTAATCCGTCCTGTCAAAAAACGCTCAATTTTTGAACCTTAATTTTTAAACACTTAGAAAGTATACCAGTTAGTACCTTGATATATAATGTGTATACGATCATACTGTATCATGTTTATAGAAGTGATCAAAGAATCTCCGTCAAAATAAACACTGCTAGAATTTGTACTTAAAGTTACTGTAAAATTAGCTGTATTTATTATCATAAATCTCGTTCCATTTGGGGGGGATGAAGGAAGATTCAATGTAATGTTGCCACTGGTATTTAATATTATGAGAGTTCCTGTTGCTGACGCAGCAAGGGTTTGCGGCGAAGAAGTTCCTGTTACAGAGAAAGGCGTAAGTATATTATTTTTTCCAATAATCAAAGTGCCTGATGTTGTTATATCCCCAGATCCTAAGGTTACTGCGCCAGTTGGAGTTGAAAACGTGCCAGATGAAGACGACATATTTATATTACCGGACGTAATGACAAGGCCACTCGCCCCGTTAATACTACCCCCTACATACAAATTACCAACTATACCCGCACCACCACTAACTTGCAAAGCTCCCGTGGCGGTAGATGTTGATGTCGTGGTAGATGTCGTAATCAGGGGATTATTTGTAGTAAATGTAGTACTGGTTAATGCTATTGCGCCTGAAGTACTCGTAAGATTTAGTGCACCAGTTGTCAAAGTAAACCCATTTGAGGCGGTTAGTGTGCTAGCCGAAGTAATGGTGCTGGCCCCATTGATAAGTCCGCCGACATATAAATTACCACCTATACCAGCACCGCCGGTAATTATAACCGCACCGCTTGTTGTGCTGGTAGAAGCAGTTGAGTCGGCAAACAAACTTCGTCCGGAAGCAACTTGTATAGCATATGAATTAGATATAGTAACATTCGTACCTCCTGTAGGAGATCCAACAATGTGTAAAGTTGCTGCATTAGTGGCGGTTACTGCATTAGCCACAGTAGCATATATAACTTGTCCCAATGTAACCACGTTAATATTTGATATTGTCCCTGCAGCTATAGCATTATCAGTTAGTGTAATATTTGGACAATTAATTATGGTACCACGAACATTGCTAGTCGCAAATAATGTGTCGATGTATGATGTACCGATCCATAAATTTTTTGTTATGCTGGCACCTCCAGATGAAATTAATGCGCCTGAACTGGAAGACGTGGCTATGGTTGTAGAAGTTGTACTTATTGGATTGTTTGTGGTGAACGTGGTGCCTGTTAGCGATATTGCGCCTGAAGTGCTTGTAAGATTTAGTGCACCAGTTGTCAAAGTAAACCCATTTGATGCCGTCAGTATACCTGCTGAAGTAATGGTACTCGCGCCATTGATAAGTCCGCCGACATATAAATTACCGCCTATACCGGCACCGCCCGTGGTTATTAAGGCTCCTGTACTTGTCGAAGTTGATGTTGTGCTGGACGTAGTAGTTATTGGATTGTTTGTGGTAAATGTGGTACCGGTTAATGCTATCGCGCCCGAAGTACTCGTAAGATTTAACGCGCCAGTTGTTAAAGTAAATCCATTTGAAGCTGTCAACAAATTAGAAGAGGTTAGTCCGCCAGCAATAGATTGTGTGGATCCAAAAGTACTCATGATAAAATCCGCATTTCCTCCGGCATCGCGTATGGTATATGTCCGAGCTGCCGCAAAAGTCGGGGCGGTTAATTTTACGGTATTGCCGGTGGAAGAATTTAATGTTATTTGATCTGATGTCGATGATAAACTTATCGCTGCCGTGTTTATTGTTCCATTAACCGTGCCGAATATAGTGCCGCCGACGTATAGATCGCCACCAATTCCAACACCACCGGTTACGGTGACAGCACCACTAGTGGTGCTGGAAGAGGCTGTAGAAGCTAACACACTTAATCCTGTTGCTGATGTTGTCCAAATGTTTGACCCGGCAGATGATATGGCAATAGAACCAGATGAAGGCGCGTATATTCCGGTATTTGTACTCGTACCAAAATAAATACTCGGGGCCGATGCAGTACCAGTTATAGGGAATTGCGACTGGGTGGTAGTCCATGATTGAACTAATGTACTATTTACGGACATCCCCATTTTAAATCCGGTAACACCGTAAAGGCCTCCTACTCCAACAAGATAAAGAGATGGAATGCCAAGAGTGCCAAAACTATACGTTATGAAACTGCCATTAAAAAGCCTGATGTGCCCACTATTAATTAATAGCGCCGATTGTCGCGCGGTAATGTTACCTCCTCCTATATTTATTGTTCCATGTAAATATAGAGCTGTTACGTCAGTATACGTTATATTTGTGTTAGTCGCGTTCAAAAATTTACCTCCGATGTACACATCGGCAAACAATGATACTGAGCCATTTGCAGCTGTAACATTATCGGTTACGGTATTAGATCCAATAAAAATTGAGCATCCGTTCAAGTAAGATGCCGTATTTATTATTTGATTGTTATTTAAAGTAATACCGGCACTATTCTGTCCCGTGTAAGTCGCCGCGGTGGTTAAAAAACTTGCATTGCCGCCGACATTCGGAATTGTATATGTTCTCGATGCCGCTGGTGCTGCGGCGCTTAGTGTTACAGTATTTGTAGTGCCTAGAGTTATTTGGTTAGAAGTTGCTGAGAGAGTTGCCGAAGTGCCTGAAATCGTACTAGCGCTGAGCGCGCCCGTTGCGGCGGATCCCCCTACGTTTAAATTACCACCAATACCGACGCCGCCCGTCACCACAAGTGCACCGGTCGTAGTGCTGGATGATGCTGTCGAATCAGAAAAAACACTTCTACCTGCCGCGATCTGCAAAGCGTAAGAATTAGTAATCGTCATATTTGTTCCGGCAATGGGCGCGCCGGCGATATATAAAGTGGCTGCATTAGTGGCTGTTATAGCATTAGTTGTTGTGGCCAATGTTAGTTGGGCAAACGCTATAGAATTGGCATTTGTTATGGTGCCCGCCCCAAGTGCGTTGTCAGTTAAAGTTATTGTCGGTGAATTAAAAACCATACCACGTACATTACTGGATGCAAGCACTCCGCCACTATATGACGTACCAACCCACACATTTTTTGCTACTCCGAGACCGCCAGATACGTAAATACTTCCTGTTGTTGAAGATGTTGATAAGGTGCTATCGGTAATTACAAATGGTACTATAGTTGAAAATAAACTATCCGTTATTGTTGTGGACACCGTGCCGGATGAATTAAATATTTTCGTGCCGGATAAATATTTGCTCATTTTTGGTCTATATATTCTTGTATTTTACAAATTAAAAAAAAAATAAATGCGTATACGCTTTAAATGTTTACTGTTGCGATTATTCATTACACGCTAAATTAGCTAACTTATCTACAGCTTCATTATGTTTAAAACACCACCTTTCATACTCAGATGTACTGTTCTTCCAGTCAAGTTTATTATGCGCAGGAACCCAAATAATTTTCACTCTACCTGTCAGTGAGTTCCATAACTGCCATATTTTTTTTGTCATATCTGAATTTTTTTGTTTATTAAATTTTGCTTCATTCCACTTCGGCATAAACTTTGTAATCATGTTAATCCAGAATTCAGAATCTGTATAAATTTCTGCCTTTTCCCATAGCTTTTCATCCGTCTTTTTTAACCTATCTAAAGCACAAATAATCGCCTTCCCTTCGGCGCGGATATTTGACGCGTCTTTGGAAACTTTTCCACGTAATCTCTTCCCTTTAAGAACGCCGCCTACAAATATTGCCGCAAACCCAGCCATAGCACTTTCTTTTCCGTTATTTTGACAACTGCCATCAGTAAAGACTTGAATAATGCTGGGGTCGGTTGTCACCCGGCGAGTCGAAACAGATGCTTTTTCGTCGTCAGACTCATCAGAATCCAGCGACCAGTTTATGCCGTGACTTACAGAACAGAGATAGAAGTGATTACAGTTAATAAACTTCTGCCCCGGTGAAGCATGCGTCTGCGCCATTGGGCTTGGGTGAATCCATTCTAACACATCATGATCTCCATTAATATTTTTTTTAAATGATTTGGCAAAGTTACCCCATAACAGGAACATGTACTTTTTACCGTGATCATTTCCATAATCGGAAAGCGCACTTATAATGTTAGCAACAAACGGATTCCAAATTTTAGAATGTCCGGCAGGAGTTCCCTCCTGTGTGCTCAAAGCGGCATTAAGTAATAGCACGCCGTTTTGCGCCCATTTTGTTAAATCGGCGTGATTCGGCATTTTTTTAATCTCTCCTTGGTTTTTAAGGCACTTATATATATTTTGTAAAGATGGTGGGATTTTACGACCTTTAGAACTAAAGGCTAGCCCGTGAGCGGTTCCCCGATCATAGTATGGATCCTGGCCGATGATTATAACTTTAACAGATTCTAAAGGCGTCAATCGTGCCCACTCGAACCATAAATGCTTCGGAGGGCATAACTTTGCGTCGGGAGTACTCCTAGTGATCTTTTCCTCTATTTGTTCGAGATGTGACTCGCATATGAGGTCTCTCCAGTTTTGTGGCATACCTTCCAACATTGCGTATCTTGTCTTATTGTATATAAAAAAAATAAGAATTCAAATTTTAAAGGACGAGAAGCTTATCGTTCGTAACAATTTAGCACAGTGGCGCTGGGGTCAACGATTTCGCGTCCAACTAAGTTCCGAGGAGGAAGCCAAATCTTTGGAATAATATTAGCTCTCCCTGGAAATAGTTCCTCAAAGATTTGTCTATAATAATAACTTTCTTTTGTTTTAGGGGTATCATATGGAAAAATTGCGCCGGCGGCGGCAAACTCCTTGTCTGGAATGATCGCATCTATTTTCTTTGCCAGTGCCTTATACCACGAAACTTCCTCTGAAGAAACAGCATCGCTCCACGCTTCCTTTCTGCGGTAGAGTATTTCATCTGGAAGGACGTCTTCTGATTTGAATGCATCTCGCAGGAGCGATTTTTCCATTTTGATATCCGACAGCCTATAGTCGCCATGTATAGAAAAGACATAGTCTACCAGATCTCGACAGAGAAAAGGAACTCGCACCTCGAGCCCAAAGTTTGCAGTGGTTCGGTCGTCTCGCAAATTGTCGTACAAATGCAAGTTGTCGAGCAATCTTTTAGAATCCAGTTCTACCGTCTCCGCGTCGTGAATCAATTTGCCATATTGATATCCGTTAAAAACTTCGTCGGACCCGCTGCCAGAATAGAGCACCTTAATGTTCGTGGTGGACACATAACGCGCCAGTAAATAATTAACCACTCCGGCTCGTATCGTTGTAACACACCTTGTTTCCAAACATCGAATCACGTCTCGCACGACTCCAAATCCTTCCTCTACGGTAAAGTAGACAATGTGATGTTCGATTTCATGTCCCCTGCCCTTTAAAAATTCCACCACTTTTTTGGCGGCAATAATGTCTAGACCATCGCGTAGGCCGATACTGAAGCAATGTAAGTTATTAATATGTCGTGCTACAAGCGCCGTAATTAACGAACTATCGAGCCCGCCGGAGAGTAAGCATCCTACTGGACGATCGCTCATCATTCTAATGACCACGGCGCGTTCGAGCAATTCCCGTATCTTTGCATGCACTGCGTACGTTACCTCGCATGTACTTCTGGCCAGCGGTGAACATAAAAACCAGGATTTGGGAGGGGCCGGTTTTGGCTCTGACGCACTTTTGCCTGTTCCGATGTCATAATATTTTATAAATTTTGTAGTGTTGTACTTTTCGCTGTGTTCCCTAAACACGTAACTTCCTGGAAGGAGCTGTTTGGCGGTTGCCCGAAATAACAGGGCTTTTAATTCCGAAGCAAATACGATCGCCTTTCCATGGAATCCGTAGAATAGCGGGCGCACCCCAAACGGGTCGCGGGCGGCTATGAGCTCGCGGGAAGCCTTGTCGTATAAAACGAAGGCAAATTCGGCACGCAGCTCGTTTAGTAGTCTTGCCAACGCGGTTTCGTTTCGCCCGAAATGCTCGTACATGTGCAAAATGACCTCACAATCGGAATGTGTGTTCATTACAAAACCGTATTTGGCAATCAACTCTTTGTAGTTATAAATTTCACCGTTACAAATCAGAAAAAGGCCATTCAGCTGCAGGGGTTGCATTGATCTTGCCAACGGGTCTATGATAGCCAGTCTATGGAATCCAAAAATCAGGTTCTTATCCTGAATTTTGTCAATTACCTCCATGCTTGACGCATCTGGACCTCTATGCTGTATGGCATGAAAATAAGGTTGGACATCTTCAATTGAATAATTTCCTAAAGATGAAAAAATGCCACACATGTCCTATATATAAATTCTTTCTTATGAATTTATAGTGACATAAACTTAGGCAAAAATATTTATAAAGATTGAAATTTATAGTATATCATGAGTGTTTGGGATAAAATTGACCAACTGTTGGACAATTATGAACCGGTCGAATATAAAGAAGCGATGATACTGAAGTCAGCCCCCCGCAAACGTCCGACTGATGAAATAAACGTTACTATTTCACGTGTCGGTACAAGTATCGATACTTCTAAAATGACACCTGAAATTGTCCGTAAAATTAAAAATTATTATACGATACGTGATAAAACCATTATGGGATATGAAAAAATAACAACTTGTTATCAACATGTAGGCGAAACATTATTTATTCCCAGATTTGGGGCACAGCTATTAAAGAACAAGTTCAGTAACATTACATTCACTAATAAAATTAAAAAAAACAACCCAATTGAAATGAAATATATGGGTGAATCTCCAACTTATATACAGCAGTTAATAATAGACGAATTATTTAATAAATGGTTCAACGAAGAAAATTTGAATGCGGGTCGTTCTGGGGCTATTATTAACCTACAAGCAGGACTTGGCAAAACATATTTATCATTAAGCTTAATAGGTATTTTACAGTGTCGTACATTAATTGTTGTACATAATAGAACTATATTAAAGCAATGGAAAGATCTCCTTGAAAGGAAATTTCCCTATAATATTGTAGCTTGTTACTATGGGGAAAAGAGAGCATTTGGCGATATAGTTGTTGGCGTAATTAATAGTTTAGTCATGCCTACGATAGATGGTTTTAATACCATTAGAGATTTTTACGACATGTTTGATTTTATAATTTTTGATGAATCTCATGAATATTGCGCCCCCGGGAGGAGTAAAATATTTAATGTGTGTCAAAGTCCATATATGATTGGTTTGTCTGCCACACCGGAAGATCGTCCAGATAATTTAGACAGAATTCCACGATGGAATATTGGTCCAATTTTACAGGCGGATAAGTTAGAAGGATATTCCACTGAAAGTGTTCCATTTAAGGGAAACGTTATACAAGTTAGATATAGTGGGCCAAAACGGTTTACAAAATCTATAATAAGCAAAAAATTAGAAACCATATGTGTTCCCAAAATGATTGAGCAATTTACGTTAGATACTCAACGCACTAAATTAATAGCTGATTTAACCATGGAATTTCATCAGAAGGGATATAATATTTTTGTCTTCGCTGATAGGCGTGAATTTCTTTTAGAAATAAATCAACTTCTTGAAGAAATACATCTCAAGAGTCAAATTTTAACAGATGATAATGAATTGAGTGATTTACAATCCATACGTTTAGTGGGCGGCTCTACGGAAGAGGAGATGGATCTTGCCAAAGCGAGTAAAAGTATAATTTTAACCACATATCAATATATGGCAACAGGTTGTTCTATCCCCAAAATGAATTGTATAATTTTGGCAACGCCGCGCCGACGAGGAAGCAGACAAACCATTAACAGAATATTTAGATTAGGATCAGATTATTCTATCGTTAGACAGATAGTTGATATAGTTGATTGGAAAACATCTTTAAAAAATCAATGGTATGAACGTAATGAATACTACAAAAGTCAAAATTTCACTTATGAAACGCGTATTGTTACTGCCGAAGATGTATAAAAAATTAACATACATATGTTTTATTCGACAATATCTATTTAGTTTTTATCATTTTTTTTGATTTTCTTTGTATTTTATTATGTTACGGTGGCTTTGATGTCAACATGGTCGTGTATTTGTTTCGGGTGTATATTTTAATTTTTTATGTGTTGAGTTTACGTGGTGCCAAAGAATTGTATAAATGAGTAAAAAGTATAGGGCGAAGCGTCCGACAAAACTCTATAGTATCGGTACACACTGCTAAGGTTCAAAGATAGGTTGTAATTTCTAAAGTTATCAGCGGTAACGGCGCCGTAATTAGCTGAATTAAATGAAGCAAGGTTTATCCAATTAACTCCATCAGTACTTCCCATTACCCGTGGATTAACCCCGTCTCTTCCGTTGGCAAATGTGCAATACATACTAGTGACAAGCACTAATGCACCCATATCGAAGGTGATATGTTCCTGTGTGCCGGTATTTACGAGACTCATCCATCCAGTCGAAATGCCTGGTGTTAGGACTCCGACGGCCTCCCACGGGGCTGTATGCGAGCTTGACGATATTAAAGATGGTATTAACTTTCCGAAAAGTGAAACAGTAACCGAACTGGAGCCAGCGGGTCCTTGCGGCCCAACTGCTCCATCCACTCCGGCAGGTCCTTGTGGTCCAGCGGGTCCTTGCGGTCCTTGTGGTCCAACTACTCCGGCAGGTCCTTGTGGTCCAACTACTCCGGCAGGTCCTTGTGGTCCAACTACTCCATCCACTCCGGCAGGTCCTTGTGGTCCAGCGGGTCCTTGCGGTCCAACTGCTCCATCTACTCCGGCAGGTCCTTGAACTCCGGTTAATCCAACGGGCCCCTGAGGGCCCATAGCGCCGATGTCGCCTTGAGCGCCGTGAATTCCCTGAGGTCCTTGAACTCCTTGAATTCCCTGAGGACCCTGAGGTCCGGGCGGACCTTGCATGCCCTGCACTCCTTGTGCGCCGGTGGAACCGATACAATGACAAACTGGTGATGACATGGTATATATAATGCGCGATAAAATAAAAGAAAAATTTTTAATCTTTTTCAATATCTGTTAAATAATAGAGCTTTTTAACGGTGGTAGTTTGATCTCATTTGAAAAAAAAATTATTTTTTTTAATTAACCTTTTATCGAGGGTTATTCAGAATGAGAATACCGTTAAACTTCAAGCATTCGAGCTTCAAGCATTTGAACTTAAGGAAAAAATGGCTGCCTGCAGAAAATAAAGCATTAAGAAGGACATTAAGAGACACACTCTTTTGAAGAACATACCTCATATTAAAAACAATCACTGGATTCGTGGAGATGATAACCAAAGTGAGTTCTATTGTTAATGATCGAGAACTTGATAAAGTTTCATGCGCTCATTCCCAGAGATTTATGTCTAAGTTGATAAATAAAAATTGATTTTTTTTGTTATAAACATAACAAAACATATTGGTATATAATAATGAATACTTTTAAACTTGTCAGTTATAACATTGATACTAATCTTAGTAGATATGAAGAAAATGCCCAACTTACTGGTTCAATGCCAAATTGGAGAGTGTCAAAGCGAGTACCAGATATTCTCTATTATTTAGAGAAATCCGATGCGGGTATTATTTGTCTGCAAGAGTTACGCAATTGTGTTGTTGATGACAACAATCGAGTTGATTCTGTGACGCCATTAGTGGATGGGCTTAAATCTTTAGGTTATGAGGTGTTGATTAGTGCCTATAATCCTTATAGAGGTGATCGTTCATTTAAGTATCTTACGGCTTATAAATCCGACTTGTTCACTTTTATTGATCAGAAAATGATTCCCTTTACTAAAAGTGGCGAGTTTTTGACTCAGGATCAAAGATCTGAGATGGCCGACTTTCAAATTAAGTATCATAATTTTGGGCCTATTAATGAACGCGGCGCCTTCGCAGTTTCATTTAAAAATGTTGCAGGTCGTATTTTTCAGGTCATTAATGCTCATATCGATATTCCTTGGGGTGTTCGTCGAGAGTCTTCTCGTATTCTTGGAGAATACATTGCCGAAGTTAGAAAGATTATGCCTGTAATTTGTGTCGGTGATTATAATTCGTTTCCCGATTGGAATGGCACTGAGCAGTGCGACTCCATTATGGAGCTCGGAGGGTGTAAAAATGCACTTGCTCATTATAATTCGTCCTTTATTGCATTCCCATATGATTGGGGTAAGAATGATACGCGTCTTAAAAAGCTTGGTTTGCTCGATCGGCTTCAGGAGATTAAGATTGAAGAAGAAATTGTGCCAGCGTATCTTGAGGTGTATGAAAAGGAGTGTGATGCTATGGGAGGTCGGCTTGATAATGTATTTCATGCCGGATTTATTAATGTCAGTGCAGAGGTTAAGTTAACGCCTGTTATTCATGATGATAATGTGTCTTTTGAGGAAAGTGTTATTAAGACATATGTGCTGGAACGTGCTCGTGTTGGAATGCCTGCTTTTGCATCTGATCATCAACTTATTGATGTGATTATCGAACTTTAAAAAATTTTAGTTGTTTAATAAATTATTTATTTTTTTTGCAGCCATGAATTTTTTTAAAACAATGGTCAATCATAAAACGGCAGTGTTTTATAGTTTAGTTAATTGCGATTAGTTGTTAACCAACTGGATGTAGATTGCTTAGGTTTAAATTTTGGCGTTATCGTTTTACGCGAATGTAGGATCGTAAAAAATTGAATTTTTTTTTGTTACTATAAAAAAAACAATGAAGTCAGTGCTCTGGAATGGAGAAGAAGTGCGTAAAATTATTTCGCCGGATTTCAAGTTTGAAGAAGATTGCATGTATGTATGTGCTTATTATGAATCTAAATACGGGGATATTATTATTAATAATTTTAAATTTGCAGTTAGGTGGCTTATTCCTCTAGGTGCGCAGTTTAGAGTCTCAATGTATGAACCATTTGATTATAACTCTTGTAACACAATTACGAGTGTGTTCACTTGTCTTGATTATAAAATATTACATTGGTTACATGGAAAAAATGGTTATCACATAAGTGGGTTTGAGTCAATTGGTGAATATGGAGTTATAGAATCTTACGTACCACGACACTTCTCTAATAGGACAGAATATTATATTGACGGAAAGTATGTTGGCGTTAACTATTCTAAAATTTATCATAATGAGATTGTGCGGCTTAACAATGAGTGGCTCAACCACGTTACTGATATTTTAATAACCAAACGTCCTTTTGTTAAAAAAATAGAAAATTAAAATTTTACAGTGATTTATCTTTTTTTTTCAGGATAGTTCGCGGCCAATACAAAAAAATAATTTTTAAAGTTCGTAAACACACATGTGTGTTTACTTTTAATATATATTTTAATCTTCCCGCATGGAAAGTCTATAACGCTCAAGATTACGAAGTTTCGGTAAATTTCTAATGTAAGTTTTAAAAGCGAACAGGCATTTTAAATTATCAAACTCGGGAATCTCCTCTATTAAGGTATTAGTAATATCTAAATACTCAAGTTCCTCAATGTGAGGGAACTCTTCCAAAGGAGTATTACTGACATCTGCATACTTTAGACCTTTAATTGGCGGCACACTAATAATACCACAGTCACGAGCGATAAGATTTTCCAGACCAACAATATTAGGTACTTCCGTTACGTTTGTGCTAGAAATATCTAAATACTTCAACCCCTCAATTTGAGGAAACGTTTCCAGATTATTGTTAACACAACTAGCGCGCTTGAGTCCTACAATATGAGGAAAGCTTTGTAAATTACATGAATGACATTCCACAATTTCGAGTCCGTTAATATTAGGAATGGTAACACCCGAAACACAGTGCAGATATAACTCCCTAAGATTAGGGATAAACGGTAATTTCGATGTTTCAACATGCCAAATACTCAGTATTTCTACATTTCTAAAGGTCCTAGGATTCAAATCTAACAAATAGTTATCCTTTACATGGCTAATGGTTAACTCGTGAAGTTGATGTAAGTTAGTGTTTCTACGCGTAAATTTACATACTAATCTAAGCTGATTCAGATCTCTAATTTTCAGAAAAGAGTAAATGTATGCAAAGATGTCGGTAGAAACAGTACCCCACACCATCTTATAAACAAAATAAACTAGAACAATTCAATTTTTTTACATGGAATTTTAGACACATGGATTTCGTTTAAAAATTGGATTTATATAAAATAAATCATACATGATATTTATTATGTCATTATTCGATGAATTTCTTAGGTTATTCCTATGTTGTATCACAAGTAATACATATGAAAATGATAAAATTCCCGATGTACCATTTGCTAGCGAAGTTCCCGCGAAAAACGGGCGTGGTGATGTAGTCATTGAAATCCCCCCAGAGAATGAGACTGCTGATGTAGTCATTGAAATCCCCCCAGAGGATGAGACTGCTGATGTAGTCATTGAAATCCCCCCAGAGAATGAGACTGCTGATGTAGTCATTGAAATCCCCCCAGAGGATGAGACCATCGATAAAGTTACCGAATCATCTGGTTTAGATGATTCTGATGAGGAACTTTATTCAGAAGCCGGATTGTGTGACTTTGAGATCGTGTAGACTTGTAATTTTACAAATTCACTTCTAAAGTATTGTTTTTTTGTATTAATAGTATGAATTAAAATAGACTTCTCTTTTGTCACGTATTTTTTATAATTTCTCCGTTTGCCTTATATATCCGTTGCATTAAGACAGAGTTAGCTGCAAACATATACCAATTATTTGGTCATATGACTTTAAAAAAAAAAATACTATACTTTTATATTTTTTTATTCTAGAATATATAATTCTATTCCTAATATGGTACGTATTAATATCATCAAAATAAATATAAAAATATAAGTAAACATATTATGAGGAAAAGTTGATAACTAAAAATTTAGTTCGAAAAAAAGCTGGAAAATTATATTAGAGAAGTGTTAAAAACGATAAAAAATGTAGACGCTGTTTCGAAGTAGATTAGTCTAAATGTCGTCCAAATATTTACTATAGAGCATGAGTTCCAGACGCTTTTTACCATTTTTAACCTCGATGGAAGAGACCGCGCAATTACCGTATTTGCCAAAGTTTGACCCAATGCCGTTAATATCCAAATTAAAAAGCTCACATAAAAATATCTTACTATATCCCCCATGTGTAACGAGCAATATATCACCTGTTTGATGTTTATTCGTGATAAATTTATACGCCTTGCGAACGCGTTTTACCACATTTTCATACGTTTCTGATCCTGTAAGTTTATACCATTTTTCATCAATTTTTAAAAGTTTAGAAAAAAGTTTTGTACGTTGAATCTGATCAAGACTTTCCCATTCATCTATTACTTTTTTAATAGCTCTGCCATTGGGCATATTTAGTATATCGCTCTCTTTTTTGTCGATCAGCATTTGACCAGGTTCCATTTCACGTATATCGGCATTTTCCTCCATCGGTACTTCAAGGATTTTATTAATGATCTCGGCCGTTTGTACTGTTCGTGTTAATGGCGAAAAATAAATCTTTTTAATGTTGTAGTTTTTTTTTAGGAATGCACCGACAATTTTTGCTTGGCGCCGGCCGAGCCCGGTCAGCGGTGATTTGGGATTGTCACCAATAATATCTTTTTGCGTATTGGCCACAGATTCGCCGTGGCGAACTAATATGATGCGCATCCTATATACAAGGAAATTTATTTTATACTTGGTTCAAAGCCCGGCAAGCAAGTTCACAAAGATTGCGAAGGGTGGATTTGACAGCCCGACGATGTTTGGAATTTTGGACGCAGAAATGTCGCTGCAACATAAATATTTAAGCCCGATAATATGCGGAATTCGGGTCGGCTTACTGTCGGCGTCGCAATACAGCTTTTCGAGGCCCTCGATGTGTGGAATTTGCGTCAATAGGTTTTTGTTACAGACCAGTTCTCTTGGCTTTTCAATGTGCTGGATTTCTGAATTCGGAAATTCGACCAATATTTTATTATGCAGTATGTCAGTAATTACATCTGGCTTTGCGGTGCCAATATAAAAAATGAATTTTTACATTGTATGTTTGTATATTGAACTTAATGTCTTCGCAGGAAGTTCACGAGCTAATTGTTTGTCACAATGGTGATGATGCGCGCATTGTTCGCAATCAATCGCCTGAATTAATTAAACACCTTACATATTGTTATATCTGTTATGACTCCAGCATTAAAGTGGTTATATGTAGCCAATGCTGTTACAACCACGTTTGCGTTGCATGCGGAGCAGAGATTAAAAAATGTCCAATCTGTCGAAAAGACTGGCATATTATGTTTATGTTAAGCATTGATGATCGCGACATTACAATTGATCGTGTGTTAAAAAGTGCGCCATCCAGTACGAAGGAGGGATCGCTAGACCTTTCCGATGATGGAGAGTATGTTGAGCAAGTTGATGAAAAAAATGCAGACGAACAAAGATTACGTCTGGCCGCAGTTAACGAAGCGATGGCAATTTTAAGATCAGTTGAGCAATATGCTTACTCTGTCGACAGGCTTATGCAGATTGAAAATCTGGGAGGACCACGCGGTGGAACTCACTATGGATCAGTAAATACTGGAAGGAGTCCTCCTCGAGTCCAATCAAGATCCACTCATTTTCCATTCCGTCGGAACATAACTCCTACACGATCAGGTGGTTCTACTCGCCCAAGATTCTTACATGGCCCGATGATGCTAGAAAGATCAACAGGCACAACATATGACGAGATAGCCTATGGAGATAGGGCAATTATCGCAACACCGCTTACACCACTTACACCGCTTACTGCTAGACCAAACATCTTAACGGAATTATCAACGCCACTTCCGTTGGAAATGCTCCTGTGTGAGGAAACGCCGCTTTCAGGTTTATCGCTTTCTTTAAGTTCAACCGTTGCGCGCGACAATTCTAGAGATGATCAGCGCCAGGCTGATCAGTCATCTAACAGGTAAACTCTTTATAATTTTACAATTTTATATATTATTTTTTTTGCATTTGCGTCGAGTGTCGCCGAAAAAAAATGATTTTTTTTTATTAGATATTAAAATCATTGATTAATAGAGCATGTCGGAATTTAAAACTTTTGACGTAGATACCGAGTATGAATCGCCCATTGACATCTTTTTATTTGCAAAATATGACGTCATTTCTAGTAACGTTTGTAGACAATTAATGGAATTATTTAATTCGACTGAAACTCATTGTGATAATTTAATTATAAGGAGAGCCATTAACAGTTTATATCATCATAACATTAACACGAGAAATTTTGTGTTTAATTTTAAAGAGAGTGCAAGTCTGTATGCAAAAATTAAAATTACTCTGGAAAATTCAACCTTGAATGAATATGAAATTCTCAGGATGAATAAAACACCGGAAGAAGTCTGTGTTTGGATTGCATATTTTATATTTAAATCACGCTATGATTTGGCGCGCAAAATTAGAACCCAGGCCCTTTTTCCAAAATACTACAATCGGATTCTTTTAAGATGCGATTTTCTATTTGACATGCTTGATATAAAGGATGTTGCACCGGAGTATCAAATCCAAGAGCTTGTCTCTAATTATGAAAAACTCCTTAAAGCAGATCCACTTATTAAATTTATCGACGACGATGTTTCCCGGAGAATTAAAGAAGTTACAATTATGGAGCTCAACCACGTTAGGTATTTGTACGTTTCTCATAATTGTAAGCCGGGCAAGATAAACGATGCTTTTAATTCGTTTATTGTTTCATATTATACATTTACCCATCGAAATGAAAAGTATGATGACATATTACGAACAAATATATCCATGTTAAGTGGAAATAAAGCTGCTTACTTGGAACGGCACAAAAATTATTTGCTTACAGACAGGCTGAAAGCGTCGATATCGGATATTATTTACATTTCACATAATAATGCAAAAACCGAAAATGATCATATTGAAATTTTAACCATAATTAGGGAAAATTTGGATCGAGTCGTTTCGTCGACGACATATAATAACGGATGTGTATCTCTGCGTATCTTTATTGAGCATTGCTACAAGATGAATCTTAATTTTGCTGAAAAAGTGTTGGTTCGCCGCATCATCACTGCCGCGTCTGGAAACATAGTTAATTCGCGTGCCGGGGATTATAAATTTGTCATGAAAATATATTCCGATGAAATGGAATTTGAGGAATGTCCTATATGTTTCGAAAAAAATATGCCAGGAAGAGTTTTAGTTGTGGAGTGTCGCACATGCCGCACAATCGTTTGCAAAAAATGCTTTGAACATTCATACGCGATGAATATTAGAAAGTGTTCCATGTGCGCCGTACCGATAAGGTCCATTCGATATTTGCCTATGACTATGTGGTGCCTAAATGTGCCCGATTTTAAATATGAGCTGCCAGCGTCCCATGAGTAAACCTCACCCTTTTAATATTATTTATTTTTTTAACATATACAGCTCCGGCAATCAACGGTCAAGATAGTAGAGAAACAACTTCTTTTTTTTTTGCGTGTGAGTTTTATTTCTGAAAATGATGCGTTGATTGTCAGCGAACAATATAGATGACGATCATACTAACATGGATTTCAGACACAGGATCGGATCTATTTCTAAGATTTAATTAAAGACTTTCGAGATGATCTACCCAGTGCGGGAATTTAAATATTTAAACATCCCGCTATTTGATTTAAAAATTGAATTTTATTATTATTTATTAAAGTTCTTGCTTTGACATGAAAGTCCTGTACGCAGATTTGTCGGAACACGTTGCCGAAAAATTAGAAATGCCCGATGATGTTAAATATGTTGAACACTCGGCCACTTTAACGGACGATCGCCTACGCATGCACAATGGCGATGTTTTATATATCGGCAAAAGACAGCTTAAAGGCGACGCAGAAATTAAATTAACGAAGCTCGATAGCAGATATTATTTAGAATACGGTAAAAAAAATGAAATACTGTACGATTGGACCTTTGTTCCTAAAAATAAAGAAGTGAGTGACGCAGTCGCGCCATATTCCAAATTTATCTCAGAGTACTTCGATCATGATGACATTTACTTTTGCAACAGATGTAAGTTTGGAATATTTAATTACTTATTTGAGGATAATCATGGCGGGTTTTATTATGATTGTGATGTCGGTAGGGAAGCCTGTTTGGCGCCAGTTTTACAAGAATTCGATGTTCAATGCGAATGGTGTGATCGCAAATTGTGCGGAGCATGTGAACGAAATGTGTTCGATAGCGAAAATGTCGGATTTAATATATTGCTCAGCGCGGTAGTTTTATTCGACGCCATCAACTGTGAGTACGAGGAATTTGTCCAGCTTATGGACGACTTCCCCAGCGAAGAGAAATACGTGCAGAAGCTCATTACATATATTACTGGCCATATGACTTTTGAAGATATTCAAGAGCGGTGGCGTAGCATTTATGCGGTAAATGAATACGATTACGATTTTAGCAACGTTATAGAATTTTTGAGAAAATATCAAAAAAATTAAAAAAGCTACATATTATTATTTAATAACTTTTTTTTTGAGAGTGTTGAAAGTCACCTGCATGACCAACAATATTCGTCGATCCAACTTGTCGCGCATACAACGCAATACATAGCGCTATTACCACATAAGCTGGAGTAAAAACATGACCGCACAAACCCCATACCGCATCTGCAGCGTTGACGACCCTCTTGCATGAGTTTGACCCAGCATGGCTTGCAATATTTATACTTTTTCTTTTTTTCACTCCTAAAGGTGAGCTCCTTGTAACATCGTACACATTCCATTTATGTTGTCTATTTAACCGCATGTTTAGGCGCGGGCCGGCTCGATAATTAAAAAATAATACCGTTATATGTTTAATTTAAGGTTGTCCGACAAAATGGACAACACGTAATATACGTATTACAACTTCTGCACCATATGTTTTTACACCTAGCGCATTGCACGCGCGTTACAAATTTGTTGCATTCATATTCTGTTACGCATCCGTAACATACATTACCGTGACGGTCAAAACACGCACCGCCGCAACCGTCGGCATATGGCTTCTCTTCGTAACATATAGGACACTCAAATATTTTCTTAATATAACGCAAAATATTTAATATCGTTATGTCATGTTTATTGAGCTGATAGTGTGTACAATATCTATATGCTTGTTCTGTGCATAATATACACTCACCGTATAGGTCTTGAGTCTTTCGGCCTAAGTAAAGTATCTCCCGTTTGAATGCTTCATTATAACTACGATCTGTAAACAATACCACTCTTGAAGCTCTCTGTTCGAAGGATACTTTTTACCGTGTCCAAAAAGATATGGTTCCCATAGCTTGAAATACTCGAACGCTTTAACGTAATCTTTTCTGATTAATTCCTGCATAAACAAATAGTAACACCCCAGTGGCTCTGTTGAGGCAAGCTTTTCGGTCAACTCAACATATTTGGTCTGGTTAAAATATGGACTTTCCGGCATTCCAAACAAAACAGCAAAGCGGAGGCGACCTTTTGCTGTGGTGCAGTTTTTGTACTTCTCGTACTTTTCCGCAAAATTTATCTCCGTACGCATATTATAAAATATGCATATTTTACCCTTTATAAAGAAATAGTAACTTATTAGACAGTACGATTATGATATTTATTGGACGATATAAATGGGTTTTATCACCTGACATTACGGGCATCGATTTGCTTAATATTCCCATTTATGACTCGAACGACGACAAATGCCTGATATCTACACGCTATGCGGACGACATTATTGACTTTATCGATATAAATAATATATCTTTGAATTATTATTCCATAGGTGATGACTTCAAATGGGAATTGGAAATCAGTTTAGAAAATTTAGGAAAAGTTAAAGCCATTCTTAATTTTAAAACTGGACGATACGCCACTTCGGCATTATACCCAATATGTTATTACGAGCTATGGCAATGCTATCAAGTGCCGAATTGCGAGCCAGAATATTTGCAAACTGGTCCAATAGAAGCGGCTTTTAAATTTATAACTTCGGTAGATAGAGAATATAGCAATAACATAATTACGTGGCATAAAATACGATTTGATAGCTTATACGAATACATGATCGAAAACGCTGAAGAACTTGATATCGATGAATTGCTGATTCCGATTGCCGGCATTTACGACGGAGTTGTAACCGTGACCTTTTATGTTGTTCCTGTTTTTGATTGGTCAGGCATATAAGTATAAACTATCCGTTTAAAATTTGAATTTATTTATTTTTTTAAGTCGTTCATGAGTTTACACTGCTTCTCTTCGTCTGATATGAACATTTTCTTAATATTATAGCGATATCGAATTTATTTTTTTATTGTTCTGCCACCTGCTCGCAAATATCATGATGGATGAAAGTGATAATCTTAGTACTTATTTCATTCATGCGATGAAAAAAAAGTTTATTGACGTGGAAACATCTAAATTACGAATATTGAAAACATATTATTAATGTTCGTACAACCATAGGTACATAATTTTAAGGCTGCTAATATAAGGAATTTCTGTTAGAATAAATAACCGTCGCGGATTAATATTTCAAGGCCGACAATATTAGGTATTTCCTAACTTTCCCCTGTACATATAATATACATATAATGAAATCATTTATCAGATCAGTTTTGGATGCTATAATATTACTGATAGCGGTAATATTTACAATTATAAGCGCAAGATGTACACCGGAGGCATTTTATGGTGGCTCTGAAAACTCGGAAATAAAATTACCCGAAAAAAAAATAGAAGCAGCTAATTACATATTAGAAGCAATAAATGATCCAAAACCAACTTTATACTATGATCAAATGTATTATGAATATGATTATAATAGTATTACTGGTATTGCAAAACATAACTGTCATATAGGTCAGAGAAAACTACTGCTAAATGAAATACAATTTCTTTCAAAATACATGCCGAAAGATGTTCAACATATTATACTTTATGTTGGTGCGGCCCCCGGCGAACATTTAACAATCATTAAAAAAATGTTTCCAGGAAATAAATATCTATTAGTTGATCCAAATTTTTGTATCATTGATGATGCTAAATCAGTATATGTCTATCAAAATCCGAATGTTATTTCAAAGAATGCATTTGAGATAATAAAGGTTTATAAAAACGGTAAGCCGCATCAACGCCAAGGTGTTAAATATTTGGAAAATGCAAGGATTCTCAACAAGCCCGGAAACTTCAACGCTTTGAACATAAAAGACAACGAAAACATGGGACTGCCGGACGATATACTTAAAAAAATTATCGAATCAGACGACGACATTTTTATAATTCAGGATTACATGACCATTGACCTAGCGAAACAATTAAATTCGGATCCATACAAATTAATATTTATCTCGGATTTACGTACAAATATATGGAATGATAGGGGTCCTACAGATCTTGATATCTTATATAATGATTGCTTACAGATAGCCTCACTTAATCTGATAAAGCCTCAAACTAGTATGTTAAAATTTCACCCGCCTTATTTTGCAGATGCATCTTTAAAAAATGTACACGACCCAAAATTTAGCTTTGTTAAAGAAGTAATTGATCATGTTAGCGATATGGTCGGAAAAGATTTAATACATGAGCATAAGAATAAACGTCATTATAATTATGAATCTGACGCTATATTGTTACAACCCTGGTCACCAAGTGCTTCAACGGAAACACGTTTAATTGTATTAAAAAGCTCCATACTCGAAAATAAATTTAAAATGTACGATCATAAACAATATGAAAATAGATTTGCGGTATTTAAATTTATACGAATGTACTCATATATAGACACATACAAAGACATTATAAAAATGTTAAATATGGGTTATGATGGGTGCTATGATTGCTTTATTGAATTGTCCATCGTAAAAGAATACGTTGAATACAAATATAAATCTATAAATGATATAATATCAAAATATAAGGAAATAATTCAATTAATCAACAGCCATTTGCGATACAATTTAGACACTAAAGTAAATAAAAATTGTAAAATTCATGGACATAACTTACCTCATAAAAAAAATTATTTATACATAAAACATGATGATACCTTATACAAATATGACGGTTATAAATCATCCGTAGTTAATCCAAATAGCATTCTTCAAATACATGAACATGAAGATAAATATGATCCTATGTTGAGTGAATATATATGGAATAATTTTAAAAATATGAATTCTGTTTCAAAATAACTTCTAAACATCGAATATCGTATGGATATTTATCACATAGCATAAGTTTTAAATGTTTTTGTTATTTTTTTATTTCGTTCAACGAAACCGCATAATTACTGTATTTACCCAGATTATTTCTAATATCATTAAGTTTTAAATTAATGAGTTCAGATAAAAATATTTTACCGCAACCGTTATGGATGATAAGTAAAATTTCACCGATTTGATGGAATGTTTTCTTTTTGTTGATTAACATCGAATTGGATTCTATTTCATATATGTTAACATATTTCTTCATTGTCATTTTAATGATTTTATTAAGTATTTCATATGATGAAAAGCAAAAAATTCCCCAAATAATCTTATGACGCGTAAAAAAAAAATTCACTAATGTGAAAACATTTAAATTATGTATGATAAATACCATCAAACTCTCCAATCAATTGAAGACCTTCAATATGGGGTATTTTATTAATATTTGAACAACCATTAATGTATAATTTTTTAAGGCTAATGATGTGAGGAATTTCCGTTAGATTAAGATTACCGTTACAGATTAATATTTTAAGGCCATCAATATTAGGTATTTCTTTTAACTCGGAGTTAAATGAGCAAGCGAGTTTTTCAAGACCGGAAATATTTGGAATAGATGATATTTTCGTTCTTGAACAATTTAATTCTTTAATACCAATAATATGCGGAACATTACATATTTGAGTATTATCGCATTTCAGTAATTTTAAATTTTCGATATGTGGTATTTTTTTAATTTCGTGGTTATAACTACAACATAACACTTCAAGACCCACGATATGTGGTATTTTGCTTATTCTGTTACGTTCACAGTATAACTTTTTAAGTCCCACGATTTGCGGAATTTGTGTTAATCGATTTTCATCGCAATGCAACTCTTTAAGACCTTTAATGTGAGGAATATTGGTTAATATATTTCCTGCACAATATAATTCTTCAAGTCCTTCTATATTAGGTATTTCTTTTAACTCCGAGTTAAAAGAACAATCTAAAACTTTAAGACCAACAATGTGCGGAATCTCACTTATTAAGTTCCCGGAACAATTCAAAACTTTAAGCCCGACGATATAAGGAATAATACGTATTGAGTCATAATCATCATCATCATCATTAAAAAGGGCGTTATCACTACATTCTAAAATTTCTAATCCAACAATATGTGGAATATCCAATATCATATTACCTGAACATATTAGTTTTTTAAGACCAATTATATGAGGAATTTCGGTTTGCTCTGTAACGGAGCATTCAAGAACTTTAAGGCTAATGATGTGTGGAATGAAATGTAAATATATACAACCAGAACAATTTAACACTTCAAGTCCATCAATATACGGAATATTTGTAAGTAGATTATTTTGACAATATAATTCTTTAAGTCCTGGAATGTTAGGAATGTAACTAAGTTCCATTTTGGAACAGTCTAATTTTCGAAGATTTTTAAAATTCTTTGTAGAAAATTTCATAACGTGGGCATTTTTTTCTGTAAGTTTTAAATAATATAAATCGCTTAATAAAATATGCTTATTAAAATACTTACAGACTCTGCAAAATTGCCATAGCTCTGATTCTGTAAGAAACCCAGCAATATACTTCAATAAATCAGCGGAAAACATCTCTTCAAATGTATAAAAATAAAATAAGAAATTCATTTTTTTTTAGGGTTTTTTATCATTCTACAATGGATAGGACTCACAAAATTTAATATAACGGTCATTATGATTTTTAAACTCTTTATAGTATAACACTGATTTTGTTATAAACAAAAGATATTTTAATATAAAATGAGTCAGAGAGAATTGAATTCCATGTTTAAAGATCATCGTTATGATTGGGATAGTTCAGCAGCTTTAAGAAAAGCTATGTCTAACACGTCTATAACAGTGAGCGCTGGACCAGTCCAGGTAACAAAGCAAGTTTTTGGACCTAACAATTCAAGTAAATTTTCATTTAGAAATTGTAGTAAGTGCGGCAAACATGTTAATTTTCATAATAATGGTTGGTGTCCAGTGTAGAAGGATCATATTTATAAATTAATTTATTTTTTTTGGCGGCGGTTTCAATATCAGCTCATATCGAAGCACATACACACAATATCATGCTTTTTCGTATCATAGGGTTACATTACAAGTATTAACGTAATTTATACAACATAAAAAAATAAAAGTTTTTAATCAAGAATACTGTCTAATATTCTAAGTAATCACAGGAGCGCTTAAAAGCTTCGTCATATTCCTCCTGTCTCGAAATCATTTTTTTAAGTTCGTCGGCTTCCATTTGTTTAATTTCTTCATCAATGAAACCCTTCAATATGTTAAAACGTAGAGGATTTATTGAAACGCGGCAAAATTGTTCATATATTACAGAATAGTATGAAGTTAAATAAGATGTATCAAGTCGAGTATCTATCAATGCTTTTAAAACATTATTATAGTCTTCTGAATGAATGCGCGAGACGCAAAGCAAATGTATTAAAATATTTTCTTTCCAATTTGCCGGATTGATAATAATGTTCTCTTTTTTTAAAAATTCCTTTATTTTATTCTTTCCATAAATCTTTAATATGAGTTGTGCTAAATGAAGAAAATTCACTGGCTCATGAACATCATCATTTTGACATATATAATCCGCTTTTGAATTATCTCCTTTAATAAATTCATGACGATAATAATACCTTGCCCGGGGGTGTTTCGTCCAAATGGACATAATACTAAATAAATCGTTGAAACTCATTTCTATAATTATACATATAGAAATTCAATTTTTAACGTGATGCGAGTAGCATATAGTTGAAAAATTTAATCGCTGTGTTGTTTTACACGGTAGTAAAAAGGTGCTTCTCAAATTACACACATTAAAACTTAATTTTAATGTGTGTATAAGTTTTGTTATCTACCGACAGGAATTTTGCTTTCATATCACGCATACCGCCAGAACCATGTGGATTACTTTTTTGTATTTTATTAGGAACTATGTTTTTAATTTTTAAATATTTTTCCTTACTGCTCGCGTCAGTACGCTGTAAATCGGTAGTAATAAAATCGCCCATATTGTTATAATGGTAATATATTTCAGCTTTTTTTAATCTTTTTTGGAAAGCATTATCTTCACCGCCCCAGTTCCAAAAATTTAAGGGAAACCCGTCTACTTTAACATAATCATCTACAGTTATCATTGTAACTC